>Ga0126331_1000501_pt1 | contig 12002 bp, 6 predicted proteins | sample InaspJWI98metaG_FD_96379 | JGI IMG/M metagenome (GOLD analysis project Ga0126331, IMG submission 96379) | Marine gutless worms symbiont microbial communities from Oahu, Hawaii - Inanidrilus sp. 2 OAHU.JWI-98 metaG | ecosystem: Host-associated > Annelida > Digestive system > Unclassified | place... | reverse complement strand
TTATCTCTTTCTCCAGGCAACTCCCTTGTTTCCTCATTGTGTGACCATAGTATGCTAGCTTCCTTGCTTTGACGGTGTCTAACAGTTCCCTCTTTACTCCAGCTTTGTTAAGAACCCACTCAGGTCCGCCTTAGCCTAGACAAAGACTGGAACCAGTATTCAGTCCTGGATATTCATCGGGGATATTCCTCAGTAGTCAGTCGACAGTCTTGAGTCGCCGTTAGTAATGTCTGTCAGCAGTGTTGACTGCGCCGATTAACTTCCGGTATCGCTCGTCGTCGTAACGCACGTCTCATAGTCAGTTTTCGTTCACAGACACAAATTATTAGACTAAAATGGCTAGACGTCTATCTCATCTGGATAACGTCATCATCAGTGATGCAGTGATAGCAGACTCTGTCAATTTATCCATGTGAAAGTCTTGTCCACTGAAGTGCAGACTATGTAACAACTACTCGACGCCGACCGTTTAGCAGAAATGGCCATCTCGAATGACGATAACATGATGTTCTCGCTACTACACGAACTGCGCACTATGAAGGAGCAACACTTAGACGAGATCCGACAACTCTCAAGCCGTCTGGACAAGTTGTCCATGACTGCACTGGATCGCCACCGTGACGAAACTTCCACGTTGTCTCGTCGTCATGCCCACTTCGACAGTCACCCAGGTCAAAAGCCTGTCGCCACCACCACGCTCATCTACCCACTACTAACAACGTGCATGTCCTTCGACAAATCGTCGTCTGGAGAACCTCATCCGATGCCAACTGTCGACGTTCTACGCGACACCGTACAACAAACGTGGTATGATACACAAACAGCAATCACGTTCTGTAGAGACCGACTTGTCTAATAAATGCATGTATAAACCTTGTTCGTGTTATGAGACTGGACATCTTCGTGGTCGCCGAGGACCAGACCACACTAGAATATAGCAATTAACTGTAGCAGACTCACAGCCCATACAACATCATGACTGAACGTTTAAGCGATCATGTAAACGTGTAACCGAGAGACTTGAAAATGGTAATTACATTTGTTTGCATGATAACAGCTGTCGTACATTAGCCCTCGTTGATAGCGGTGCCCATTGTTCGTGTGTATCGTTTGATTTCATTAAATGCTTGAAGTACCGATCACATCGTTTTCGCATCAACATTATGAACGTTTGTCAGCCGCTGATGGTCATGCCCTGATATCGGTAGGAACAGCTGATCTCACACTTACCATGCAAGGTCTCAAGATTCCACACACATTCAATGTCGTCAAACAACTGAATTATGACATTATTCTCGGTGTTTCCTTTTTCACTGACACACAAGCATATATCGACTTCGGTAACAACACCATTTCTATATGTGACGTTCTCATGATCGAACCTCTAGTAAGTAACATGTCACCAACGAATGTTATCCGAACAGCATCAAATGTTACTATGTGTGGTTTGTTTTCCCTGGCACAGACAGAGTCCGAGCACAAAGCATATTCGATATGTCGCCCGACTTTCAAGCGCTATTAATACGTGTACTTTTCAGAAATACAGATGCCAGCTTACCACAGCTAACCAGATAGATTGCCATGTTACTGATCTATGTTCTAGACGTATGTGTCTCCCTGACTGACACATGTATATGATTGATGTAATCGCTGTATTGCTTGTGCCGTATATGTAGAATTGACTACGATTGATGTTAATGTTTAATGTATGCGTGATTAACCGTGCATGCGTTTATTTGTATCTTTGTATCTCCGTGAGTCTACCACGTGTGTGCCTGTGTGTTCCGTCTATGTAGTGCCAGTGTCACGTCAGTTCGTCATTTCCACACCAGCAACCCGCACAGTCTAATTCTGTTGCCGTGTGACGCTGACATCACAGTGACATTCTCTATCTGTCGTCAGCCTCACCATCTGCGAGCTCTGCTACATGGTCGCCGGAACCAACACGACACTGCTTCATGCACACACACACCTTGCTTTACGTGCACTGTTTGCGAACGAAGTGCATCTGACGCATATATTCATGTTTAGCATTGTAACGTTGTGTCACTGACATTTCACACACACACCTTACAATCACCACATCTTCACGCGTCAGTTCGTCGTTCCCTTACGTTCTTGTTTGCGAACAGGGACGTTTGCTTTTAGAAACGCCGGGCGGATGGCACAGGGATAGGTCAGACATATTTGAAATTTGAATTGATAGCAGCATGAGTATAACTGGACCACATCTGAAACTGCGACATTGTAATTCAGAAGCGAGTCACCATCAGCAATCAATCTAGGCCTATTCATCGGTCTATCGTCCGCTAGTCTGCCACTACAGCAAGCACGCCACGCGTATCATCGCATCTGATAGCTTAAGTGCCGCCCACTCAGCCCCGTCACCCCGACTACATGATCTACCATTGGCCTGTGCATAGTATAAAAATGGTCAGCAAACAAAGACCAAGGAATTCAGTTACGCAGTTAACTTAGTCATTCAGTCAGTCTTGAGTCCTGAGCTAGTCATTTACTTGGTCAGTTCTCAGTTTAGTGAATTTCTAGGCAGTCGCCGTCGTGTAAGGTCAGAGAAGCCGCTTCAACACTCAACAGTTCAGTCCAACATGCATATCTCAGTTTAATAAATGTTATGTTGGAAATGTCATTCACCGTCGTCTTCATTGTGTCGGTAGGCTACCATTACTTTCTGCCAGGCCTGCAGTTACCCCCGCAACCCTTAAGAGGGCTGTTACCAATTTTGCTGCTTGGTGAACAGAGGCACAATGGGTGTAAACAGTTTGCCTAAGACTGTTACCCGACAGCATCGCGACTGCGATTTGAACCCGGGCCCTTCTGCGCCTGAGTCCAGCACACTAACTACTCGGCTACCGAGCCACCCAATAGCATTGGGAAACCTCCATCAGCAGCTTTGACAAGAGTCTGGAAGATGTACGGGCAAAAGTATGCCGATGTCTTCTGTTGGAAGAAGCCGGCTCACAAAATGATCACTACAAACGCCAAGCCTCAGCTTACGTCGTCACTTGGGATGACACACCAGCGGCAAAGTGGTCCCAGCCATCCGAGTCATGTTCTCTGTGTAGCCACGGCCAGCGGCCACATACCATAGTAACGCGTTTTATCAACTTCAAATCTCGGTTTATTCTCTGAATAACTTGCCTGGCGTTATTCCGCTCATAATGAGCAAATAAACAGTGATTAAACTGGGAAAAACTTTTATCAATATGGTGACTATTTTGTCAATAATTCTGAGAAGACCAAGACGAGGATCTATGGCAGATAGCAGCTATGTATGTTGACATATTTAAGCAAGCAGCGATGACCCAGAGTATTTCATGATCGTTCAAACCCGTTGCCAACCTAGCTCCCCACTACGCCAGTCGAGGAACTGGCACAGAGTCAAGAGCAAACCACGCTCTCATCGTTCCATTTGCCAAATTTCTACAGAAACCGGCATTTCACAGTCTTCCGTATTCCGCATAATCCATAAAGATCTCCGTTTTAAGTGTCTGAAGAGGAGCTGTGTGCAAGAGCTAACAGAAGCAAACAGACCTATGTGGTTGCAATATGCCATGTTGCTAAGACAGCCAGCTGAACAAGTGGACTTTATGTGGTTCACTGACGAGAACATATTTATGGTGGCGACCCCCAAGAATCCACAGAATAACCAGCTGTATGTCCCTGCAACCATGGACGAAATTAGTATCTCATTTCTTACTCTCCTATTTCTTCACCTCCGACTGACAGAAATAACATCAAACCACAACCTATTTGGAGTCATGAGCATCGTATTATGCCAAGATCTCAAAAAATTCAGCTTCAAAGGAAACCAAACATTTGCGCTAGTGACATTTCTGGAAGCCAAGCTACAGGTCGGTGCAATTGGCAGTGTTGAGATCTGGGCTCAGCTGATGTACGATGAGCTGATGTCAGACAGAAACATGACAAACAGTATGTGGAACTGTTGTCAGACTTGAGAACTGGCCGCCTGAGCTCAGTTGACTATGACAACAACAAACTGACAGCCACCTGCAACAGTTTCTACCTGCACGATGCTGTGCAACAGCTATGTCCCGGTGACCAGGTGCCAGCAACTGCTGGACCAGGCGGCCAGCACTGTCAAGTGGTGGTGCGGGTCGTCGACAACTGATCGTGGATGCTGACAGCCTCCAAGTAGTCGTTAACAAAAAGAACTCGACGGCCAGTCCGGGTAACGCAGGTACACCGATGACGAAGTGCAAGCTTGCTGCAACTTCACCGCCACCGGTAACAATTTCCAATTATTTTCATATTTTTGCAGGACCTGCCGGATATTGAACCAGATCACCAAGAGGAGGACGGAGATGAATCTATTATTACTGATGACAATGAGATTGTTGCATCGTGAGTTTGCTATGATTCTGCGTTGTCTTTAGTAGGCCTATTCATCTTCTGCTGACACAAACCAGTATTCTACAGAAGTGGATGATCGGACAATCCCATTTTGCATAGAGGCTAGGCTACACAGTGGTTTGGAAATGTAAACTATGTATGTAAAAATAGCCTCCAATATAAGTTGCTAAAAGTCCACAAAGGCTCGTCAGTTTTTTCTGAAATGTTACAGACACACAAACTATGAAATAAACCAACAAGAACGGTCATGTCATCTTAAAGAAATATATGACAGTGTCAAATTTATTAGCATTTTAAAATCTTTTCTGTTTCATATCCATTTTTCTCCCAAAGTTTTAACTTTCTGAACTTCCATAGTGTGTAAAAACCATGTCTCGTCATTGTTTATTACAGTGCTGTGTTGGTGATGTTAATGGCAGGTGGCCATAAGGGAAGTAAGCAAGGAAATAAATATTTGTTTCAAACACTTTAACACTAAAGTTTGTAATAACTAAGTAGTAGGTAAGTACTTTTGTCATCAGCATGTACAGTGAGCACACATTTGCTACCCATGATAGGCCTGTTCTTGCCCTTAGCACTTTGTGGAAATGCGATTGTATTATCTCTTTCTGCAAAGTACAGTAATTACATAAACCATCATAGGATGGTGGGCATCTTGCATAATGTTGTGCTTAAAAATAATAAAGCTACATTTCTACTAAATATTATCGATATCGGTCAAACTGTAAGAGAATAATTCTGAAACTTCGGGGGCCATTTCTAAGAACAATGTAGAACAGATTGTAATGAAAACCGGTTCACAGTATCATCTGGCCACATCTGCAGATCCGCAAGCCCAATAGAATGGATTTCATTGGTTGCTCACAGTTGCCGCAGCCAGGAAATACTTCTTATTCGTGACACCTAGCCAGTGCTAAGTTGTGTGCACAGGTGGAGCAGGCAGCACTTGCTGCTGCAGCTGCATCAGAGAAGCAGGTGAGTGCACAGGCCGGCGACGCCTGCTGCAGGTTCACAGGCAGGCAAACAGCACCACCTGCTGCTGCTGCTGCATCTCTCCCATTGATACACGTTCACAAGCACCTGCTACTGCTCCCACATCACAGGAGGCAACCGCAGTGACGGAGGCTCGCAGAGCTGCTGAGCGCTCACATTATACAAGGACCATATCCTTGGATAGAGAAGTGTGTCAAGGATCGGCCGGTCCTCTAGGGAGACGATGCGAACTACAGCCGGTGTTGTTGTCTATAATAGTACAGATAAGTCATCGTGGCAGATCAACCGAGCGGATGACACCAGAGCATTGCTGATCAGCGGCTCCAACCTCACGCGCTTCTCAGTGCCGTGGGAGCCACGCTGTGTGACTTTTTGCTGGCAGATACAACTGAGTGATGAGTCTAAAGTAAGCATGCGTTCATTGCATTGCTGTATACTAGTATAGTGTACCCAAATGGTATTACATAAAGTTGTCAGTTGGTGAACAGGCATTACCAGACAGTAGCACACAGAAACAGTGCAGCGCAGCACTGCTATCAGTTACACCGTTGGTTCAGTTTGGCCGCTGCTGCCGTGTCATCCGCAGACAGCACAAACACACGACGCCGACAGCAACACCTTTCCAGACCTGGACATCAGTCGATGCCGTGCTGCAGCACTGGGCAAACGTCGTGGAGGAGTTCTTGTTGGAGGACACCGCTCCACACGACCAGCACGACGTGCCACTGCACACGGTCGTCAAGCAAGCTAGCTGCAAGTCATCAGACTTGCTGACGGACTCACGTGGCAGATACAGTGACACGCAGAAACGCATAAAAAAAGAACAACAGTTACTGGTGCTGCAAGAAGTAGTGGTGGCAGCTGTCATGACGGTGCATAAAACCACGGGAGTCATGCATATATGGCCATGTTGGGCTGGGAAGTAATGCTGCCTGCCACCATGATTGCTCACTCATCGGAGGAACCCTGTCGTACTTCCGTACCTTTTGTGCGGAACCTAAGGGATGCACTCAGCGAAGCTCACCAGAGAGACAGGGAGGCCACACAATCACTGGCCAGAACAAGGATAAGTATTACAATGACCGGTTAAGGCAAACACAGTTTCATGTCGAACAGCTGGTCTCACTCATTGCAGATATCAATGTCACGGTGCTGCATCAGAAGATTGATAGTAGTCAACGCGATTACTGACACATCAAAATCACTAATATATTCTTCATGTTTTTCGTATTTGTTGCTTACTTACTTATTTCAGACATTACACAGTCATTAGGTGATCAGATTTGAAGACATCGCTTGTCTTCTTGGAATATTTTTCCTATATTAGCACCAACGAAGTATAATACATTGACCTGATTAAGGGAGCATCACTATAATTGTTTCAAAATGATGGAAAGTATATTATGTGTACCTTACACACATCAGCAATCTGTAAAAGACATTTTGCGTTCAATGCCAATTATGTGCAGTCAGTAGTTTTGTGGTCGGATCGTTGTACCTATCAAAACAGAAATGCAATCCTGTCATCTGCCATTCTGTCCTTTCTGCAAAGTCATATAAGAAATAATTAACTAAAGGCAGCATGCCAATGAAAGTGGATTCTATGCATGCTACATGTAAAAGTGAAATGGCTAGTAAAAATATTGAAGTGTTCACACCCCTAAAATGAGAAACTGTCATTAAAGCTGCCAGGCCAGCTCACGTCAGCTATCCGCAAGTGACAAGATGAGAATTCAGACTTTGCATAAACTTAGTTTAGGATACAGAAGAATTGTTTCAAAATTTCCTGATAAACAGTGGAACTTGCAATCTGTAAAGAACATATGCCGATATGTTGATAGCCAGGTTCAGCCATTAAGCAAAAACCTGGCAGTAGGAGTGTATACTTGTGGGCGTTTTTACTTACTTGTCATCTGCCTTGGCCTTCAGTGCTCTGACGCTGTTGGTTGGGTGGCAGGAAGGGCATCCGGCCTGCAAAAAACTTCAGTGGTGGGGTGCTGGCATGGATATCTGTCTGGTGCGAGGTGCAGACTTGCATATGGCCCAGCTGATGCTACTGCCACTCAATGTCTCTTGCTTCAGTAAAATACAGACTGGTTTTACCTTTCTGGTACCGGCTCACCCGGCACCACAGTTAACTTCACTTGTGTAAACACTTTCCACACATCGCTCACAACGGCAAGATTTGCCTATTTAACACTTAATAAATATTACAAGTTTTGCATGTACCCCAAATATGATAGCTTAGTGCTGTGCCAATTTGATTCAGTACACTTGAATATACTGATGGGCAACAGTAATGGAATTAAGCAAAGTCAACTTGACAACTTAGCAAGCCTACACCCAAACAGGCATTTACTTGGTTGGGACTTTTAAATGAGACCTGGGAATTGTGCCTTTACACTTGAAACATTAATTCTTGGGAATACACAGATCTGTAAACTGTAGTCAGGTTGTCATAACGCCAGCTGTTGACGAAACAATTTATCAGTCGTCTGTTCAAAGAACAAGCACCAAGTTTTCACATGAACCACAGATGAAACTATATTAAAATGCATGCTTGATAATACCGCATAATTCAAGCTGCCTTCAGCAGAGGCATATTCAGGATTTCAAGTTGCGGGATTGAAAAAAGGGGGTCTCAGGGACAGAAGTCCCTCAGTGGCGTCCAGAAGCTTATTTGCATACGAAAGAATTAAATTTTTACGCTCTGTAAGACAAAATGTGTTAATTATTATCTGCTCGATGCATTTTGGCGATGTTGTAAACGACACAGCTATGACAGCAACTACTTGCCGACATCGGTCACCACGCAGTTCCGCAAAGTCAACGGCGCATATTTTCGGAACCTATTAAAATACGAGATGCACGTTCTGCAAAAGTTTCTTGCCTGAAGTACACGACAAGCAGCACAACCTGCGTGCTGGACGACATGACAATAGACTTATCGTAATAACCACTGAACTATCGCATACTCGAGCACTGCGTGCCCATCAGAACACTACCGAAGTTGAAATGCTACACTAATAAAGATAGTTTCAGTTATAGTGCGCAGTTGCAGGCTCCAGAATGGTCGCATTAACCGTGCCGTGCATATTACAGGCAACTGGCAATATGCCTAATGTTTGCTGAGTTTAGGGGGCTACATGCCGGTTTGGCATTAGTAGTAAATACGCCTCTGTTCAGCAATCTTTCTGTCAATCAGGTGATGCAGAAATACTTGCAGAAAACAGACAATGTTAATACAGGAGTCGAAAATTGCCAACCAAAATCAAACGACTCGATAAGTTGTCATTCACCTGTTGTAATCACTGTTCACCTGTCACATATCACATACCTGCAGCTGTCAACTCACAGTGCAGCACACAAGTACTATCACAATCACAACACAGTGCTGCAGACTTACCTGGACAATCAGTAATAGTATATAAAACTATATATTTGCTTTATGCACAATTCCACATTATAAATGCAACTGTCCACATAATATCATTCTTGGTAAATCGTGAACATAACAAACAATGCTGAAGCTTCAAACACAAATCCTGTCAAAACACACACTGCACACTATGTAGCAGTCACAACAAAACACACACCCACACCCATTCACCAATCAGGGGAGATTTTGCATGAGGAGTGAACCTCTAGTGTACTCTTCAGTGCCAAATTTCACCTTCATTGGTGCATTATATCACACGATGGGAGAGAAACCCCAAATTTTACTAAATTTAAACCCAGCATGCAACAGTGAAACCATTTAGAAGTGCAGAGAAAAACTTGAATGTAAATGTACTACAAACCTTCCTATAGCCGACACCATAAAACCATGTATAAATTCAGCAAGAAGCTCGGGCGTAAAGATGACGTCATTTGAAGCAGACAGCAAAGTTGTGCGGACGGGTATGTCAACGCATATTGACATCCAAAGAAAAATGTCATTTTAAAATTGATTATGAGGACTTTACTGACGCAAACATTAGAAAATACATATGAGTCAGTAGGTCGTGTATAGTATTAGACCGAGTATGTCATTTTCAGCCGATACCAATTTACAGATTTTTTGCTATTAACTGATACAGATACGATACCGATATGAGTCGGCAGTGAACGCGACAGAACGTGACTGAAAGATGAAAGGTGACTGATGCTGCTGCAATGGATGACAGCTGCAGCAGTTGTGGCGGCAGAACAGTTGCACTGGTGGCGACATTATTACCTTGCCCGCCTGCCCAGCCTCCATCAGCCAGGGAGGGGAAGGTCTGGCAGCCACACCCATATTACTGGGATATACAGACAAGGTCACCCACCACTGACCGCGGGAAAGTCGACCTGGCAATCATTAACCAACAAGTGGGACAAGATCACCACACATCTGTATACATCTTTCTGGGTCGTGCAGCTGATAAATGCAGACGACACACTGCACGCCCATTGCTGTCTCCCGCCAGTGGCCTTCCCGTGGATCAGCAACAACACTAGTAGCAAGGAGTCTAGCAGAGTCTGCTTTTAATTAATTATCCATCGTCAAGCAGGTGACAAGGCACATTTGACGTATTCTTTCATGCTGCTGTGACAGAACAATACACATCTCTATCTCTCTGTTCTGAAAAACGAGAGCTGAATGGTAGACGAATAAACGACTGCAGACCCGACGTCAAGGGCCATGCTGTCCGGCGTGCAGTCGCCGACACCATCCTTGACTGTTGGACCACTGCACAGCACGCTGTTTAAGCAAACAAATGGGTGTGCATGATGTGGCGGGGTGCTTGTGATGTCTGCTTTGCTTGCATCACATCACCGCTCTGTTAACGACTGCACGGCAGGACGTGTTACTGCTTTGCGCCTAATTAAGCCTACTGCTGACCGTTATAGCTGAACAGCGGGCACATCGGTATCGGTCAAGATGTGCAAACTGATATATCATATTCGCCAATACTGCAATGCAACGAGTGAATACTCACCAATATCCAATATCAGTCTAACACTACTCGTGTATTACACGTTTTTTAAACTTAAAGCGATATCGTCGAGATACTGTTGAAAACCTGCCTCAAAGTGGATGGCTGCCGACGACATCGTTGCGAGATGATCGACAAATTTTGTGCATAGTAAAACGAACAGAAGAAGGTCGCTGAGAGAAATAACGAGTATTGTTAATAACGATTTGTCTTTACCAGTCTCTTCGCACACAATTTCTCATTTATGCGCATGTGGCTATCGCAGATGAAAAATATGGAAGACACTGACGATTGCGAGGGTCAACCATATGCGACATCTGTCCTGGTGTACAGCAAGGCTTTTCTGGCACGCATTGGGAAAACGGAGTGGCTATTGTTACGACGCTGCAACCTGTCAAACATAGGTGGCCGTGTATATGTTAGGGTTAGGATTAGTGTTAGGGTTATTTTCAGCATTACTTGATATGTTCCAGACACGGACACCTATGTCTGACAGGTTGCAGTGTCATAACAATAGCCACGGCCTTGGGAAATGGAAATCAGTAATATTTTCTGATGAGAGCCAAGTTGTGTTAGACCATAGCAGAAACGTATAGGCCTACGTGTGGAGAAAACCGAATGAAATATGGCGGCCTGACTGCCTAGGCAAGGCTGGAGGCCGCTCGCGGGTGTCAGCTACCTTTTGGGGCTGCATTATGTACAACAGAGTTTGAACTCTGGTACCAGTAGACGGTATGACTAAATACCGCAAAAGACCACAAAGGAGCATTACACAGGACCACAGAGGATCGGCAATACCGCAAAGGACCCACAAAGGACTGCAAAGGAACATTATGGGCTAAGCTGCAGGAAACTGGCACCAATTGAACTGAATGGTGCCTTTCAAATCTCGGTCATTCACTTCAGTGTTTATATTGTGGCTGCTTGGTAGTCACTAGTCGTTGATTTGCATTGTCAAAAATTTGTGAGTTACGAAATGAAAATAATTGTTATGTAATTAGCATTACTGTTACTTCTACCTATAGACTGAGCACCGTTAAACTAGGGCCAACTGACGTGCCAGAGCCAACGCATTACGGCAAGCTTCCGTTACCGACCGATAATTATTGATTAGGCGTATTTAAACCAGACAGCAGTGATGGGCACAACTTAAATAAAAACTTGCAAGTAAAAGTTTAAGTAATTTTTTCAGTTACACAAACAGTTCAGTCGCGACGCTGTCGGGTAACCGTCTTAGGCAAACTGTTCACACCCATTGTGCCTCTGTTCACCAAGCAGCAAAATCGGTAGCAGCCCTCTCAAGGGTTGCGAGAGTAACTGCAGGCCTGGCGAAAAGTAATGGCAGCCTACCGCCAGGTTAATGTCTTCTTACGTATGATTAGTAATATACAGTAGGCCTACGTGTTAATATTGCATGAATTGGTGTGTGACGCATTGTCTCGTCTTGTAGCTGACATTAAACCGGTTCCGGTTCTGCGAAAATGGCAGTTTTAACGTTTTGCATATAAAGCGTGATTTTATCTGTTTTTATCGTTTCATTCTTTGATTTTAGTGCGACATCGAGTGGTTTTAATCATCATACATACATACTAATACTAATTTAGGATATATTTTAACAGTAGATACGACTTGACTTGAGCGAGTGTCAAAATCGTTCTG
>Ga0126331_1000500_pt1 | contig 12003 bp, 7 predicted proteins | sample InaspJWI98metaG_FD_96379 | JGI IMG/M metagenome (GOLD analysis project Ga0126331, IMG submission 96379) | Marine gutless worms symbiont microbial communities from Oahu, Hawaii - Inanidrilus sp. 2 OAHU.JWI-98 metaG | ecosystem: Host-associated > Annelida > Digestive system > Unclassified | place... | reverse complement strand
ATCCTGGTTCATGGGTGGTGTATCCTTTCCTTTTTAGTGTGGCCGGTTGACTGCTGCTAACAATCTACCGGTGGATACACCGCCTTTTCCTTTAAACACAACTTTTAAATATAACTCAATGGATATGGCTTTTAGATTAGACCGGAGACCACAACGGTTGCCACTTCCATTGACACCAGAGCGTCTTTCCCATATAGTCGAGACTGCTACGGCCGTCGTCTCTAACAGATGGCGGCGGTCTCATTATCGTCAGTGCAAACGCTGGGTCGATTGATTATAATCAGAGGCACATATCCCAGTATAAAATTCAATATCTCTGATCATGATATTCGGCGATTGCCATCGCTTGCCCATGGAGGAATGCGAAAATGACTCCGGAATCCCTGAAGGGTAGACGTTTGGTGGGTTTGTTTTTACTCGGTTGCATTCTGTTCAACTATCCAATTATATCCCTGTTTAATATAAAGTCTTACTGGTTCGGCATTCCCATCCTTTATGTTTATGTATTTGGATCCTGGCTTTTCATCATCGTGCTGATTGTTTTCGTTACAAAATTCAATATAAACGTCCCCCCTGCCCCCGGACATTTATCTGAGCCGGATTAAAGATTATATGCTGACCACCCAATCCATCCTATTGTTCGCCTTTGGTTATATAGGCCTGCTATTCGCCATCGCCTATATCGGTGACAAACATGCGGAAATCGGACAAAGCCTTGTCAGCAATCCTTACATTTATGCGCTTTCACTGGCAGTGTATTGTTCGGCCTGGACATTTTACGGTAGTGTCGGTCGAGCCGCAACAGATGGGCTGGGTTTTCTGCCGACCTATATAGGTCCGACTCTCGTGGCCACGCTTGGATGGCTGGTGCTGCGCAAGATCATTCGCATCAGCAAAGTGCATCGGATCACATCCATTGCTGATTTTATCGCCTCACGCTACGGCAAGAGCACGACCCTGGGCAGTGTCGTTACCATCATCGCTGTTCTGGGAATCGTTCCGTATATTTCATTGCAATTAAAAGCCATATCAACCAGTTATTTGATCACAACCCAATATCCGTTAATTAACATACCCCGGCATTTCGCTGAAATTTCAGTCTTCCATGACACCGCATTTTACATAGCCTTGATGCTGGCTGTCTTTACGATCCTGTTCGGTACCCGGCATCTGGAAGCAACCGAAAGGCACGAAGGATTGGTGGCTGCTATCGCATTTGAATCACTGGTAAAGCTTATCGCTTTTCTAGCTGTAGGAGTAGTTGTAACATATGGTCTATACGATGGGTTTGATGATATTTTTCATAGAGCCAAATCAGTTCCGGAATTGCAACGGGCGCTGACCATGGACACCAGAAGCGGGTCCTATGCGAACTGGTGCATTCACATTTTTCTTTCCATGATGGCCATCATGTTTTTGCCTCGCCAGTTTCAGGTCACCGTGGTCGAAAATGTGAACGAAGATCATCTGAACAAGGCCATCTGGCTCTTTCCATTATACCTTTTAGCCATTAATATATTCGTTCTTCCAATAGCGTTTGGAGGCGTTTTGCACTTCACCGATGGAAGCGTGGATGCCGACACATTCGTTCTCACCCTGCCGATGGCCATGAACAATGAAGCGCTTACCATGCTCGTATTTATCGGAGGTATGTCGGCCGCCACCGGTATGGTCATTATTGCCACCATCGCACTGTCGACAATGATCTGCAACGATCTTGTCATGCCGGTTCTGCTGCGGTTGCCGCGTCTGCACCTGGCCCAGCGAAGCGACCTGAGCAATTTTCTACTGTCCATCCGCAGAGGCAGCATCGTCTTGGTGCTGTTGCTGGGATACGTGTATTTTCGCTATGTCGGTGAATTCTACACCCTAGTGTCGATCGGATTGATCTCCTTTACAGCCGTTGCCCAATTTGCACCGGCCATTCTGGGCGGTATCTTTTGGAAACGAGGAACAAAGACCGGCGCATTGAGTGGTCTTATCGCCGGTTTTTTAGTCTGGTCCTATACCCTGGTGCTGCCTTCTTTAGTACAGGCAGGATTTCTTTCACCCCAATTCGTGACCGATGGCCCATTTGGCATTACTCTGCTCAAACCTTTTCAGTTATTTGGACTCAAGGATTTTGATCACATTGCCCACGCTGTATTCTGGAGTATGTTGACCAATTCTATCATATTTGTCGGTGTTTCGATGTTCAGTCGATCCGGCGCCATCGAACACACCCAGGCCGCGCTTTTTGTGGATGTGTTTAAATATGCCGGCGAAACCGGTGGGTCCAGCTTCTGGCGTGGAACCGCTTCGATTACGGATTTAAAATCGATGCTTGTCAGATTTTTGGGCGAAGAGCGAACGAAAGATGCGCTGACCGCCTATGCGCAAAGGCATGCCATTAAATGGGATCGGTCGCAGATTGCAGATGCCGCTTTTTTCAGTCATGTCGAAAAATTATTGGCCGGCACCATTGGATCGGCTTCGGCACGCGTCGTTGTCGGAACGGTAGTCAAAGAGGAACCTCCGGGTATCGAAGAAGTCATGGACATTCTCGATGAAACCCGTCAAGTAATTGCTTACAGCCGTGATCTTGAGAAAGTCACGGTTGAACTGAAAGCGGCCAATGAGCGTTTGCAGGAGCTGGACCGATTAAAAGATGAATTTATCTCGACGGTCACGCATGAGCTGCGCACACCGCTCACATCGGTACTATCGATTGCCGAGATACTGCATGCCAATCCTGATATAGATGAAAAGCAGCACCAGAATTTTACTTCGATTGTCGTCAAAGAAAGCGAGCGCTTGACCCGCCTGATCAACCAGGTTCTGGACTTTCAGAAGATTGAAACCGGTGCAATGGATTGGCAGATTTCGCAAATGAATATGAAAGAAGTTATCCTGGATGCCCTATCGGCGACCACTCAGCTGTTCAAGCAAAAAAACATATTAATTGAACACCGACTGCCTGACCGCGTGCCGATCATTGCCGGCGATCGCGATCGGTTGATCCAGGTAATGGTGAACCTTATTTCGAATGCGGTTAAATTTTGCGACAACAATCAGGGGCGCATTGAGGTAATGTTAAACGTAGAAGCGAAAATAATGCGAGTGGATGTCAAAGATAACGGCATCGGCATCAGAGAAGCGGATACGAAGATAATTTTCGACGAGTTTCGCCAGATAAAAGATACCACCCGGGGACGGCCCCGCGGAAGCGGTCTCGGACTGGCTATCGCCAAGCGGATTATCGATTTCCACGACGGTCGCATATGGGTGGAAAGCGAACTGGGCACGGGGTCGACTTTTTCATTTGTCCTGCCGATCGAAACAAAGAAAATCAAAATGTGAAAAAATGCCTAATACTTCAGCCGTGAATAGTAGGTTTTTCGTGAAGCAGCGCGGGCTTGCCGAAGCGTATAAATCCCTTGTTCTGCCAGCAGCGGAATGAGCGTTAAGAATATCTCAGCCGTGGTGATGGCATCACCCAGCGCCGTATGCCGACCGACGATGCTGATTCCCAGGCGCTCTACAATTCCTTCTAAATTGTGATTCTTCTGACCGGGATGCACCACAGCCGAAAGCAGCAAGGTGTCCAATACGGGATTTAAAAACTTGACACCGGTATCTTCTTCCTTCAACTGCAGCATGCGCATGTCAAAAGCCGCATTGTGCGCGATGAGAATTGTGCCCTGTGCAAATTGATGAAACAGTGGTAAAACGATGTCCAAGGTCGGCTGCCCGATGAGCATTTCCTGCTGGATACCGTGGATCTGGGTCGATTCGAAAGGTATGCTTCGCTGGGGATCAACCAGCCGGTCAAAACACTCTTCGTGCAGCAGGCGATTGTTGACGATCCGAACCGCGCCGATGGAGATAATTTCGTCGCCTCCCTTGGGATTCAGGCCCGTTGTTTCCGTGTCAAAAACGGTGTAAGTCAAGTCGCTCAATAGTCTCTGGTCCAATTCCGGTTTTTGTCCGGGTTGGCTGAACAAATCAAAATCAAAGAATTCAGGGCGGCTTTGGGGCAGAATTGTCAAGTTTCTGATGCGTCCGATTTCCGGCATTTCAACAGCGGGAAATAGCAGGCGCAAATAAGCCCGCCGGCCATCAGCATAGGAATGAGACCAGAACTCCGCTTCATGATGTGCGATTACTTCTTTGAGTGTTGAGGGAAGCACTTCATCTCCGACGGTGATAATCTGTTCTTCCCATGTTCTAAGGGTTTCCATTTTCACCGGTCGGCCCTGCCAGATAAAGTCAAGGTGAATAAATCGGTTTTCGCTGAACAATCGGCATTGAAATTCCCTACTACCGGTATTTTCTTTCAAGCGGCATTGTAAAAACAGCAACGCGGATGCAATCGAATAACTGTCAACCTTAATCCAGATTTCCCGCAAGCTGTTTTCAACCTGGAGATGGATACCCAACTTTTCTCTGGCCTTTTTGGTCACCGCCGCCAGCATATCCCCGGCGAGCATCGGTGTCAGCGGCCAGCGGGTGCGAAATCGTCTGGCATAATCGGAGGTCGTAATGTCAAGAATTTCGCCGATATTTATCGATTCCTGATGAATAATCTCTTTGAGTTGCTGCAACTGCTGGCTGTCCATTTTGGGGTATTCGATAATGGCTTCAATGGCCGCTCGAATGCTGGCTAAAGATGATCGCGCGCCGCGTCCGAACGAGCGCAGTAACAGATCCAACTGATTGTCTGCTTCAAGCTGTTTGGTAATGTCATTGATAATCAGAATAAAACCGGTAAATTGTTTTCGGTAATCGAGAATCGGTACGGATTCAATCCTCAGGAAGCGGTTTTTTCTTCCGACGGCCACAAAATATGACGCAATATCGGCTTCTTCGCGTTTGAGTTTGTCGGCTATTTCATCCAGGGCATGAACGATGAGGTGTTTATCGATCAGGGCAAAGACCGAACGACCCAGCCCGATAAATCGACCGGTCTGGGAGGCGGTTTTGGACAGATTTTTGTCATTAGATTCATCGCTCAGGAATAGCTTTGCCCGTTTGTTGTAGAGTAGAATTTGGCCGTCTGTATTGCAAATCAACACCCCCTCCGGCAGTTCGGCCATGATGGCTGCCAGGATATTTTTTTCTTCGTCCGCTTCGGCTCTGGCAACCTGAATCTTATTCTCGACCTGATTGTGCAATGCTTCATAGCGGTCTGCGGATTCATTAATCGCTGTCGCAAGCTGGATGACATGCCGGCCGCCTTCCAGTCGAATGCGGTGGGCCGGATTGACCGATGTAATTAAGCGAGTCTCCTCGGCCAGTTTACCGATGGGGCGAATATAGAGGCGAAAGATCCAGTCCAGTCCAAATCCCAGTCCGGCTAACACAAATACCGCGGCAATGAAAATATATCCCACATATTGCCGGGCCAGGCGGATGATTGTTATTTGATCTTCGGCGGGCAGCTGCTGCCAGAAAACAACAGCAAGGCTGAGAATGACAATTAAAGTTAAGGTTAAACAGGCAAATGCAAACCACCAAAATTTAATATTTTTTTTCATTCTACCGGTTTAAGCAACTCTTTGACCTTTCGAATAACTTCTGCATTTGAAAACGGTTTGGTGATATAGGCATCAGCACCCAGGGCCATACCTTTGGCAACATTGGCCTCACCGCCCATTGCGGTCAGCAGAATAATCCGGATGTTATGCCACTCTTGGTTTTCCCGCACCCGTTGGCACACCTCAAAACCATCGACTATCGGCAGCATAATGTCCAGCAATACCAGATCAGGGGTTTTGGCAACAATAGATTCCATTGCCTCTTCACCGCTGAAGGCCACCGCCGTTTCGTAACCGTTCTGCTGCATCAGAAATTGAAGCGGTACGATGATGCTCGGTTCATCGTCCACGATGAGTATTCTTTGAGCCATGTAAAAACTAATTTTCGTTATAATTTTATTAGGTTATTCTTACATTTTGGTAAAAACAAACGTAACCGTAATTAGTTTGAAGTGCCTAAAGTGAGCTAATGTGACTAAAGTTTCGGAATTCTGTCTATTTTCAAGGAAATGGTCGGAGCGAAGCGATTCATTAACTTTAGTCACTTCAAACCTTTGTTCACTTTAGGCACTTTTGCGTAGTACTCGCCTTGATATCTAACCTGAAATATTATTGCATTTGCCATTGTCAATCGAAAAAAAGTAGCCGGCACCTGACATCATAAAGCACCGGCTACAGTGATAAGCGCATATCCTTCAGATCGCAGCATTTGGAGTTTTGATTACTTCCTCGCTTTGGCATAGCCGATGGTCTCGAGTGCTTCTTGCATTTCATCCAAAATGGTGGGATCATCAATGGTTGCCGGCATCTTCCATTCTTTATTGTCGGCGATCTTTTGGATCGTGCCCCTGAGGATCTTGCCAGAACGGGTTTTTGGCAATCGTTTGACAACCGTAGCCGTCTTAAATGATGCCACCGGCCCGATTCGATCCCGAACCATCTGGATCACTTCCTTGATGATGTCATTGTGATCACGGGTAACACCGGCATTGAGTACCACGAATCCGACCGGAATCTGCCCTTTGAGTTTGTCCTCAACACCCAGCACGGCACACTCGGCCACATCCGGATGGTCGGCCAGGACTTCTTCCATACCACCGGTGGACAGGCGATGGCCGGCCACATTGATGATGTCGTCGGTGCGAGTCATTACAAAAGCATAACCTTCTTCATCGATAAATCCAGCATCGGCTGTTTTGTAATAGCCGGGGAATTCTTCCATGTAAGCTTTAAGAAAACCCTCGTCGTTATTCCAGCAGGTAGGCAGCGTTCCCGGGGGCAGCGGCAGTCTCACCACAAGGGCACCAATGTCACCAGCCTTGACCGGTTCTTTGGTTTCCGTATCCAACACCTGCAGGTTCCATCCCGGGGCCGGCTTGGTGGGAGAGCCTTCTTTTACAGGATAGTGATGGAGGCCCAGGCAGTTGGCCGCAATGGCCCAACCGGTTTCGGTCTGCCACCAGTGGTCGATCACCGGCACTTTGAGAGCGTTTTGGGCCCATTTCATCGTATCCGGATCCAGACGTTCGCCGGCCAGGAAAAGGGATCTAAAACTGGACAGATCGTATTTTTTCATCATTTCCGCCTGGGGGTCTTCCCGTTTGATGGCTCGAAAAGCAGTGGGCGCCGTAAACAGGCAGTTGACTTTATGCTCTGAAATAACCCGCCAGAAAACACCGGCATCCGGTGTACCCACGGGCTTGCCCTCGAACAGGATGGTCGTGCAGCCCTTTAAAAGAGGGGCGTAAACAATATAAGAATGACCCACGACCCAGCCCACATCCGAGGCAGCCCAGTAGACATCGCCGCTGTCAATGTTATAAATGTTTTTCATGGTCCATTTCAGGGCCACCACATGCCCCCCGTTGTCACGCACAACCCCCTTGGGTATGCCGGTGGTGCCGGAGGTGTATAAAATATAGAGTGGATCGGTAGCAGCTACCGGCACGCAATCATGGGGCTTGGCATCGGCCACAACTTCTTCCCAATCAAGATCGCGGCCCGCGACCATGGCGGCAGTTTCCATAGGACGTTGAAATATAATGCATTTTTCCGGTTTTGAAGTTGCCATTTCAATGGCCCCGTCCAGCAGAGGTTTATAGGGAATGATTTTGGCTATTTCGATGCCGCAGGAGGCAGATACAATGACCTTGGGTTTGGCGTCGTCGATGCGCACGGCCAGTTCTTTGGCCGCAAATCCGCCGAATACCACGGAATGAACCGCCCCAATCCGGGCGCAGGCAAGCATGGCCACCAAGGCTTCGGGAATCATCGGCATATAGATAAGAACGCGGTCACCTTTGGCAACCCCCTGGTCCGCCAGCGCCCCGGCAAACCGGGCCACCTCGTCGCGCATCTCGCTATAGGTAATTTTTTTAATGGTATCCGTAACCGGGCTGTCATATATAATCGCATTCTGGTCACCGCGGCCGTTTTCAATATGATAATCCAGGGCATTGTAACAGGTATTGATCTCACCGCCGCTAAACCAGCGGTAAAAGGGTTTGTTGCCGTCATCGAGCACTTTGTCCCATTTTTTATACCAGTGACAATCCTCCGCGGCTTTGCCCCAGAATCCATCTGGGTCTTCAATAGATTGTTTGTGTGCGATTTCATAAGGATTTGCCATGTTTATCCTCCTTCTGTCCGACGACCGGGTGAGATCTTGATTCAGTTGAAAAGAATATGTATAAAATCTTTGATAAGATCGAATATGCTTTATAATTTAGCTGATAAAACGAACTCTTCACTAACCCTTTTGTTCCTTGACTACCTGCTTTAAGTACTCCAAATGCTTACGGATACCTTTGTCGGTATTCGGCTCGTTGCTGAAAAGGCGCGTTATAAAGCCCGGTTTATTGTCGATCTTGGGATCCAATTCCAGGCCTTTCTCATAGTCTGCGATGGCTTTTTCATATTCTCCCAGATGACTGTAGGCGGAGCCGCGGTTAACATAGGCATTGGCCAGATCCGATTTAATTTCAAGGGATTTATTGTAGTCCGCAATCGATTCCTCATATCGCCCCAAAATCTGGAGGGTATTGGCACGTCCCAGATAGCCGGCGGCCACATGAGGTTTTATTCTTATGGCACGATTGAAGTCCTCGAGAGCTTTCTCCGGTTTGCCCGTATTTAGATGGGAAGCACCGTCCATAATGGCATCGTCATACTTGGAGACCCCGAGGCCACAGCCAGCAACCAGAAAAATACTGCTGATTAGAACTGTAAGTAGTCGTTTCATTTACGAAGAACCAAATTCTTTTTATATGAGGTTGGGATGAGGAGGCTGAAAGCACCTCCTCATCCTGATTAATGATTTAAACGGGATGAACCGCTAGCTGCTACACCCCGGATTGTCCACGTGAAGACTCTTCGGCCACAACCGACTCTTCTTCATAGATATCGTGTTTCAAAGCCTTGAAGTCCGTGGTGATGTTGGTTGACATCTCCAGCTTGTAAGCCAGAAACCACATCATGGCAATACCCAGAATCCACCAGATGATTTGCCAGATCCAGATCGACGGCATGCCGTTGACCCATGTTGCCGGTTTCGCCGGATCACCAAAGAGCGTGTTGCCGATTACGCAGCCGGGACCGATGGCAAAGAAGTACCAGACGCAAGTGATGATCCAGCCCCATTTGATCAGGTGCCGCTTTTCCGGCGCCAGGCTGGCATGTTGCCGGAGGAAATTGTGGTATTCCATTTTGCGGTCCTGTTCCTGTTTTTCCGGCTGGGTAAAATAGCTCACTATAATCGCGACCGGCAGGTTGAACAGGATTCCCCAGCCCGCGGCAAAAATCGTCAGCGGATTGTAGCCCCAGGGCAGTCCGAGATCGAACCTGAAGGTCAGAAAGACCGCGAACATGCCGCAGATCAGGCCGGCGACGACCCCCTGGCGCGTTAACCACGGCCAGTAAAGGGTGGCGATCAGGGGCACATACATCATGAACCCGAAAGACGTCGCAAATGCCCCCAGCATGACGATGGCGCCCGGCACGAGGGTCGCAAAGATCAAAGCCGATCCAACCACGATCAGAACCGTGATGCGACCCCACCGGGTTTGCTGGGTTTCGGACATGTCCTTCATCATATAACGCTTGACGATGTCGCGGGTCAGCATACCGCTGGCGGTCGACATATAGGCCGCGCCGGTGGACTGCATGGCCGCCAGGGCGCAAATTGCCAGAATGCCCACGGCAAACGGCGCTGTGTCTTTCATCAGCCAGATCAGATAGGGCACCAAAGCGTTGCCCCCACTGGTGATGAGCTTTTCAACCGGTATTACGGTGCCGGCGCCGTTGCTGCTGGGCAAAAAGCTTAGCACCCAGCCGCTCATGGACTGCATGGTGGTGAAGATAATGAGGGCTAATCCGATGCCGGCGGTGGAGGCCCACACCTGCTGCAGCGGGAAAGGCCTGGGGTTCTTGTTGGCAAAAGCCCACATGGAAAAGGCCGGTGAGGAATGAATGCCCATCAGGGCAAACATATAGGTCAAAATCATGACACCGGTCCAGGTGCCGCCTTTGGCCATGGCACCGGCCGGCACAAACTGGATCACACCGGGTACGGCCACTTTGTTGGTGACACCCAGCGGCGTTATACCGATTAATTTTTTACCCTTTTCCAAAAATACATTCACGGCCTCCGGATCGGCCCATTTGGGTACCGCCGAAGGGTCACCGCCGCTATTGAACCAGGCGACAACATCTCCGAATTTCGATGTCAGACCATCGTAACCGCCGGCAAACGAAGCCCCGATGAATCCCAGGGCGATGATTCCCGACCAGAGCAGAATGCACTGGGCCGTGTCCACGTAAGCCACCGAGCGCAACCCCCCAGGGCTACGTACAACAGAACCACAATGGCCAGCAGCCACATGCCGACGTTAACCGAAAACAAACCATCGGTCAGTACGTTGAATAACACACCCGAGGCACGCAATTGAATGCCCAGGTAGGGTATGCTGAAAAACAGGGCCACGATGACCGTCAGGACACGTATGGCCTCGCCGCCCATATAGGCTGAATACATCTCGCCCGGTGTGACAAATCCATAACGCTTGCCCATCAACCACTGCCGTTTGAGAAAGAACACGCCGGTGATCGGGATGGTCAGAACGTAAAAAGACGCGTACCCATAAGGGAGACCGTCCCGCCACATCAGGGCCGGATGACCGACAAACGTCCAACCACTGAATGATGTGGCCGTGGCCGCCAGGACAAACACCCAGACGTTGAGTGTGCGCCCGGCAATGAAGTAGTCGGTTCCCTTCTTGGCCATGATGTAGCCGCGAACTCCAATGGTGATGCAATATGCCCAATAGAGAAGGACGAAAAAGAATAGCCAGTATACATGAGCTCCCATTCTATTCTCCTTTCGCTAACTAGTATTTTAGCTTTTTTGTGCCTTTTGTGAAAAAAACCACAATAAGCCGCTATTGATCTAAAGCGCAATAAATCGTGATATCCTGTACTAAATGAATCAAACACAAAAACATAAAGGAGTGAAGCTTACTTCATTTCGCTTTTCCGGTTGATCCGAATAAGGTAATAAAATCTTCATCCAACTCCTCTTAATTTATTGTCGGGAAGGCATCACCTCCTTTTTTGAAAACAACCAATTTAGAAACAACGGTTACTTTTGGGCCATTTCCTTTATTTCTTCAACAATTTCCGGATTCGCCAGGGTGGTTACATCACCCACATCCTGGTTGTTGGAAATTGCCGCCAGCACCCGGCGCATAATCTTGCCGGAGCGCGTTTTCGGCATGTCTTTTACGATCCACACCTTTCTCGGTTTGGCGATCTTGCCGATTTCCTCGGAGATCACATCGGAAACCTTTTGGGCCAGTTCATCGCTGGCCTCAATCCCGGGTTTGAGGGCTACGTACAGATCCGGTTCCTTACCTTTGATCTCATGCGCCACCGGGACCACGGCCGCCTCGGCCACCTCGTCGCACACCAGAGCGGCGGACTCTATTTCCTTGGTACCGAGCCGATGACCGGAAACATTGATGACGTCGTCGATACGTCCCAAAATGCGGACATATCCGTCTTCGGCCACCACTGCGGCATCACCGGTCATGTAAGGCCAATCCTGCCATTTCTTGGATTTGGGATCTTTACAGTAGCGCGCATAGTATGTGTCCACGTAACGGTCGCGGTCGCCCCAAATAGTCTGGAAGCCGCCCGGCCATGGATTCTGAATGCAGATGTTGCCGGCCTTGCCGGCCCCGGCGTCAACCACCTCGCCTTCGTCGTCGTAAACGATCGGGTGAATGCCGGGTATACCCGGTCCGGCGCTCCCCGGTTTCATGGCTCTGAGTGCCGGCAGGGTGCTGCACAGAAAACCGCCGGTCTCTGTTTGCCACCAGGTGTCGACGATCGCGGCTTTGCCCTTGCCGACCGCTTCGTAGTACCACTTCCAGACTTCGGGTTCGATGGGCTCGCCCACGGTGGTCATGTGTTTGAATTCATAGTTGTATTT
>Ga0126331_1000499_pt1 | contig 12078 bp, 10 predicted proteins | sample InaspJWI98metaG_FD_96379 | JGI IMG/M metagenome (GOLD analysis project Ga0126331, IMG submission 96379) | Marine gutless worms symbiont microbial communities from Oahu, Hawaii - Inanidrilus sp. 2 OAHU.JWI-98 metaG | ecosystem: Host-associated > Annelida > Digestive system > Unclassified | place... | reverse complement strand
AGTTTTGTGTCGGTTGTCTTTTTAACTGGTTTAATGGTATGTCTTACTGGTTCTTTTTGTGTTTAAGCACTGACTCATTGCTGTGTGACATTTAGTGACCTTCGGGTCCTTTGTCTGTTATATTAAAGAAAAAAATAATTTACACACCAACGTTTGCCGTGTGACATGACGTGATTTATTTTTTATTTAAAATTACAGAACCGTATATAGTTGCATGCTGAAATACGAACAATCCAGGACCGGATTTGAGGAGGTTTCAGCGGGGCCCGGGCCCCAGGCCTGTCACCGACAGAGGGCCTCCCACCGAACCGTTCTTATTTTATTTCTCGCTAACGATGGATACCTACGAGAATACGACTTAGTTGTCGCGCATTTTTGATCATTGTTTTTGCTACTCACTATTTACTAGACCTGCATTTTAGCTTTTAAAGTCTCCCATCTAATGACCCACAATTAAGCAGGGCCCAGGCCTCCCACCAGCTAAATCCGGGCCTGGAACAATCTAACAGTGAGATGGAAAAGCGATATGCGAATCCACAGGCTTTACTTTTCTTGGCCCGCACCACTGCTTATTATAAGTCCTTAATAATCTCCGCACGTGGTGCTAGATGCGGGCTATACCTGCGCAAGTCTTTACTTTCCATGTCTCTCCGTGTGTTGGCCACAACCGTGACCCCTGCAAAAACGGATGAACCGATCGAGATGTCGTTTGGGGAGCAGACGTATACGTGGACCACCAAAAAACCGTGATAAAGGTGCACACTGGCGCCAGCTGGCGAATACGATCAAACGATCTGTACGCGACGGCGATGCTGCCTTGCGTCAAATTACTCTGACCACTTGTCGATGTGATCAGGTGACGTCGTTGCGTGACGAGAAGACGACGCTGCAGCAGCAGATGAAGAAGCTGCAGGATGATCTTGAAGAACAGCAACGAGATAATGACGAACTCAAGTTCGACTACGAACGAACCAACAAAGAGGTCCGCCGCTCTATCGAAATTCTCTTACTTACTCAATCCCACGTCACCTCTCTCGTCTTCTTATTCCATGCCGTCCTTCCCGTTTTCTCAGGTCATCTTCGTCTTCTAGCCTTTTACGAGTTCCTTGCATTGATCTTAGTAAAATTTTCTGTTTTCGCTGTTTTGTTGCAGCTGACCCTGGAACACCCTTCAAAACTTAGTCAGTTCGTCTGACACGTTTGGGCCTAACTCTTTCCTACGGCATAAAAACACACCTTTTCCTAACAGCTTTCGGTCCCCTGGGGTGGCAAGCTCCAGCGACGCCGACTTACTTGTGGTCACTTCACCGTGTTAAAACGATAAAATTCAGAAAGTAACAAACATCCGTTGCTTTTATGTTTATTTAAACATTTTGTAACATACAGTGAGCGAGAAATTTGCATACACACAAGAACATGATACGTTTAAAACGTTCAAATGCTTTGACGACGATGTTGGTGAATACAACGGTGAAGTGTTTGTTGCAGTTGTCAACGACGCGAGTGTTCAGCAACACGGCAGAAGATCAGATCGCTGGTCTACAGAAAGAAATTGAGGAACTGCGCACGTCTTTAGATGACCTTCGAACTAAATATGATAGTGTTATTACCGAGGTTCGTGGGCTGTTTTACCTCCACGTGGTTATTTAATCGAGTAGCGTTAAATGGAGTAAATGGTGACAGCATTTGCTTCGTGAAAGTACTGTAAAAGTCAGTGGACGAAACACAGGAAAATATTTTTGCTTCTGAGATCATAGGCCTATTCATTTCATGCTTATAATTTTAGTTATTTGAGACTTAGGCCCGTATAGTGTTGTAGGAAGTATTGTTTGTATTTTGTTTAGTCACTGAGGAGCTACTGTTTAAGAGCGTATTTAACTGAACTGAACAGAACTTTCGTTTAGCTATTTAATGAAGTTGCAATACAAACTAGTGGATTGAGATTTAGTATGAAGAAATCCATCTTCGTACTTATTTCATCTTTAGTTATTGTAAATTCATATCAGCATACTTTAATAGTAATTTAGTATAACTTTACATGTGCTGCATGTTGTGTTATTGAAATCATAACAGCTGAGAGTGTTTTTTTCTAATATTCTGAAAATAACAGTGTTAGTTTGTTTATATAATCTAGTTGGAGGAAACTAGGGATGAACTAAAGGAAAAAGAAGAAGAGTCAGAAGCTCATCTTGAGGAACTTACGAAAGTGAAAGACGACTTAAAGACGACAAAAGAAGACTATAAAGCCAAGAGGAAAGAATTGAAGGCAACGAGAGATGAACTTAAAACAACTACAGAAGAGTTGGAATCTAGTAAGGACGACTACAAGTCACTAAAAGACGATTTAAAGGCGAATAAGAAAGAGATGAAGGCTTTGAAGGAAGAGCTGAAAACTGTAAAAGAAGGCTCACAAGTAGCAAAAGATGAAGCTTCTTGTATTAAATTACGGCTGAATGAAAAAGAGGAAGAACTGAAAACGGCTAGGGAAAAGTTAAAGAAAACAAGCGGTGACATGAAAGCAAAGGAAAGTGAATGGAAGCAACTTAACGACGATTACCAAAAGGCTGTTGAGAGTTCTACGTCATTGACTACAGAGTCTAAAAATGTTAAGGAACTACTGCAGTCAACGAAAGAAGAACTGCGCAAAGCAAAGGAGGAGGCACGGAAGTCTAAAGACGATCTTCAGATGAGAAACGACGAGTTGCGCAAAGCCAAAGCAGACGTGCAGTCCACTAAAGGCGAAGTGAAATCTGCGCGTGATGAGGTGAAGAAAGCGAAGGACGACCTGCAAAAGAGCAAAGATGAACTACGCAAAACTAAGGACGACCATCAGTCGACGAAAGATGAGCTCAGGAAATCCAGAGAGGAAACGAAGAAGTTCAAAGACGAAGGAACGTCGAGCAAAGATGAGTTGAAAAAAGTGAAAGATGAATTACACAACGTAAAGGAGGAACACAAGAAGCTCAGAGACGAATCCAAGAAATATAAAGATGAGCTGCAGACGAGCAAAGATGACTTTAGAAGAGCCAAGTCTGAAGTCCAGTCATTCAAAGACGACTTGAAAAAGTCGAGGGATGAAACCAAGAAAGCTAAAGACGAACTACAAACGCAGAAGACTGACTCCAAGAAAGCTAAAGATGAACTGCAGTCTGCAAAAGATGATCTGGGGAAAACGAAAGATGAAGCCAAAAAGTTCAAAGAGGAAAGCCAAGAAAATAAAGACGAACTGAAGAAAGCCACGGAAGATCTCCGCAATACGCGCGACGAGCTGAAAAAAGTAAAAGAAGAATGCAAGACGTGCAAGAGCGACTTGCAGAAAACGAAAGATGACTTGCAGTCAACTCGTACGGAATGCACGAAAGCCAAAGACGACGCCAAAAAGTTAAGGGACGACTTGACATCTAGCCAGGATGCGACGAAAAAAGCCGACCACGAAACGCAGGACGCGAAAGACGAACTGCGCAAAATAAAAGATGAACTGAGTAAATTACAGGAAGATTTTCAAACGAAAACAGACGAGCTGACCAAGAAATCCGAACAGCTGCAATCCGCGACCGAAAATCTGAAAAAGGAAAAGAGCGAAAACGCGAAAATGAAAGAAGACTTGGAATCAAAGGACGAAGAGATTGAAGAATTGGAAGAGAATGTTGACGACCTAAAGGAAGAGCTTCAAGAGGCACAGGATGACCTAAAAAAGACGAAGGACGAGATAAAGACCGTGAAAGAAGAACAAACGAAATCGGCGAAGCTAGCCAAAGACGATCTGAAGAAGGTCCAAGAAGAATGCGATAAGTCCAGCAGCGAACTGAAGAAATGCACCAGCGACCTGGAACGTACGAAGGACGATCTGAAGAAAAACACAGACAGTCTGAGGTCGGCAAACGACGAGCTGAGAAAGGCGAAAGACGAAGTCAACAAAATCAAGCGGGATTTGAGCAGCACTCGCAGTGACCTCGAGAAATCGAAGAAGGAGCTGAATTCGAACCAGAGTGAGCTGGACAAGACCAAACGCGACCTTCAGACTGGTAAGGACGAGTTGAAATCCTGCAAGGACGAGCTTCAGTCGACCAAATCGCAGCTGACGAAGGCGCTGGAAGACTCCCAGACGAAAGGCGAGCTGGAAAAACTCAAATCCGCCAGCAAAGGAACGGAGAAAGAGCTAGAACAGTGCAAGAAGACGCTGCAGACGACGCTGGCAGAACTGAGCAAGACCAAGGACGAGTGCCTCTCGCACAAGGACGTCAAGACCAAGTTCGACAATCTGCAGAAGAAGTACGACAGTCTGAACGCCGAGTACAACTCCACGTCGAAGGAACTGAACGAAATGAAGACGAAACTGGCTGACGTGCAGAAGCTCAACGCCGGCTTGAAGAAGGAGCTCGAGTCTTCGAAGTCTGAGGTGAGAATACACTTCTCATTATCGCTGATATATGTATAGCTGGTATATTTTAAATAACTGTAATGTATCGCATCAATCTCGCACGAGCTTCCAGGCATGTACCGGTAGCCAGATATGAGGATACGGGTAAATGTGCCCCCGTCGTGGGGGAGGGTGAAAAATGTTCCGACCTCGTAGTAAATATGCTATCCAATAAATCGATTTTTTTTCTGCCCGAACCCCAACAGCTGAGTATCACTTATAAGCCTTACTATGGGACATTGATAAGAAAGTCTATGGGTACGGACCCTCGAGTCACGTGAGATTTTCATAAATTCAATAAGAAAATTTTGAGTCAGTTGGATCTTCCTGATCGCTGTGGGTTCGTGTTTGAGTTGAGGTGCAAATAGTGACACATTTTGGACACTACGAAAATTCATATCTAGGACCCTGTCCATCTTGCCGTTTAAAAAAAGTCGTGGTTTTGCGCCTGTCTGTTACATTATACATTATACATTATATTGTATTAGCGTTGTTTTGTACTAGAGATCTCGTGACTATTGTTGTTGTCAGTTCTTGAGATAATTTGCTAATTTATATATCTAAGGGTTAGGCAAATGAAAAAAGTTAATGATGAAAAATGCACAAGTTTAACTATAGCACAGCAAGTTCTTACAATTATCATAGAAAATGACTAAAATTTAACAGCCCTGTTGATAACCTAACCTAAGCTATTCAAAACTGAAAAATGCTGACACTGTCACTGCTGTTAGTGTTGAATAGAACAGACGATACTTGATTTTAGTATTCTTAGTTAAGACCTTTGAGCGAAGTTGTGAGCGGGCGTGTTTCGAAGCCATATAATTTCATTTGTAACCTATTTGGTTACGCATAATATTTGAGCATGCCAATTTACGGAGCAATTTTTATGCTAGTATACGCAATTATCTGACATCATGGTGATTCTAGTCTGCTCAAACGGGCAGTCAAATTTGCAGGAAAAACAGCCGTCGAAGCAAGGCAGCGGTGCCGCGACGACGTCGCCGCCGGGTTTCAAGGACCGCGAACCGCCGACGTGGAGGTTTGAAAAGATAGAACTAGAGAAGCAGATAAAAGACTGGAAGAAGCGCTGTGACGACCTCCAGGAAGAGGCGAAGAAAGCACCCGTTTCCTCCTCGTCCGTTAATTCCGAAACTGAGGGTCGCAAATCGGCGGCGGCGTCGGATGCTGTGAGTGAACTGGTTTCGGCATGCGGTTTGCTAATGCTTGGCAAGATTGGTTTGCTCGTTACGTTGCACACGCTCTGGCCATACAGTATTTCGTATAGGCAGTAGTTGAAAATACCGCTTTGAAGAGTGGTAGGCTAGCTACTAATTCATTGCGGATGGTCGACAACGATAAGAAAATCGAGCGGAAGGTCCAGCAGAGTTCTGCTGTGCACAGCGTCCGGTTCAAGTCGTGGCTGTAGCTGTCGGACTAAGATATCGTCTAATGCATGGCTTCCTATTATGTTTTATGCACTTGCATCGGACACTTGTCTAAGCCATATTCATGTCGATGTTCTCGAAAGGCGATCATCTGCGCGCAGTACATCACGACGTTGCTGTTTCTTTCTGTAAACTTGACCGCCAGGACATTCCAAGCTATTCTCTCTAGACTATCCATGATGTCAGATACAACGGCGGAATACTGAAGCAGAAACCACAGTTTTAGAAGAAATGCATCTAGCTGTAGTCGATGTGTAGCCTCCAGCATTCTGGTGGTGCAACGGTTATGTTATCCCAATGTGAATTCTGTACCTCTTGCCTCCAGTGGTTGCGATTCGATCGATGGTGTGGAGAGACCCGTAAGAAAGTTTGCAATTCGTTTTGCTAGAACGTGCTTGCTGTGGCTGCACTGCATGGCTGCATGCGTCTACCGCGTCGTGCATTGCGTTCTTTCCGGTTATTTTACCAACAGGACAAAAACAGTCGATCTATATGTATTTGTGATACTAAATCAGATTTTGAAAGAAAATCACGAGATTTTTTATAGCTTTCTGTGCGTGTGTGTGCTTCTCGTTTTCGTTTCGTTTATTTCTAGTTTAGCTGTTGTAAATCCAGTTGTTGTTCAACTGGACGAGTTCATCTTGCCATTTCAAAAAGAAATTACTTTTATGTATCTTAACCGCTATTTATAGTTTTTTCCGACTTTTGGCTGATGCGCATTTCAGTATTTTGCTAATCATAGTTCGCGCTGTTCATCGACTACGTGTTTTCCACTGGTGTTTCATCCTGCATAATGTTAACCCTATCCTTCCGTTGTAACATAGATTATCCTGAATTCTGTAGGCTGCGGTTGTCAGCCTATCCCGTAACCCGTAACGCGTGTAACGCCGCGTGTGTTGAAACTGGTGAACTAGTTAGCTTGAGAATGCGCCTGCGTTAAGCTTCGTTCACATCACATAAACTGAACTGAACTGAACTGAAAAAGTCGACCCAGTTACTCAAAGGTTAGTCGGTCATTCGCACAGTCCAGCTTACGTCAAATCGACCTGATTGGCTGCAGACGCGACGAAGCAGGTCGCGCGATCTCCAGTTTGTGCGGTGTAAACGTTCGCATTGGTTTGCTTGTATTCCGAAGTCGAGTGAATGAGTTAACGGCAAATCAGCACAGCATAGGCGATCCAGTGCTATGTGATAACTAACAGATGATAAAAAGAGAACGTGAAACCAACTGGAGCTATGGAGCTAATATAAAATTGAAATAACAAACATTATAGTTCACGATAAAAACGGATTTCTCTCTTTGTTAAAAGCGAACTCGCAGTATCATTGTCGACACTTTCGAGTTAATATTTGGGGAAGTTATGGGAAAGAGTATAGTGTCTTGTTTTTTTGACTCACGGTGTAAAAACGTAGCCTTACTCGATTACCGAGCATAGGGTTCTGGAGCTGATCCCGGTTCTTGGCAGTCAGCTTGCAGGTGACGTGAGTCATAAACCCGGCGGTAGGCTGCCATTACTTTCCGCCAGACCTGCAGTTACCCCCGCAAACCCTTAAGAGGGCTTCTACCAGTTTTGCTGCTTGGTGAACAGAGGAACAATGGGTGTGAGCAGTTTGCCTAAGACTGTTACCCGACAGCGTCGCGACTGCGATTTGAACTCGGCCCTTCTGCGCCTGAGTTCAGCACGCTAACCACTCGGCTACCGAGCCACCCTACCACACTCACGGTGTAGTTGACGATAAAATGTTTTTTTTCTTTGTTAAAGGCGCTAATAGTATGATTGTCGACACTTTCGAGTTCAGTTCAACTCATGTGACGTGAACGAAGTATCAGTTATCGTCGTGTTGTCTCCGGCGCGGTCTGGTCTGGCCTGGTCTGTGCTAACCGCCGGCGCTTGGTTACTCGGTACCTTTGTCGAACGATATACAGCTGCGCCAGTCGGACGCAGACAAGGAGGTGAAGTTGAAAGCGCTCGAGGACGGTCTGGACAAGGAAAAGCGGCAGCTGGCGGACGCGCGGCAGCGGCTGGTGGAGCGCGAGGCGGTCGTCTCGGCGCAGACCAAGTCGATCCAGGACCTCGCCGAGAAGCTGCGCGCCAAGGAGACCGAGCTGCGGGCGGCCGTCGACCGGACGAAGAGCGCGGCGGCGGCAGGTGCGCGCCAGGCCGACGAGCTGCGCCGCGTCACCGCCGACTTGGAACGGACCAGCGACGACAACAACGAGCTCAGGGAGACCGTCGTCCGGCTGGAGACGGACGCCACGAGGTGGGACGCAGAGCGGCGGGAACTGGAGAGAAGGGTGGCGGAGGCGGCGGCCGCGGCGACCTGGGCGGCGGCGGCCACGGTCCAGCGCGACGACGACGCCGAGAAGAGAGAGTTGCGCGAGGAGACGCGCCGACTGAGGGACGAGCTGGTGGCGCACGACAGGTGCTCGAAGGAGCGCGCGCGTCTGGAGCGGGAGATGAAGATGCTGAACGAGACGCTGTACTCGTCGGTCGCCGCTAAGAACAAGTCGGTGCTCGACTGTCGGCTGATGGAGGACCAGCTGGCGGCCGAGCGCGAGCGCTTCGCCGCGCACGAGCGACAGTGCGCCGCCGACCGCGAGCGACTCGAGTCCGACGTCCGGAAGCTCACCGGCTGCCCGGGGTCCCGCCGCGGCTCGGAGGATCCACAGGGCCGCTCTGGGTCCCGTCGGGCATCGGACGATCCCGCCGGGGTCTCGGGATCGCGGCGTTCCTCGGAGGACTCCCAGGGCCGTCCCGTGGACGAGGTCGAGCGCCAGACGGCGGCGGCCAGGGAGGAGCTGGCCCGGCTCACGGCGGAGCGCGATCGACTCTCGAACGAGTGCGCGGCGACCGGCGAACGCTTGCAGGCCAAACTCAGCCGATTAAAATCGCTGCAGGTACTTCGCGTGTTCAGAATGTGCTGTTTCTACTCTATTTCTCTTACCCTGTCTCTCTTTCGACGCTGCTCGATTTTTGATTTGTCCACTTTTCTAGTTTATTTGAAATTTTGCAGCACGTATTTTGAGCCTGTAGGCTTAAAGCATCGTTCACAGCATATGAACTGAACTGCAGTTCGCGAACTCCAGTGTAAACAGTCCTGTTGGAATACACTGTATGTATTCGGAACTCGCGTTCAGTTCAGTATTATATGTTGTGAACGAGCCTTAAGTGCTATGATGCGTTACTTACATAACCAGTGGCGGTGCGAGGAGACGCTTTTAAGGGAGATCGTCACTTCGAATGAGGCGGCATTTCAATACTGCGTCTCGCGTCGCAAATTGTTCGTAAACGGCTAGCAAGATTGATAGTAACGGCGCCGTGAACGAAGTGAAACGCAGCTCGAAGCATCGCGCCGCCACTGCATCTAACTTGCCTGCTAGTTATTGGCAGCATTCTGTGGGACGGATCATGTGTACGAATCAGACGCAGCTCGAGAGGTTTGTTCGAAACCGCCTGTATCAGTGGCGTAACTAGCCATCGGCAGCCCCGGCAATGCCGGGGGGCGAGGGGCCCAAAACAGTAAAGGGGGCCCAAAGTGACCCGAATTATGTATCAAGACTGTTAGCCGTAGGGAATGTTTGCCGGGGGGGGGGCAAAAATTAGGCTATAGTTACGCCACTGGCCAGTATACGAGTAGATTGTTCTTGTTATACGTGCTTCTTGTGCATATTGCTGTAATCGAACGATCGTCATCATCGTTCCAGACGTGTCGTGCTTGCTCGTATCGTACCTGTTACCAGCATGTTTGTAGTTAACTGTCGACGCTTGGTCCCGACCAGTGTTTACTCACCGCTAGTTATTTCATTTTCGTTACGTTTCTGCTCGCTGCTGCATGGTCGAACTTTATGTTCGCGGGAATTTCGTTTACGCTTCGCGGTCACGGCACGCTCCCGGTTTGCACCATCAGCTGTAGTCGAACGTACCGTAGATGGGTTGGATCGATGCCTGCAGTAAAGCACAGACGTTGATAGAGCCGAGTGATTGGCTAGTTTAGCTTCTGTCCTTGTCACATGCACCACGTAGATGAAGGAGGCTGAAGCACCGTTTGCTACTGAGTTCGACTTAGATAACCTACGACTTGCTGTGTCACTGACGTAGGTAGCCGTACGAAATGCAAAACGTTATACTTCCCAGATACATTAAAACGTTTATAAACGTCAGTGAAAAGGTTGCTCTGGAGTATGCGTTTTGGTTAGGCTTGCAATGTGTTCAGTTTTACCGCGCGACGTTATGCTAACGCGGTATGTGCTATGGCCGTGTCTGTCTGGTCCTGTCTGTCCGTCTGTGACAAGCTAATGTTGTATTAAAACGACTAAATGCATCATCACGTAGCAACGCTGCATGGTAGCCTTGGGACTATAGTTTGCTGAGACCAGAGGCTTTATTGAAATTCTCGTGGGTTCATGATAATGAGGCGCGAAGTATACGTGGAGTATGAAAACAATGGAGCGGGAAAAATTTTCGCTACCTTTCACAAACAGATTAACTTCGAATATTGCATAATAGAGAAGTGTAAAGTGTAAAACCAGTTCACAGCTGAAGAACATCTCAAGGTCACAGACAGTCACGTACACTGCAAACATCGTACGATAGCGGAAAAGGTACAAGATAGAGTCGTCGCTACTACAGACCACTAGCTATTACAGACCGTATAGGAAATGATGCGTGACCTATCGAGTATCGCCATTTTGGTGACCTTCAGTAACCTTCGAGATATTGCAATCGAATTCGATTTCTCGTACAATTGTGCAACAGTTGACAACATTTCGACTGACAGGCCGTCACGCGGTTATTTTGCGGTAGCCGAACCCTTGTTTATGAGTCGTATACCAATTATTCGTCGCGTAACTTGGAGATTATTAGATTCAGAAAACAAAGTTGCAAACATGTTTTTGCTAAACCGTACAAGTAAATGCTGCCATCTGTTTTTGTGCGTACAGTAAACTTCGATTTGTTAAATAAAATTTAGTAATATAAATTTAGTAATATATATAAATGACCCGTACTGTGTACATACTCGAAGGCTGTGCATTTTTTCCAAAGAAACATTTTAACGAAAACCCTCGAAAAAAGTGGAAAACGTTCGTGAAGGTGTTTCACCGTTAACTGAACACGTGACCAATGTTCGTCACATTTCTGTGCACAGTTAGCGTTGAGCAGTGGAGCGATGCACGGCGAGTGATTGATGCAGTGTGGCGCTGTGGTTGACTGTCTGGCCAGGACGACGGCGGACCTCCGCGACCAGTCAACATTCCAGTCGACACGCAGCAGTCGTCCAGTGATGCGGCTGACTCGCCGATGATGGTCCAGCAGCTGCGCAGCTCTCTGAGGTCACTGGACGAGATGCGGTCGCGCTTCGTCGAGGAACGCAACCAGTGGAACGCCGAGCGTGACCAGCTCAAGACAACCGCCTGCGAGGTATGCGCGTCTCTGATGTACGCACTGGTGACTTCTAATGCGGACAATTAAGTCACGTATGTGACGCCCGAATGATTGACACGATCACCGTTTTATATGTATGTACACGTCGAATTAAAAATAAAATAAGCCATAACTAGAGATTCACTTCATCTCTCTCCACGCACGTCACCACACGCGCGTGACCACCCACCGTGTTCCTTAAAGTCACCTTCACGCGCTCACGTGACAGAGTTTATTATCCAAACCATCTTTTTTCCGCCGACGTGATTTGGTGGTTCAGTTGCGTCTGTCTGTCTATTGTCTGTCTACGCTATCGCAGGAAAACGGCTCGTGCTGTCAACTTCCGTTTTGTTTCTGTTTTATACACGCACCTTGCGGTTCGCATTTTTTCTCTAGGCCCCACTTAAATCTGTTTTGGTCGTCTTTTGACCTTTTTACAGACTAAATGTTTTTGTGGTCGATTGGCACTGTCAAAAAAATTGAATGAGCTGGAAATATTGACTCCAACTAGAGAAAGTCACCCACCAACCTCATCCTTTGTTGATCCACCAACTGCCTTTTGAAGAAGAGATGTTGCTCCATTTACGCCCATCACTGGCTCTACTATGCCAGTACTTACTTCCCAGTTGGTCGGTATAGCTAACTGCAAATAGTTTTCTGTTGACTTTGAGTGGTGAGGTGCTGGTGTGGTTATCTGTCTGGAGCGAGGTGCAGACTTGCACATGCCCAGCTGATGCCACTGCCACTCACTATCTCTTGCTCCAGTAAAATCCAGATCGGTTTTACCTTT
>Ga0126331_1000498_pt1 | contig 12103 bp, 7 predicted proteins | sample InaspJWI98metaG_FD_96379 | JGI IMG/M metagenome (GOLD analysis project Ga0126331, IMG submission 96379) | Marine gutless worms symbiont microbial communities from Oahu, Hawaii - Inanidrilus sp. 2 OAHU.JWI-98 metaG | ecosystem: Host-associated > Annelida > Digestive system > Unclassified | place... | reverse complement strand
GGGACGGGAATGGATTTATTTCAATGGGGATGGGACGGAACTGGTTATGATTTTCATTCCCGTGTCCCTCTCTGTATCCAGTTAGTTCATTAGTTGCACTAGCAACCTGACAATCTAGATTATCTTGTTGCTTAGATATTCTGTTCCTCAGTTTTGATATTTTCTCAACAAGTCATGTCTGTTGATAAAGTGCTGATAAACTGATTTGCTGGTAAAACAGTTGTCAGTCGTTTTGTTATTGATGACCTAATTGCTTTCTTTGTATAATGGACTTCCAAAACCATGTGATTGATCATGCTGTATATTATTGTTTGCTGAATCATTTATGAACAGACAAAGACTGGGCCATTGAGTTGTTAACTTCATTTATTTTCTTCAAGTGTAGAACTGCATTGTTCATTGAATAGCTTTTCTCATGTGTCATGTCATTAAAAAACAAAATTGAACCGTGATTTGCTGCTTTTTTGGAACGTTTAGTGATGCTTACTGGAGTGAAGACTCTATACTGCATATTTTTTGACTCAGACTTAGACTGGGTGTACTAGACTATAATGGGAAACTGGCAGCATGTGCAGGTAGAAATTGGCTTGTACAGGTGAAAATTGGTGACTTTGGATTGATGCGAGCATTGCCAAGTCAGTCTGACCATTATGTAATGACAGAGCAGAAGAAAGTTCCATTTGCATGGTTGGTACTTGTCATTTAAGTTGACATTCTTGGTTGCTTCACTGTTCTTATATATGACATTCTTGTTCAGGTTTATTTGTGTCTTTTAATTGGTGCTTGTTTGCTCTTGTGATGGGTTAGTTTTTTTGTCCTTGTCTATTTTATTTTGTGAGTGTGATGTTTTATGATTCCAAATTTGGTTGTTGGCACCATTGCAGTTGCGTTGATGTCGTGGTACATGTCAAGTGGGAAGTTAAATGCTGCCTGCTTACTCATTGTAATCCTGGCACTACAATATCCATTTTAAAAGCTATTTACCATGCCAGCCTGTATTAGCTATTTTCCTTTAGTTTTTTTGTTTTTTCCCCATTTATATTAGCTATTTCTTTTCAGTTTTTTCCCACTTAGTCTGGAAAAGACCTTTAGGGGAATATGACATGTTCTTATATATCCAGGATGCCCTTCCTGTCAGTCAACCAGCAGTGCAGCTAAAGCTCTGAATGAAACCATAACACTGACAGTGACAATGAGTATTAGTGTGATAACGCCAGTAGATTTACTTGAGGCTGCTGGCTTGCTGCTGTTGAAGACTGTAAATGCTACGGATGCTGTTGCCGTTGTGTGCACAGGTGTGCTCCAGAGAGTCTGAAATCTCGTCAGTTTTCACATGCCAGTGACTGCTGGATGTTTGGAGTGACACTGTGGGAAATGTTCAGCTATGGTGAAGAACCATGGCTAGGACTTAATGGCACTCAGGTATGCTGTCCAGCTGGGCTGCTAAATTTGTTGGATATAAGCTTTGAGAACCAGTCCACTACTGAACTTATGCGTCAAGTTATGAGTTAGCCGCTTTGAAACAGACTCAGGTGATGAAATGCAAAAGCGAGTGAAGTTTGGCTTTCAACTCAGTCTGCATACTCCAGGAGTTTATCTTCACAAAGACCAGACATGTTTCCACACTTCAGTGTTATTTTTAAAAATTAATGGTGATCCTGTGAGTCTGCTGTGTAAATGCAACAGAGCATCTCCTGTGTTAAAACACAGTTGCACCTCAAAAAAACAAGAACAGCCCTGGACAACTGAGGTGAGCCTATACAAGAAAAAAACATTTATTCACTCTCACCAGGTCTCTGTGGTTATTTATACAACATCGTTAATTAACTTCCTCTAGTTTTTACAGTCTGTAGCGTCTTCCTTGCATAGTTGTTGTTCTGGCTGTGTTTTTCTGCAGCCTCATTTTCCCAGTTTTTTGGCTTATCTCTAGATTTTGCACCTTCTGCTTGATAATTCATCCATTTTTCACCCAGTAATGTCCATTCTTTTTTATAATATGCCTGTACCATCCCACTGTGTGTTATTGCACCACTGTAATTATATCGTCTGTTCTAATACTCCCGTAACTCGTTACACACGAACCTACCTGTTATTTTAACACCACACATCCTCATATTTATTGTCATTTCAGCCCACTGAAGTACCAGTTTGGTTCTTTTTTCACTGGTTGTTCTTTTTCACTGGCCAAGTTTCAGTGCCATGCAACATGTAACTTGACATAGCTGCATGCCATATTACCATCAAATCGTCCTCATATTTATGCAGTATCTTTCGAAGACTACATGATGTTGACATGTTCATTTCTCGGTTCAGATTCTGCAGAAGACTGACCGTGACGGTGAACGTCTGAAGCGCCCCAACGACTGTCCTGCAGATGTCTACCAGCTAATGCTCCAGTGTTGGGTCCATAGGCCGCAGGATCGGCCAAACTTTGCCGCATTGAAAGACTTTCTACGAGAGGTAAAGCTGTGGATGCTTATGATTGTCAGTTTACATAATTTTGAGGTCACATATTCAATGTCTGAATATTATCTTACTTTTCAGTATTAACTGTTGGATAAAACAACTGTTACGTAGTTTGTGTTGTTAAGTAACAATGCAGTTAGTAATAATGTAAAAATAAACATTATTATAATTGCTGTACTGTATAATGTTGGTTTTTAAAAGCATGTTCATCATAACTACATGCAGATTGTATGCACAAACTCCTAATTTTGCATTACATGAAAAGTGGCAGGATGCTGTAAATATCTGCAAGGAACTCTAGATCATATGGCTAATTGTCTATTCTTTATTCATTCCTGTGTTCTGCTGTGTCCACCAGGCTAATGATTTTGAGCAGACCGTAAGATGAAAGGGTCTGCCATAACAGATGGGTTGGAAACCTGTGCATGAATCAGTGGGGATGGATATGAGCTACTCGAGAAGGGTGAATCATGTCATGCATTCTGTGCAGAATTTAAGTGAATATTTAGCTTGTTATATACAATTTAATCAAAAACATCCTAGCTGTATACCACAGCACAAGTTTGTCCGCGATTAAAAATTAATGAAAACAGAAGTAACTAGAGGGAAAGTACTCTCTTGAGAGTACAGATCCCCGCGAAAGCGAAATTCACGCCCACCTGCGTCCGTAATTCTCTGCTGTCGTATTACTTATTTATTATCGCGAAACTATTTAAGGTGAAGGACGATTGCCTGAAGTTTGTTTACATTGAAAAAATCACCGGTTTACGGCGTTTTTGGACAGTAACCTCCACACCCGGCTAGCAGTCATAACCGGAAACGAACTTGGGCTTGCTTTTCCCCCCAGGAACCTTCCCAAAAAATTGCATCCAGATCCGTCTACGTTTTATTTAGTTACTGTGTTAACAAACAGACAGACAAATGTATGCCGGTGATTCCATAATCCCCGCGAAAGCTTTCGCAGGGATAATGATGCAGCTGAATGTCTGTTAACATATTGTTGTGAATATAAGACGGACAAATGGTTGCATTTTTTGCAACTGTAATTATAGTTGTAATTTTTGTTCTAGGTTCAGCCAAAAGAAATGAAGGCAATCAGTAAGTTTGATGAGACAAACAGACTGCAGATCGATGAAGGAGATATGATAATTGTTATCGATGGAAGGTGAGTCTTATCTTGAAGTTGTTAGTCTTTTTTGCAATAAAATTTAGCACTGAAATGAGCATGATCAGTTGGATGTGTGAGTTTTTTCTGTGTAATAAGAGAGAAAATAAGTTCAAGTAAAAAGGATACCTTTACAAAGTTCAGAAAATTATTTCAGTTGCGAATTGCAGTTACTTAACCAGGATGTGTAGACTGAAGTGGTTTGGACATGACAATTTCCCCTGACAGGATGCATAGATCCAGGTAAATAGATCAGGAAAATCAAAGGGCAACTGTCTGACTTCGATCGAGTTACAACATGGTTGCTGTTTTCCCAGTAAGTCAAACAGTAGAATTGGTATATGGTAACAATAGTACATTATGAACGTTGACAAGAGTTTTTCGAATCATGGTTGTATCTAGTATATTTATGACCCTGTCCATGCAGTAGATTGGGCCGGAGGAATTATGTTTTGGGTTGTCTGTCTGCTTTGGGTTGCCTTCAGTGCTTTGACACTGTTGGTTGGGCGTCAGGAAGAGCATCTGGCCTGTAATAAATTGACTGATGAGGTGTTGTTGTGGTTATCTGTCTGGAGTGAGGTGCAGACTGTTTGCATATATGTACCAGCTGATGCCGCTGCATTCCAAAATCCCATCATATCTTGCCTCATTTAAATCCAGACTGGTTTTACTTTTCTGGTACCGGCTTTCCCAGGTTGTCCTGGAAGAGAGACTGTAAAACCAGTCTGGATTTAAATGAGGCAAGAGATGATGAGATGAGTTTGGGCTGCAACTGTGTTTGATAAGCTGCACTGTTGGACATAAGCAGCACTGTTGGTTGGTGGCAGCATTTTAAAGACTGCGTGACTATCCTCAGAGGTTTTTTTGAGATGTGCTGTCTAATCATTCACCCACTCACTCCCATCCTGGTCATTAAACATTCTTTATCAACATCCTACATCTACTGTGATCCTCCTTGTTCAATTACGTGCTTGACAGTCCTTTTCCACAACCTCTGTTCGTGTGTGTCCTCTTTGGTCTATCTCTTGGTCTGGAACCCTCTACTTCATGTGAAAAACAAGGTCTGTTATACAGAAAACTGGATATGTGTGTGTATGCAAATGTGCTGATTACATCAGTGGTTGTGAACTGTACTTGCAGACCGGACTGCTACTGGTGGTTTGGTCAGAGCAAACGAACGTGTGAGTCGGGGCAGTTCCCACGAGCTCTTGTCGATCCGCAACGCAAGATTACAAGTTTGTCATTTTTCATGTGTTTTTCTGTATAGTCTGTAGGTATAGGTTTGCTTGCATATTTGTGCTGTATCTTGTGTTACATAAATTTACCTGATGGTGAGTCTCCATGTCAGATGTTTCCTGTGAAGGTGTTTGTTGGATGCACTGTAATGAATGGTGACACTTGCATTGTGGAATGCTTTACACTCTTCGCTCCATGATCCAGATCTGTTTCTCTCTGACTGATGCTGATAACTGTTCTTTTTTGCGGACGGTTTTGGCTATGACATGGCTGCATGCTGCTATGTGCCTTCGTGGCAGATTTCTCTAAATTGGCATGTTTGAACTGTCTGTTTATTATTGACTGGTCCGCTGCCTTTTGGCCTCATTGGGAAGCACTGGTCTTGTCAAGCAGCAGTTATTAGTAGTGGTAGTGGTAGTAGATAATCGCCATATTAGACAAATGTTGTCGTCACGACATTTCAGAACTTGTTAACAGTGTTTCCAATGGTACTGGCATCCGAGAGCCTGAATGAATGGTATAATGCTTCTTCTATCGTGAGTTCATTGATAGAGGAAGAAGAAAGGACGAGGCCAGGCCACTTGTTGAGCTCTGTACTTGGTGTTTTCTTTCAATGTTGCTCTGATAACAGGAAGGACGTCCGGCCTGCAAAGAACGGAGAATTGTTTTGAGACTGTGGAACTGTTTATAATATTAGTCATGTATAATTGACATGTCTGAGAATTATTCCACACCACAGTGACAAATGTTTGGAGACATCTCATCCCGTGTTTGCCTTACACACACAATGTTTTTCAATGTTAAGTCACACGGTGAAGCACCATGATTATTTGTAATTGGAATGTTGAAAACTTTGCTACAACAACATATTTCTGTGAAATATCTGTTAGGCTACACAGGTATTGCTTCTTCCTAAGTAGTGTTGCATATTGTCCTGTTTCTTATCTTACAGCCCTTACAGCCCTATCTTGTGATAGACTTCTTGTTATAGTATAGTGACAGTATTAACTGCAGCTGTCAACACTGCATTGTGTTGTTATTTAACTGTTTTGTTTTGTGTGTCAGGTGACGACATCAGCAAACCTTTGAAGCATAGTTTCATTCACACTGGACATGCAGATGCAACTGGAAAACTCTGGGGTGATCCTGGACAAATTGATGAGTATGTTTTATATCATTTATCTTATTTTGTCATCTTCATTCATACTTTATTTGTTAATGTGAAATGTATTCTATTGTGCGATATGTCAGAGCAGATCAACATTATTATTAGTGTAATATACAGTGTCTTAATATCTGAGGTGAAATTACATTTATGATTGCTTTATTTCCTGCACTGTCTTTTTTTCCAGCACCAAATTTCACTCAACTGCTTGGAGTCACATGTTTAAATAACTTGCCAGGAGTCTTTGCGCAAAAGTGAAATGGTCAATAGTTGAACCCATTAGTTTACAGTTAGTACATATGTGATGTATACATTGTAGGGTCTATTTACGGAATCCATTGGATCCGCCAGACATTTCTGGTTTTGAAAAAGACCACCAAGCACAGTCAGATAAAGACAAGCGTAAGTGAACTACATGAGTTTAATGTCACTGGATCAGTGTGTGTGTCTTTTTTGCATACAATATTGACTGGTATTGGTATTTGAAAGCGAGCATAAAAGGAGACTTGCGAATCGTAGCAGTGACTACACATATGTTGCGATTCACAAGCCTCCATCAGACTGGAAACGACCTCCAGGAAGACCAAAATACACGTGGCTCAGAGCTATTGAATCAGATATGAGATTGCTAAACATCGGTCCTTCCTGTGCATGGAAGAAGGCAGCCTCTTGAGAACACTGGCATTCAATTGTGGACACAGCTATGCTCTTGAAGAGTGCACCACGAAGAGAGAGAGAGAGAGAGTTAAAGGGATCAACGCTTCTTCCTCCCAAAGTCCAGTGGTAGACGAAGAAAGGATGAGGTCAGGCCACTGGTTGAGGTTAGTGGTTTTGTTCCTTTCAGTGCTTTTACTGATGGTTGGTGACAGGGAGGAAATCAGGCTCATAAATAATGCCATTTCTCTAATCCCCAACTTTCTCTTCTGGAACATGTGGAAGAGTAGGACCAGAAGGGGAACTGGCAGAGCCAGATTCACCTGAAAAAATTGCTGTTAAGCGGAAATAGTGGTAATATTAGTAATTGTGCAATATTGTTTTCTGTTGTTATTAGGTTCAATCATATATCGAAGTGCCCGTGGAACGAAACACTTTGGTTATCGCCAGTTGGAGAAGGAGCTTACTGAAGGCACAGCGCCAATGCAGCGTAGAGTGACATCGGTGCATCCAAAACGACATGACCGTCGCACTGATGGCTTGGGTTTCCTGCACGGCCGCAGCGGCATTTCGAGCCACAAGGTGGCGCCACTTGCTTCTGTAAATAAACAAGAAGAGTTGCTGATCAACTTTGATGATGATTGCAGTACAGCTCCACAGGCAACGTCAGCTGTTACTGGCACTCAGCATCGAGTCTCACAGAGTAATGTTGACGTGCTGTCTTTGCTAGATAGCTCCATCGCCGATAAATATGCATGTCTGCCACCGGCACTTGGTGAACGGCAACGGGTTCCTTACGACCCTTTTGAGATAAGTGAAGACCTCAAAAATTATGCATCACAGACTGCAACTCCTTTTCACAGCAGCAACATTAATGATACTGCACCACGGCAGTATGACACATCTTCGTTGCATCACAGTTGGTCAAGCTTCGATTCTTTCAGCTCTCAGGATAATGACGATGTTGCAAGTCCAACTGCTGTTAGCACAAGTGAAAGAATGTACGGATCAATGACAGCTAGCCATGCACATGCCGCAGGAGATACAAAGACCGGAAGTGACACCAATTTACTCACTTACGCAAATGTTCCACTGCGACCCATAGATGAGAACAGAGGAAGACAAATGGCGAACTACAGCAGCCGACATTCGTACTCATATTCTGATGCCGACAAGTCGTACAGTGGGAGGAGCAGGAGACGTAATCGAAACGATCAGTTGGCATCTCGTGAGGTTTCCAGTGATGTGAATGCTAACTCAGTGGTGCCGCGTCCTGTCAGCATTGGTGACTCTGTAGATTTGGTTAGTGACACTGTTTCTCAGCTCTCAGTCCGAAATGCCGCTGTGGCTAGTCAGTCTGCTGCAGCCATTTCCCCATTGTTTGATCAAGCGCTGGCTTCTCACTCTGTCATTTGGGATGAGAAAAGCTTGTCGAGGCACATGAAGGCTGCAAAAAAGAAAATGCCAAACACTGGGTCAGTGTTCTACGATGCTGCAGATGATGATTGTGGAAATGCAGCTGAGGGGAGTTCTAGTTCTAGCTGGGATTGGAACAGTGGCAGCAGTGCACCGCCAGTGCCACCAAGAGACTATCTACGTGAAATTGCAGCAGGAACGACCCAGTCCGGTGATGCAATTTATGCAAATGTGGGCGAGCGAAATCCGAATGGTGTTAATTACGATGCGAGTGGCACACGACAGCTGGCGGAAGTCCGTCCATTTGTACAGGCATCCTCCGATGTCTACCAGAACTACTCGGCGTTCTCCCAGAGTAGTGTCACTGATGCAAGTCACACTATATATGCGAATGTGCGTGAACAGTCATCTGCTGTGCAGCGGGGCAGTCGTTCCAGCTATACCGAAGCAACCACACGCGGTGATGTCGATCGATCCGGAGATGGACTCTCAACCATTCAGCGAGTTCGTCGGCACGTGCCGGCTGCAACTGTGGACGAGTGCCAACTGGCACTGGTCAGCTGCTTCGGCGACGTGGACTCAGCCGTTCGACATCTGAAAGTAGAACAACTGACACGGCTTGGCATTGCACCTCGAGAACGATGTCGGATGCTGCTGGAAGCGTGTGGCTGGAACCTGGAGTCTGCCGGATCTGTCCTACTTCATGAATTAAGTGCTGGGTCGCCTGTCTAGCATTGTCTTTAATCCGACTGGTTACTTGGGAGGAGATGGTCTCTCCCTCCTGTTGTTTTGTTTCTGCTGTATGTAGTTTACTTCATCTGCGGGGTTAGTAATGCTGCACAATTTTATTGTTTCCTGTTCACCTACAGACACATGTATCAATCAAGAACTGAAAGAAGCCCAATTTGATTACAGGACTTTATTTTTTTTGCTGTAATTAGTGAGTTAGACATCAGTCATGTAACGACTTCTTTTCCAGGACAACATGGCTAGTAAATCTGGCACAGAAAGGTAAGCCTTTCTGAATTACAATAAAGCAAGAGATAATGTGGTGGAGTTGGCATCACCTGGGCTGTATGCAAGTCATTTGCAACCTGCTGCAGGCAGATACCTATGCCTACACCTTATGACTGAATTTTTACAGCCCTGATGCTGTTCCTGTTGCTCAGCCAACACTACACTGTTGAAGCACTGAAGACAATTGTTACAATTAGTGAGTTAGCTTCAGTAGAGTTTTCTGATCTCTATGTAGTTTGTGTTCTAAGAAAAATCAGTTTACAGGTGCATTGGAGAACGAGTGTTTTTTAACAGGATGTAGTTCACCTTTGGTTAAAAACATTGTACTGTGTAATGCTGGGCAGCTGTAACTTCCCTGCTTCTGCTGATAGTTTTTTTCTCTGTTTTGTTGTTGTAATAGTACATTGTTTTGTGGATTAACTGACACATTCTTGTACTTTGTTTTGTTAACGTTAATATGTTAGCTGTAATGTTGCTGATATCGTTCTTACTGTATATCATTCTGCCTGTATTGAAACTGTATGATGCCGTGCATAAAATGCACAGAACTGATATCAGGACTGAATGGCTAGCTAGCCAAGCATTAATGGCTTCTATAAAACCGTGCTGTTTAAGACTGTGTTCAACGAATGTCTTGTAACTCCTGACTTTATATTTGCTGTAGTTTTGGTCGCATGCTGATTTAGTGATATCCCAACTACCTGTTCTTACTCTGTGCAAATCTTTTTGTTGGTAATCAAACATAATTCAGCCAGTCATAATTGAAACCCACTATACATCTGTTAGTGTTAACATACCCTATTTCGAACTATGTAAGTTGATCTTTTAGTGGTTGTTCATCGTGCACTGGTGCTACTACTATGTAATAGGGTAGTTCAAATTGTTTGTTAAGTAAATGGTGTTATAGCTTAGTTTTCAGCAGCTGCAGCAAAAAAATAGTGGCTCCTTGCAGTAGTATTTAGTTGATTCTTTTGCATTATTTAGTATTTTTAAAGTAAAATGTTTCTTGCTAGCATAGAATTATTTTTGTAGTTTTGTTATGTTGTATGACAAGTTGAATGCATTGCACTGTAAATAGTATCAGGCAGGTTACATGGGGGGCGGAGTCTGCGGTCGATGACTGCCTTGTTATTAAGTACATTTATACACTGCAAGTTCACAGGTGCCACAAATGCGCTATGTCGGCAGAGATGGCAGTTTGGTAAGGCAACGGTGTATAGCTGTCTACATTAATTGTCAAGACAGCTAAACAGAAATGTTATTGTTGTATGACATAAGTTTTTTGCCTTTTTTGTAATACACATTGTGTCTCCAAAAACGTCCACCCATTTTGACTTTTATAAAAATGACCACCAGAAAAAAGAAAATGTCACCACACTACTTTGTGAACTCAAAAGAGTCACTTAAATCTTCCTTGGCATTCGTAGCTACCAATGAACAAGGTTCTAAGAGCATAAAATTTGGTTTATTTTCTCTCCTCTTAACAAATGGCTATCCTTTTTTCAATAAGAATTATTATAAGTATACGAGGTCACAGCAATCAAGAAGCGTGAGGTACGCTTGCTGTCTCCTATGCAAGCATCACATCTGACAGTCAGCAAATTCATAATCGGCTGAAATCCAGCAGAGCACACTGCATAATGCGATTGAGTGCTAGAGAAAATAACTCAGAAAGCTTGTCAACACAAAGGGTGGACACTTTCAACAAATTCTATAATATTGCTAGTCTGAAACTAAGTTCTTGTGTGGTAAAACAGCTGACTGTTTAAGTTGCATGCACTTTTTAAGGGAAACAGTGCAACTTCAATCAGATGCATGAGGTCTGTGCAGGTGTGGTTGACAGGATAACAATCACGTGAAATTTATTCAAAAGTACCAGGTGGATGTTTTTTGCAACACAGTGTAGTATGTCCTAACGTTTACTAGTGCTCTTAGTGAAATGTTCTCAAGGCATTACAGCTGTTCCCCCGAGTTCATCATCAGTAACTTTTAGTCTGATTATTCTGAGTGCATGTTAATCTAAAAATAGTTTCTGAGCACCACATTGAGAGCTGGTCCACTCTGTCTTCAGTAAACATTCCATTGTATTACGTTGTTACAGCAGGATTTTAGCGTCTCAGTCATAGGTTTGGTTTTGTGTATTTTCACTTGCTTGTGTGTACATTACAGCTTAATAATTAAATCTACAGAATAGTATTTCGACATCTGTTTTTCTTCATTTACACCTAATGTGTCTGTGCTGCTTCAGCTGTTTAAGTATGATAAAGCATCAGTCTGGTGTCTCTCCATCTGCCTGTTTAATGTTATTGCAGTATGTGACTGGCATATGCTTTGTCCCTGTAGTCCAAGCCAAGGTATGCACTTTTTAGGGTGCATTCTGAACTACGAATATCTCAATTACCTTAGGCTTGGTTGGGGATCAAAATCCAGAGTATAAAATGCATTTCCCTGCATCGGCAAAGTCTGCTTCTACCGTGCTTAATTATTATACTCCTAACAGACAAGGTGCTAATATGAAGGAATACATACTGCAGTGAAGAATGATGTTATTGAGTTTCACGGACTATTTTAGTTCCTTGTATGTCCTGCTAACTCTCAGTAATACAAGTTTATTGTCCCTTGGATTACAGGGACAGAGCATATGCTGGTCATGTACTGCATTAATGTTAAACAGACACCAGACTGATGTTTTATACTTTATGCTAGGGGCACAGCCAGTGTAATAACACAAATAAATCCAGTTTTCACAAATCATAATGTTTTTAACTCCAAAGTATCTATACTCTACCAGCATTAGTTTTATATCATAATACTCTGTGTGTGAAGTACAAAAATAAAATACAAAGTAAAAATGGGGAATAATATTTTGCCAGTCGATAAAAACATACTACACACACTACTACACACGTTTAACGGCCCTTTGTCCGGGACTACCGGGGTGAGCCGGTACCAGAAAGGTAAAACCAATCTGGATTTTACTGAAG
>Ga0126331_1000496_pt1 | contig 12166 bp, 11 predicted proteins | sample InaspJWI98metaG_FD_96379 | JGI IMG/M metagenome (GOLD analysis project Ga0126331, IMG submission 96379) | Marine gutless worms symbiont microbial communities from Oahu, Hawaii - Inanidrilus sp. 2 OAHU.JWI-98 metaG | ecosystem: Host-associated > Annelida > Digestive system > Unclassified | place... | reverse complement strand
TTATCCTGGTTCATGGGTGGTGTATCCTTTCCTTTTTAGTGTGGCCGGTTGACTGCTGCTAACAATCTACCGGTGGATACACCGCCTTTTCCTTTAAACACAACTTTTAAATATAACTCCTCGTCGACGACCCATTGGTTAAGGCTCTTGCCGCTCTTAGCCGCGGCAGCCGCAATTTCGCTGTGCAGCTGAGGCGAAAGACGGAGGTTGAACTTTCCAGAGTAAGGTTTATTCGGATCTTTTCCTTTTTGCTTGCAGTCTTCAAGATATTCTTCAATAACGGCATGAAAACTCTCGGTTGTTTCCGAAATAGTTTCACCGTGAAAACCTATGATATCGCGTGTGTTTATTACCCTGCCAACAAGAATGCCGTCATTAAAGTCAGCATCAATTCTGGCAATATATCCTTTATAGGTTAGTGTGTTCATGGTGTATCTCCCGTTCGTGTCAGTAATTCTTTGACAAGTCTCACCACATATCTTTTTAATTCTTTCTGGGGATGGGGGCTATGTATGCTCAGCGACTCACCTTTCAGGTCAAAGCGCACCCTTGAGCCATCCCCATATTAAGAGGGAGAGAGGGACCTTCAGTAACTAAATATCTCGCAACCACTTATTTTCTATAGAATTTACCCTGATCAACTCACTTGACATCAACTTCCTGGAGATAGAGCGCAATAAATTTTAAATTGAATTGACCATTTCCGGTGTTAGTTATACGGCACAAAAAGAGGAGGTTATACTCTTCGCTAAATTTGTCATTCGCCTGAATGAGTTATTTAATTATTTAGAGACTTCCCGGTTTTTACGTCTTCCGCATTCCGAATTCCGACTTGCTTGCCGCGGCGACGTGTCCTACGTAGTTTTAATGGTGACGAACCTGTCCGGCGTAGTTTTAACGTAGACGGAGCTGAACGCCGCAACGCACGTCGCGGCGCCGCTTGAGCCGATCGTTACATTTTACCCTTTGAACGTTTGGCGACATCCGCCTCCAGCTCGAACTCGCCCTTGGCGATAAGCCTTTCGATTTCCTTCCCGTCCTTGCCCTGCATGCGCGGCTGGGACCTGACATTCTCCCAGAACACAGAGCCCGGACCCGCCAATGGTTTAAATAGATGTTTATGTGCCCTGCAAAACGGGCAAATCCAGCTTTCGAGCAGATCGGCGAAGGCTGTGCCTGGCTTGATGCCGCGTTTGGGGTCGCCGGATTGGGGGTCGTAAACATAACCGCAGTTGTGCACTTGGCATTGATACATGTCTTTGGCTTGACTCATTTTGACTCCTCCCTGTGTGGTTGGATTCTTTCACAATAAGGTGGTTCCAAGACCATAAACTACCTCTAAATTAATAATTATTTCAATGATTCTCAATAAGTTAATTTGGTCCGAAAAGCTGTCCTGATCCCGCTGGAGTACGCTATCAATTCCTGGTATATCCCGGGAATTGCTGGGACCATTGATGGACGGGACCTTACTTAACGTCTAAAGTAATTCAGGAGTGCTCTCTGCAGTGTACTTTTCAGAGCTGTATTGATCTCCCCCCATCATTTTTTTGCATATATCAGTAATTCCAAAATAAATCGCTTTCTCAAAAAATTTGGATATCGTTTTCATGGGGGAACCGGAACGTTCGTGCAGAGCGTTTACAACTTTCTGATTCGGAGGACCGGCACGTTCGTGCAGAAAATGATTTACATGCAAAACCATTTGTGGGAATTAATTCCTATACCTAGATTCGCCAGGTTAGATGCCTCCGGGATTTTGCATCATGACAATATTTTCCTGGGCGAGCTTTGTTCCGGCAGTTGCAGACAGATTGCCGATGAGGCTCGCGGATCGATATCCTGGATTGCGGTAAGAGAGCTCGGTTATTCTGGTGCGGATGTTGCCCGATATTTAGGCGTGACCAACTTTTGTGTGACAGGGTTTGTCGCATCCGGCAAAAAGCCTGATGTTGAAGATCATATTAGTAAACTACGAACGTTCTGCACGAACGTTCCCATTCTTTATCTAAAAAACATGTTGAAATTCATCCCCGGCATCCTTCTTTTACAAGGCATCACGATTGTATTAATACTTTTTGTCCCAGGTGATCTGGAAAACTGGGGCTGGCTGCGGCTGGCAATTCCCGTGTTGGCCGCAGGATTTTTGACCGCATTCTGGTTTGGTTCGATTGCAGCGCATCAGCGCAAGGATAAAATCAGCCGGTTGAAAGAATACCATGCAAAAGAGCGTGAAACCATCCGAGTGAATGCCGAACGCGACAAGTCCAAGCTGGTTAAACAGGCACAACGCAAAACGATACGAGAGGTGCGACGCTCATCAACGCGGGCAAATATAAAGATCGGGCTGGCATTTGCAGGTGCGACAGGCTTGGGTGTCTTGCTGCTCTTGACACAGTATATGTCACTGGGTTTGCTGACTCTGACCACCATCGGTGGAGCTCTGGGCGGCTATGTATTGCGTGCTCGGCAAGAGAAAGACAAACTAAATCTGCCACATAAAAGCCAAGATATATCGCGCATGATCAATGCGACGCCCAAAAAAACAGAGGACTCAGACCTACACATTTGACAAACTTAGATGGTTTAATATCTTCTTTGGCTGCTCTTTGCGGCTTGGGATAATGAAGAGCCGTTTCATGTGTTGGTACACAGACAGTATTTTCAAAGAACATACGCATATTTGCATAAAGAAAATAATATAGTGGTTGTCACAAGTTACTTTTACCTGGAAATGTCATAAGAACCTCCTTATTTTGTAATGGCTCAAACGGAACGTATTTATGACAACCGCTATAAATCCTAAAAAACCCGATGGCCTTCCATAACCTGGGAGTGGGTACCGGTGTACCGGCACCTTCAGTAACTAAATATCTCGCACCCACTAATGTTCTATAGTATTTGCCCTAATCAACTCGCTTGACGTCAACTTCCTGGTGATAGAGCCCAATATATTTTTAACTTGAATTAACCATTTCCGTTGTTAGTTATACGGCTCAAAGAGGAGGTTATTACTCTTCGCCATAATTGTAATTTGCCTGAATGAGTTATTTAGTTAATTAAGGACGTCCTGATTTTTCTCGGTTCCCCGTGGATTCGAGGAGAGACAGCCGCTCGAGCGCACTACTGTCCCAGGTCGCTGGTGAACCCTCTGCGCAGCTGCTTGTTCACCAGGAGGGATAGGACCACGATGGGGGCCACGATGGCAATGGACCAGGCCGACAGCATCCCCCAGCGCACGGCGGTTTCCATCCCGCCAAGGAATCGGGTCAGGCCCACGGTGAGAGTCTGGGCATACCTGCCGGACAGAAACAGGGCGAAGAGGTACTCGTTCCAGGCGAAAATCAGGGAAAGAATGGTCACCGTGGCCACTCCCGGAAGCGCACAGGGCAGCACCACTCGGAAGAAAATCACGCCCTGAGAGGCCCCGTCCACGGCCGCGGCCTCGTCGATGTCCCGGGGGATGTCGTCGAAGAAGGAGCGCATCAGCCAGATGATCACGGGCAGGTTAATGATGATGTACACGAACGACAGTCCGCCCAGGGTACCGATGATGCCAAGCTGCGCCATGATAAGAAACATAGGCAGGGCGAAGACGATGTAGGGCATGAAGCGCACCGACAGGATCGCCATCATGATCGTCTTTCTGCCGGGAACGGCGAAGCGGGACAGCCCGAAGGCCGCCGGGATGCCGAGGGCCACGGACAGGGCTATGGAAGACAGGGTAACGACGGCGCTGTTGCGGAGGTAGGTGAAGAAGCCCTGGTGCGCCACGCCGAAATAGTTCTCCATGGTGGGTCGAAAGAAGAGAACCGGCGGCAGCCGCATCAGGTCGGTGGCGCTCTTGAACGAGGCAAGAAAAACCCACAGCAGCGGGAATATCGCCAGAAAGACAGCTAACAAGATGGCGGCCCCCCGCAGGACCCCCAGGAGGCGCTTCCGCATTCCGCGCCTGCCGGCAGTACGGCCGGGCTGCTTACCTAGCGCGACCACAGTCTTCCCCCTTCCTTGCGGACCGATAGTGCGAGGATTCCCAGGCACAGCCCTCCGATGACTAGCATCATGACCGTAGCCCCGGCGTTGGCGTAACCAACCTCGAAGGTCCTCAGCGCCACGTTGTACACCCAGATGCTCAGCACCTGGGTATCGAAGGCCGGCCCTCCCCCGGTCATTGTGTATACGATGTCGAACGTCCGGTAATCGATGGTGATGCGAAAGATGAGGGTGAACAGGATCGTCCTCCTGATCAAGGGAATCACCACGTAGAAGATGCGCTTCCAATAGCCGGCACCGTCCAGCATGGCCGCCTCCAGAGGTTCTTTAGGAATGCTCGAGAGGGATGCTTCCATGATCAGCATAACGAAGGGGGTCATGAACCAGATGTTCACAATGACCACCGAGATGAACGCCCACGGCGAGGTGGCTAGCCAGGCGGGCCCCTTGATGCCGAGGACGCCCAGGAACCAGTTGACCAGCCCCACGCTCGGCTCGAAAAAGAAGAACCTCCACATCAGAGCGGACACCACTGGGGTCATGATCATCGGCAGGGTCAGCAGAGCCAGGATCAGGTTCTTACCCTTGAAGGGTTTATGCACGAGCAGAGCCAGGAGGAATCCCAGCACCATGGTTGCGCTCACCGACAAAGCGGTGAACAGGAGTGTAAGTCCCAGGGAGTCCAGATAGCGGTTGTCGGCAAACAGATGCAGGTAGTTCCCCAGGCCGGCCAGTGCCCTGGTCCCCGAGCGGTGCAAGTGCCAGCTCCAGAAGCTGGTGCCAACCGCATAGAGGATTGGCAGGAATGCGATAAGGAGCAGCACCACGATGCTCGGGCCAATGTAGAGAGCCGCTTTTCCCCATTCGTATCGCCGATCGGCGTGTGGCATGTCTACTCCTTCCTCACCCATGGTGCAACGCACGGGGAGTCCCGTACATGGAAAAATAAGAGGGGGAGGGAGTCGCTTCCCCCCTCTAAGCGCCTATTGCTTCCGCCACTTTTCGATGATTTCCTGCATCTCCCCCCTGGCGCGCCGCAGCGCCTGCTCCGGTGTCTCCCGGTCCATAGCGACGTTGTGCCAGGCGCCCGACATCACCTCGAACAGGGAGTGGGAGACGCCCAGCGTCGGCCGCTGCTTGGCGATGTGCTTGAGGGAGAAGTTGGCCACCGGGAAGAACTCCCGCGCCCACGGGTACTTCTCGTGCACCTCCGGGGACTCATAGATCGCCTTGAGCGTGGCGTTGCCGCCGTTCAGGTACCAGTCTAGGGCGCGCTCCCTGTTGCCAAACATCCAGTTCAGGTACGTGAAGGCCGCTTTCGGGTTGTGGGAATGCCTGGTGATGGCCAGGGAGCCACCGCCGAGCACGGCCTTGCCGGTCTTGAGCCCGCTTTCCGGATGCACGGGCATGACGGCGTAACCTACCTTACCCGCCACCGCGCTCTTGGCAGGGTCGTTGGCGTCCAGGCCGATGTGGAACCAGCCGGCGGTCATCGCCAGATTCCCCTTGTAGAACCAGGGAATGTGGTCGCCGTAATTCCAACCAAGGACCCCCGGCGGCTGATAGCGCTGCAACTCTCTGGCGTACTTCATCGCCGCGATGGCCTTCGGGCTGTCCACCGTTACCCGGTAGCTCTCGTCGAAGTACTCCTCGCCGAAAGTCCAGATCCACGGCATGATGTAGAGGTTGCCGTAGGCCACGCCGACCTGCGGGTAGCCGAAACCGTACATGTCGACAGTGCCATCCCCGCTGTTGTCACGGGTGAAGAATGCGGCAAGATCGAGGAATTGTTGCGTGGTCAGCGGTTTCTCCAGGGTCGGCACGGGTAGCGCGTAACCAAAACGACTCTGGAACTCGGCCCGTTCTTTCGGGTCTTCGAACAGATCCTTGCGGTACAACAGGATGCTGGTGTCCGACAGGTACGGGAACCCCCAGATATGTTCGCCGGTGCCGTAACGGCTTATCTCGATGGCGGCGGGCAGGAAGTCCTCCCGGTTGAAATCGAGCCTTCCCATGAACTCGTTCAGCCCCAAGAGGTAGTCGTTCTCCACCAGCTCGCCGAGATACCCCGGGGAAAGATAGATGATGTCGAAGTAGCCGGACTTCGCCGCGAACTCGAGCATCATCTTGTCGCGGAGGCTGTCGTAGGCGTGCTGCTCGATGTTGACGCGGATGCCGGTTTCGGCGGTGAAGTCGGCAAGGTAAGGTTTCAGCGCGTCCGATACCCCCCGCGCCAGCAGGCCCAGGTTGATAGACACCCCTTCGTACGGCCTAGCCGCGGGTTTGGGTTCCTGCTTCCCGGCGGCGAAAAGGGCTGCGGGGAGCAGCAAGAGAACCGAGAGGGCCAGTGCGATCCAAAGCTTGGTTTTCATTGCTATTTCCTCCTTAAATCTTTTTTTAGCTTTTTTGTTTCACAGTTTTTCTCCGGCCATCACCGCCCGCCAAAGGCGGACAGCGCGTCATAAAGGAGAACTGTCTTCTGATCGGTCAGTTCCAGCAGCGTATCGTGAATGCTCTCCCTGCCGTGGCCGCTCATTTTCACGCCACCGAAGGGCAGGTTTTCCACGCGGACTGCGGAGGACCAGTTCACTATAACACCTCTCACCTCCAACCGGTGAGCGACATCAAGGGCGGTGGCGATATCATTCGTGAACACTGCAGCCTGAAGCCCATATGGGCTGTCGTTGGCCAGGGGCACATCCTTGATGAAAGAAAATCAGATAAACACGCCAAGTTTTAGCTGAGAAGAAGGGTAGAAGACAAGAAAGCAGATTCCAAATTTATCATTCCGATCAAGTTGTCGGCTTCTGGAAGAGATCATTTGCGCATTACCCAGAATAAATATTTTAGTTGTTAAATACAGTCATTTTTTAGGGGTGTCAATCATTATTATACTATCAATATGTTACAATGTGGCATATAAATGTGATATAGCACTCTGTAATTTGCGGCTATAAGAGTTAGAGGGGGGGCTATCTATCTTCCACCCATTCTTCGGAAAATAATTGAGTTCCCCCAGGCTACGCTGCCAGCTGAAGGAACTCATTTCCCAAATGATTAGTTAAAATACACTATCCGGATTGTAATGTCTGCAAACATTGTCTTTTGTGATGATCGGTGACGGCAAAACCGTTTTCTTTGGGGCATTAGCCCCGGCTAGTATTGCCATCATCCGATGAAACGCGGCCCTTCCAATTTGGTCGGAGTTGTTGAGGCCGGTCGCTGCATAATTGCTGCCTTTCTGCATAATATTGATCAAAGCAGCCTTTTCACCATCAACACCCACCAAAAACATTTCTTTACTCCGGCCAGAATCAGCTATGGCTTTTTGAGCCCCCAAGCACATAGAGTCGTTTTCACAGAATACAGCATTAATAGCTTTAAAGCGGGCCAACATGTCCTCCATTAATTTAAAACCACCATCAGAACTCCACCCTCCGAAATCTGGCGCCTTTTTAACCTCGATGCTGGTCTTTTCAACCTCGGAAAGCATACCGTTGGTACGGTCAAGCCCAATTGAATTATCCGCTGGGCCGCCGCGAAGTACAACTAGTAGTCCCTTTCCGTTTAATCGCTCAGCAATATATTTCCCGTCCTGCACTCCAATAGTGAAATTATCCGGACCTACCCAGCTAGTGAAATCTCCTCCTTTTAATAATCTGTCAACCATGACTACCGGAACACCGGCCCGTTTAATACTGTCAAGGGCTGCCGGTGCCGCTTCGAGCCATGCACCGCTGAGGATGATCCCATCCACATTTCGAGCGAGAACATCCTCGACATCCGATGTTAATTTAGCTGCATCCCCATCCGCGTCGGTGATAAACAATTTAATGTTGGGATAAAAAGCTGCTTCCTCCTCTACTGCTTTTGACATGCCAATGAAATAGGGACAACAAAGCGAGAAGTTAACCATTCCTAGCTGGATCTTTTTCTCAGCACTAAAAACTGGTACGCTTAACCCCACGATGACCGTCACAACCAATAGCATCAAGAAAATTGATTTGACCTTCATAATCACCCTCCTTTTTGTTAATGGTTTCTGTTAAGCTCGATCTCAAGTCATGTCTTGTTGCGGTTTTTGAAATCGAATTCGGCAGAAGGATTTGGTGTGATTATTCCTTTCTTCTTGCAAGCACAGCAAACAGGATAATCAGCCCCTTAAGGATTTGCTGGTAATAAGATTGTACATTGAATAGATTCAACAGATTGTCGATTAGTCCTAAAGCCAGGACACCTCCCATTGTGCCGACTGCGCCGCCGCCGCCGCCGCCCAGTATTCCTCCTCCAATAACAACCGCTGCAATCGCATCCAGTTCGTATCCTACTCCAACACTCGGCTGGGCGATGCCCAATCGAGATGCTAAAAGAACCCCGGCTATCCCTGCAAAAAATCCGGAAATGATATAGGCTAGGATGATATGGGCGCGTACATTGATGCCAGCCAAACGAACTGCCTCTTCGTTACCGCCGATAGCTACTATTGATCGGCCGAGTGTTGTCCGATTGAGAAAGATCCATACTAATGGGAAAAAAGCCAGGAGGATGAGTGCGGGAACAGGCACCGGCCCAATGAACCCACCTCCTAAAAGTGCACGAAAAGCCGGATCGGAAGGCATTTTCGGTGTTTCAGAGTATACGTAAACAACCCCCCTTATAGCACCCATCATGGCCAACGTTACGATGAATGGCTGCAGTTTAAATCTAGCAATTAACAAACCGTTCGCTGCTCCAATCGCTATACCCACGAATAAAGCTATCAAGATAGCCATGGGGAACCACATAAATTGTTGCAGCCCCGCAGCCATGATGCCAGTCAACGCCACAATCGGACCAATGGATAGATCAATACCGCCACTAACAATTACGATCAGCATGCCAAAACTGAGCAGTCCGTTGGTGACAATTTGGCGGAATAAATTGCTGAGATTCCGCTGGGTAAAAAACACATCTGTCATTGTTGTGGCAATTAGCAGCAAAATTAAGAATGCGAACATAAAACTGTAGTCTGCTAACCGACGCCGTGATTTTATTGTCTGCCATTTGCTGATTGTTTTTGCTGTTAAGCTTTCCATAGGCTTAGCTCGGTTCTCCGTGACTGAATGTATTCTCACAGTCTATGGATTGATTTTTATCCCGGTGGCACAGGCAAGTAACGTTTCCTCACCGGCGCTTTCTTTTGTGAATTCACCAACCACCCGACCTTCTTTTAAGACCAAAATTCGATTACTCATGCCAAGTATCTCCGGAAGCTCCGAGGATATGAAAATAATGGCTGCTCCTTTGTCGGCCAGTTCGCCAATGAGATGGTAAATTTCAACTTTAGTTGCAACATCCACACCTCTGGTGGGTTCATCCAAAATAAGAAGTTTAGCATTTGAAAGAAGCCATTTGGCCAATACCACTTTTTGCTGATTGCCTCCGCTGAGTTCTCGGACCAATCTGGTAAGCTGGGCAGGACGAATTGACATTTCCTGCACCTTTGCTTGAACCAATTCTTTTTGCTTTCTTCGCCTGAGAATTTTCCAGCGGCTTACTTGGTCCATCGTTGCGAGTCCCACATTATCACAAATCGAACAGCTCATTATCAAACCGTCCCGTTTTCGATCCTCTGTTAACATTGCAATATTTATTCGCACAGCATCTTGGGGGGATTTCAGTTTTACCGATTCTCCGCCTATTTGTATTGATCCGGAATCAGGATTCTCAGCTCTGAAAATACATCGGGCTAAATCCGTGCGCCCACTACCCACCAACCCAAACATACCTAATATTTCTCCTCGTCTTAATGAAAAGGACACATTGGAAAAGCTACCGGTTCGGCTTAATTTGTTTACTTTTAAAAATATGTCATCAGGCTGTGATTTTCGCTGCGAGTAAATTGCTTCCAGAGGACGCCCAACCATCATCTTGATGAGCTGGTTTTCGGTGGTTTGCTTTGGCAACACTGTTCCGACGGTTTCACCATCTTTGAGGACAGTGATGCGATCAGCGATTTGAAAAACTTCCTCAAGCCGGTGAGATATATAAATAATAAGCGTCGATTCTTGTTTTAGTCTGTTAATGAGGCCAAACAATCGTTTCAATTCTTCCTGGGAAAGAACAGCCGAAGGCTCGTCCAGAATTAAGATTCGGGGTTTTTGCGCAACAGCCTTGGCAAGTTCAACCATTTGTTGGTGTGAAACGCTCAAGCCTGAGATTGATGCGCTTACATCCACACCTGTAAATCCAATATATTGTAAGATTTCCTCCGCTCGATGGTGTGCTTGTGACCAATCAATCCACCATTTGAAACGACCTCTCGGCATCTGCCCCATTAGAATATTCTCGGTAACACTTAAATGCGGTACAAGGCTAAATTCCTGGTAAACTGTACGAATCCCCAGTTGGAAGGCGTAATGCGGCGATCGAGGCTGAACGGATCTGCCGTCCAAGATAAATTTCCCTGCATCCGGCTGAATCGCCCCGGCAAGTATTTTCATTAGCGTCGATTTACCTGCTCCGTTCTCCCCCACGATTGCATGCACTTCGCCTGCATTTGCAGAAAAATCCACGTTCTTTAAGGCCTGGGTGCCGTCATAGCTCTTATTAATTTTCTGCATTTGCAAAAAATATAGGGATTCCATATTGACTTTTACCCCTGTGGCGATGCAGCAGACAGAGCGTTGTGTACGATTATTGTTTTCTGTTCGGTCATGTCGTTGAGTGTATCGTGAAGCCCTTCACGGCCATGACCACTCAATTTGATGCCGCCAAAAGGAAGGCTTTCAACCCGAACCGCCGATGACCAGTTAATAATTACACCACCCACTTCAAGTTTATGGGCAACATCCAGGGCACAGGTTATATCGTTGGTAAAAATTGCAGCCTGTAATCCATAGGGGCTGTCATTGGCCATTTTGACTGCTTTATCGATAGAGTCGAACGGAACGAGAGGTACCACAGGTCCGAATGTCTCCTGGCGAAACAGCCGGGCGTCAGGAGAAATATTAGTCAGAATAGCGGGTTCGATGAAGGCATTTTCCCTCTTTCCGCCGGTCCATAATTTCGCTCCCGAATGGGCGGCCTCGTTTATAACGGACTCCACCTGTTGCGCGGCCTGTTCCGAAATCAGAGGGCCGACATCCGTGTCTTCTTCCATTTGGTCGCCAACTTTTAAGGCCTTTGTTTTTTCAGTCAAGATATCAGCGAACTTGTCGAACACTTCGGCATCGACGAAAACCCGTTTTACGGCACAGCAGATTTGGCCGTTACCACGTGCCAGTCTACCAAGGATCACTGCATCTGCAGCATTTTCCAGATCTGCATCAGCGCAGATGATCGTAGCATCATTTCCACCCAGTTCAAGGTGAACTTTCTTGAGAGATTCAGCAGCTAATTTTGAAATCTTTATTCCAACCGGCGTACTACCAGTTATCGTAACCATCTGAACCTTCGGTGCCTTGGCTAGATATTCTCCTATTGATTCGCCAGGGCCTGTTATCATTTGATGAGCGGCACGGGGAAGACCCGCTTTTTCCATCAATTCGGCAATTTTTAACAAGGTTAACGGACAGTCGCTAGGCGGTTTTGTGAGGACTGCATTCCCGGCGGCTAATGCTGCGGCGCCTTTATGGGAATAAAGTTCAACCGGATAATTAAATGGAACCACCGCCACAACAACCCCCAAAGGCTGACGAATTGTCACGGCAAAGTGTCTCTCCATTCCAGGTACCGTATCTAGAGGAACCGTACGACTGAAAATACGCTTTGCTTCTTCGGCAAATCCCCTGAAAATGCGAATTGACGCTGCCAGCTCTTCCCGGGTTTGTTGAATTGGCTTACCGTTCTCTTGGGCCAACAACATACTCAATTCCGAACTTTGTGCCTCCATGGCTTGGGCAACTCGATGTAAAATTGCTGAGCGTTCGTGAGCAGCTAAATTGCGCATTCTTTCTTTTCCGTATTGGGCTGCATCTAAAGCCGCTTGGGCGTCATCAGTCGTTGCCTCTGGAACGCGATCGATAACTTCGCCTGTACCAGGATTATAAACCTCTAGATACCCGCCATCAGAGGCTTCAACCCATTTACTGTTGATTAGCATTTTCATGGTTTCCCTCCCTTATGAAAATTCGTCGATGCCTAAATTTCCAAAAGTAAAAATAGAAAAGATAATTAATCGTTAACGGAATCC
>Ga0126331_1000495_pt1 | contig 12180 bp, 6 predicted proteins | sample InaspJWI98metaG_FD_96379 | JGI IMG/M metagenome (GOLD analysis project Ga0126331, IMG submission 96379) | Marine gutless worms symbiont microbial communities from Oahu, Hawaii - Inanidrilus sp. 2 OAHU.JWI-98 metaG | ecosystem: Host-associated > Annelida > Digestive system > Unclassified | place... | reverse complement strand
TTATCCTGGTTCATGGGTGGTGTATCCTTTCCTTTTTAGTGTGGCCGGTTGACTGCTGCTAACAATCTACCGGTGGATACACCGCCTTTTCCTTTAAACACAACTTTTAAATATAACTCATTCTAGCAGCGGTTCTTCCTACCACAGGCACCCTGCTCAAAGTACCACTCACTATTCTTAGAGGGATGAGATCAACCTCCAAATCGAGCTGCTGCTTCACCATATCAACAGTTCCCCGGGCAATCATGTCCAAGGGGTCGCTTTCAAAGCGAAGCGTGTCGATATGTACTGCGCTGCCCTTAAAAGAAGCATCGGCTTTAATATATTGGAAGGATAATCCCCTGTTACTCAGATCTTGAACGATTCTTCCGGATATTAAGCCCTGTATATTAACAACGGATAGAATTTTACTCAGCGCTTTGCCGGCAGGTCCTACATTCGTAAAACGGCCGCGACCGACTTCAGTCTCTAAATTGCCGCTCAGGCTGGCAAACACATGCGGTGTGCTTCCGGTATACCCTTTCAGACTGCCGGTTACAGTGAGTGGTGCTTTCAAAGACGACTCAAAGTTGCCAAAAAACTCTCCGATTGACTCTAGGCGAACATTGGTGATGGCTGGATTTATGGCAAAACTAACTTCTTCTAGATTTCTCAAATCGGCTGAGCCATCTGCACGGATGGTGCCTTCCCCAAATTCAACATGGAGAGCATATTTATTGAGCAGGCCTTGCGCGTAATCGGCTCGAAACGTGAGGTTTTGAAAGGGTTGTCCCCGAATGCGACCTTTTGCAACGTCGACCTGAAGATATGCAGTCAGGTTTTGACCCACAATGGGAAGTTGTTGGTTATCTGCTGTCCGTTTTCGGGGCGGTATATCCGTGGATGCGTCCGCCGGTGTGATTTCTTCCTTGTTTGAAGAGGGCAACAAACGATCGAGGTCTACATCTTCCGCCGTTAAATGCAGTCGCAGATTCGGTTGATTCGGATTTGCCAATAATCCTTCAAACCTCATGCGTTTATCATTCATGAGGAATGTCATGTTGTTAATCTTGACTTCGTTACCGGCAAAGGCAATGTTTGCGTCACCTTCTCGAATCGTTATATTTTTCTTTATTAGTCGAACACTGATTGAGCGGGTATGCATTTTACCTTGAAGTTGAGTTTCAATCGGATTTGCCGAGGTATATCGTAAGCGAAGATCCATATCCAGAATACCTGCAAGTTCTAATTCCTTTATTTCCGGATAAAGCGCAACGACATGCGATAGATCCAGATTTTCTGCAATAATTGCGGCGTCCATATCGAATTTTCCCTGGCCACCGGCCAAAACATTTCCACTGATGCGAATGGGTGCATCGTTTACCCGTCCGGAAACTTCATTCAGAATGATGTTTAAATGCTTTTTTCGATCGAATGAAACGCGTCCATTCAGATTTTCCATGATCACACCAGGAGATATGCTTTCCGCTCGAATATTTTTCATGATGAGGTTTCCATCCGCTTTCCATAATTCCGGTGTTGCATGATCATATTCTGCGTGGAACGCCACATACAGTTTTCCCGTAAGATTCTTTAAACCATGGGTTTCGAGAAGGGCTCTAATTTGAGGCGTGCTTATATCACCCAGCTGCGCAGAACCTTCAAGCTGAGCGGAAATCTTGGGTTTATTGGAAAGATTTGTTACACGCAGATCGAGATCAGGCAAAGTCACCGGGCCCATTCGCAACTGAACATCATCGGCGGTGAGCACACCCTTTTCCACGCCAACCAGCCCCGTAATACCTTCAATTTTGTACAACGCGGGTATAGGCCTGACAGCGATATCGTTCAATTCTATGACGGCATTCATCCGCGATAGCAATGAAATAGGGTCTTTGGTGAAAGACGACAAATCCGTTTCTAAAACGGAAAGGTGTTTGACGCGAATACCCCCTCCTGCGGTAATGGATTTCTTGATTTTTTCGGCCGCAGCACCAAGTTTTTCCCAAGGAACTGCCGATGCCAACGATGCCATCGGAATGAGTGACGTTTTGAAGCGCTTAATACCCAGTGCCGGCTTCCCGCGCCAATTGCTGACCTCTCCCTGAAAGTCCAATTGAAAGCTTCCGCCCGAGCTGTTCTTTCCATTCGGAAGGACCACAGTTGTTGAGAGTTCTCTAATACTGATGGTTTTGGGCTTGATAAGGGCTTCGACACCGAGGTGATTTATGGATGCAGGATTGAGCGTCGTGAGAAGGTTAAAATCTTTTAATTCCACACTTCCTTCCAATTTGAAGTCATCAGGTTTTGCTGCTGCCAAATTAAGATTCAAATCCAGTGCGGCGGTTCCGCTTGCTTTCTTGACGATACCAAAATTATCAAATAATTTCCTCGATACCGGTAACAAAGGAGCGATTTCCAAAGCGTCCGCCTTCAAATGGATCTGCAGCTTCGGCTGCTTCGGATCGATGATCTGTCCTTTCAGAATGATTTGCTGGTCGTTCACCCGGATGTCCATTTGGTTCACGTTTATCTTGTTTCCAATGAGCGCGATATCGGCGTAACCATTCGAGACCATCAAATTCTTCTCTGCCAGATGAATGCTGAAGTCGGTAGCCGTCAATTTACCGCCGAGACGCGTTTTAGCGGGATCATCAGATGTATAATGAACGCTGGTATTCACATCCAAGAGGCCGCTAAGTTCAGATTTCTTTAGATCAGGAATAAGCGCCGCAAATTTTGAGAGGTCAAGTCTTTTGGCATATACATCGGCGTCGATAGAAAGACGTGAAGCCCCTTCTTTAATTATCTTCCCATGGATTCGGATGGGTGCGTTTCCCACCTTCCCCTCAATCTCTTCTACCGAGATTCTTAAATCCGTATCCCGACTAAGGGTCATACGTCCCGTGAGATTTTCGAGTACGACGACCGCCGGGTGACTTTCGGCTCGAATATTCTCCATGAAAATGGCCCCATCGGTTTTCCATTTTTCCGGTTCTGCATGATCGTAAGTCGTTTGAAACGAGACATCCATCTTCCCTGCGAGGTTCCTCAAACCATATGCGTTGAGAAGACTTTTTATATAGGGAGCATCCACTTTGCCCAAACGTACGGTTCCATTCAGTTGAGCAACCACTTTGGGCTTATCGAGCAGATTCGTCACTTGCAGTTGAAGATCGGGCAGTGTGATCGGCCCCATCACTACATGAAAATCCTCGGCCATTAGTGCCCCTTGTTCGAGCAGGATATTTCCCTCTGAAATGTAGATATCTGGCAGATAAGAGACGATCTCTCCGGAGATTCCCGAGATAGAGCCGGCCAATTTTACTGCAGGAAGTAATGCCAGTGGATCTTTCGGAAGATTTGCTAAGTCGATATCGGGCAAAACGGCATTTTCGATAAATATTTGTCCCCCTTTTTGCATCATGCGCCGAATGACGTCACTTTCTTTTCCCAACTTCTGCCAGGGAATGAGTCGTTCAAGCTCGTTTAAGGGTATCTTAGATGAATGTGAAATGTCCCCAATAACCGGCCCCGTTTGCCAATCCTTCAAAACGCCTTTAACCCGGGCATTGAAGCTACCCAATGACAGATCGAGCTGTTTTACCACGAGATGTTCGGTGTTGAAACTTACCTGATAGGTCAATATTGTTTTAGCTCCAGGCAAGGTTTTCTCGGGATATGCGGGGTTGGTATACAATAAGCGACTCAGATTCAACGTGCCTTCGGCATGAAATTGCTTGCCCAAATCCCCGCTGTATTTCAGTGACATCGAAAGGGTGCCGCCAATGCGTTGATCAATGTTGGGATTCTGCAAGTAAGGCTTCACAGCATCCATGTCGATTTCAGAGAGGGAAACACTCAAGTCTAATTTGGGATTTTCGATGGTGAGAGATTTTGTAAGACCGGAGAATGTCCCCTGAGCATCCAGAGAACCGAGTCCCGGTTTTGCCGGGTCGCGCAAAGATAGATTGAAATCGATTTTTTCACCGGGGATTAGGTTTCGGGTGTGAATCTCTATATTTGAAAATTCACGGGCAATCCGCTGGCCTGGTGACGTTATCGAGTCATCGACGATGATGCGGCCGTTTTTGAGTATGGCTTCTCTAATGCCAATTTCCAACGGCAATAACGGCACCTGGCTGTCCGGCTCCCCGGAGTGTGTCGGTTCTGGTTTTGTTTCGGATTTTTCCGTTGTAGGTTTGGGTACTAACCAAAAGGCAGATACGGGGGATTCTATCAAAAGGGTTTCAACCACGATCCTTTTTGATATCAAAGGAATTATGCTGATTTCGGCGTAGGCGCTCTTTAGTTGGGCATCTCCTTTAAACGAAGATGCCCCCTCGATGGAAAATCCATCCACCTCAACGTAGATGTCGCAGAGATCCAGATTACCGATTATTCCCCAGGAAATGTTTCCTATTTGAACCTTGCCGCCGATGGCCTTTTGGATTTCGTTTACGATGAGGGCATCATAGCGGTTTAAATCGATAACCTGTGGAAGTATCAGAAATGTCGATATGACCAATAAGACAAAGACTCCAACCGCGAGCCCAAGTCTCTTCCAATAACGTAATTTCATAGCGCACTTCCTTAGATGAGAGCACAAAGGGGTCAAACCTTGATTAGTGATTCTAACCGCTGAAGATCCGACGCCGATTCAAGTTCTTTTTCCCCTAGTTTCGTAAATGAGATGACTAGCTGTTGAAGTTGTTTCTAGTCACAAATCAAGGTCTGATCCCTTTGTCTCTTTTGGGTAAAACCTCGACAGCATTTTTCAGGACCGCTCTTCCTCGGCTCGTGATGACGGTCAGATCCAGCAGAGGACGGCCCCTGCGGCTCGACATGGCGGGCGGTTGAATCGAATCGAAGGTAATCAGCAAATCATCCCCATCCGGGAGGATATCGATGCGCGATGCCGGCTGCGCGCCGATGAAAACACGGGGGTGACGCCACAGCGCATAGCCCCTGATCATCAGCGTCGCTTTCTGTCCCTCACGGATGACGAATCGATCCTTGGCACTGCCCGGCTCCCACGGCGGCAGAATGATCGGTTGAAGCGGTGCAGCATCCTTCATCAACGCCCAGGTAATCACCCGCGGCCTACCAGGGAGATTCACCTCGATCTCGCCGTTCCAGATATCCGATCCCTTCCCGAGGCTGCCGTCTTCTGCCCGCCAGTAAAACTTTCCGGCCAGGCGGATGGATTCAAACCAGGCCGGCACCATGATGTTGACTTGAAAAGCGTATTGAACCGGCAGGTGCCGTTCGGTAACATTACCCTCGGGATCGACCTCGAGGCGCGGGCCGAGTACCCAGCCGAATTCGTTCTTGCCCCGCGAATACCCCACAGCAAGCGGTTGACGGGTAATTCCCTGGTATGTCGTGATCGCGCGACTGCCTTCTCCGGCGACGGATACTTCCCGGGCGGTGGTGTCGGAGATATTCTGAACGTACTGTTTGGGATGAATTGCGGCAACGTAGGGTTCGATTTTCAGTGCTGAAATTTTTTGACTGAAATTTCTAACCTGCTGTTCTTCCAGATTTGCCGGCGGCTGCTGGTCGATCTGCGGAAAGTAGGCCCTGTTGCCGTCTATGGTGATCCGGCTGTGGGGCAGGAAAGTCACCAGGCCTTTTGTGAAAGCAAGATAGCGTTCCCGAATGATGTCGCAAAGAACTCGCTGCGTGTCGTCTGCGAGACGCGTCGATTCCGAGGAGAGATCGGAGGCAAATCGGTTGACGCTGTCGATGCTGCGATTGCCTTTTTCGACGCGTTCCCGCACCTGCCTCTGTTCCTTTTCATTTGCCAGTATTTCGGCCTGGTACATGTTGATATTCGATTCCAGGTTGGCAATCCTCCTTTGCGCTCCCGATTTTTGCCCTTCCAGGTTTTTTCTGGTGATCAGGGTAGTCGCTCTTTCAGGCGTGTCGGCCAGCCTTTGATCGATATTGATAATATCCTCTTCCAGTTGTGCAATGGCCTGCCTGGCCTCGGCAATGTCCTGGTTCAGCCTCTCCTGCCGGCTTGCATGCTCAGCCAATTTATTTTCCTCTGTGATGACGGCTCTGCGGTATTCCCGGCGCAGTTGCGAGGCTTCCTTTTGCAGCTCGATTTTCTCTCTTTCCGTCAGGTTGTCGGTAACCCACCTGCGCTGAATACCGAAAGCCTCCGCTTCCAGAGCCTTCTGCAAATGGAATCGCCAGCGCGTAAAAAATTCCCGGCTGACGGATGACTGCCACTTCATCACCAAAGCCGCTTCTCCCAGGGTCTGGGTGTTTACACCCGGTATGACGGCCACGTCGAACTTCAGTGCGTATTCGATAAATCCCATCAATGTGACACTGTCGTCCCGTTCTATTGACAGCAGCTCAGCCTCGAGCATTTTACCGTAGACCATCTCATCGCGAACCTTTTCGATGGGGGACAGTTCAGCCTCGGTTCGCACAAAATCCGAGGGCGATGGGGCGGTTGCGGTGATCACTTCCGGTGCGGCTTCAGCCGGCACATCGCTTTCCGGGGGTACGGTGGCTTCCGGAGATGCGGCACTCTCCTTTTCGCCACTGTCTTCAGGTGCATCAGTCGATTGGTTCTGCTGTTGCTTTAGCGCTGCAACCTCTGCCTGCAGCGCTGCGATCTGCTTTGCAATTTCATCTTCCCCGGTAACTTCGGTTTTGATTTGAATGACGCGTACATCACGCAACGCCTGATATCCCTGGGGTTCGTAAGAATCAAGCTTTCGTTTCAAGAACTCGATGTCTCGCTGACGCTGCTCAATGAGCCGCGTGACGGTAAAAACTTCCGGGTGGTCGACCACGATGGAGCCGCCGGTCAGAACCGGCGTCGCTCTGGGGGTTCGCCGAACATCCGGCAAGCGGGAGGTCGAACAGCTGGTCAAAAGCATTAACGACGACGTTATCACCAGCATGCTTCCAGTCAGATATTTTCTGTTGCACCAAGAAGCCACAATGACACCTCCTTAGAAAAAAAATTTTCAGGTCTAGGGGGGCAAACCTTGATTTGTGATTATATTGCTGATGATCCAACTCCGATTAGAGTTTTTTTCTACGTTCATAAATGAGATGACTAGCTGTCGAAGTTCTTTTTAATCACAAATCAAGGTTTGACCCCTTCCTCTGTTTACCAAAGGGCCAAATCATTTTTAGCCGGATCCAGGGATGAAAGCTTTATGGATAAATCAATATAAAAAATTAAAAAGGATGAGAATGGTCAGCAATTTAATAGGGTATGATGTAATTCATCCAGCTTTGCATGTGGATCATCACTTTACGAATAATATGGGTCGCGTTAACGCTGTTGGTATAAATAGCAGCAGTCCCCATGGCTCCGCCGGGAAGACGCTGCAGGCTCGAGATCTTATGATCGAGATTTAATATGACGCCATAGGTTGCCGGCATCAAATTGGGTGTGGGTGCCGTTGGTACGACCCCTGATGGTTGAAGCTGCCCCTGGGCAGTCAGCTGAACAATGGTGTCAACCGTGGCCGTGAATGTTCTGCCCGGATAGAGTTTGAACACAACTTCCGCCTTTTGTCCGGCCCTGACATGACGCAGCATGTTTTGATTAATACCGGCCACAAGCCGTGATGCTTCCAAGTTTACAAAAGCCATCCATGTTCGTACCAGCAGATTCGTTACCCTCTGACCACGGCGCAGTGTAAGACCGATCACATATCCGTCTGCAGGAGCGGTAACAACTGTTTGATCCAGGCTCCATTCGACATCTTTGATTTCCACTTTTATCCTTTGAATGGTTGCAAGCGAGCTATCATACTGTGCACGCCAGTCATCGACTTTGCGCTGGGCAGTAGCCGACTGGGCGGCAAGTTTTATGTTCCGATCGAGCTGAGTTTTGGCCAGATCCTGTGCCACCTGCGCTTCTTTCAACGATGCTCTGAGTCGACCCAGATTGTACTCGAAAGGCGTTGGATCGATTTTGAAAAGTACATCACCTTTTTTCAGCGGCTTCAGTGCCTCAACAGGCACGTCGATTACTTCACCGCTGACGTTGGGAACAATTTCAACGACGTAGTTATATTTGGTTACTGTACCGGACGGTGCTCCCCACTGCATGGGTATGGACAAAACAATGAGCAAAAGCAGCATCCAGACGGCCGGTGAGATTTTCCACCAGAGATTCAGCCTTATGACCTTTAACTTGATAAGTAGTCCAACGACGGCGACATAACAAAGGGTTAGAAAAACTACCAAACCGTCACCTCCTTTCCGTTATCAGCAGCAGGTATTTCAATCTCACTTTTGTTTTGGTTTTGGTGACCGTGAGGATTGGTATAAGCCCAGATAAATGCCAGCGGCAGCAATATGCCCATGGTGATCACCCCCCACCAACCTCTGACATTGATGGCCTCTGCCTGGGGATGGTTGCGTTTGGCGGCAATCTTACCCGGCATCATTCCCAGGATCACCCAGATGCCAACCACGGCCGCTATCAGTACGATCAGAACAATCAGCGCAAATACATCGAGTCCTGTCATGGTTTCCTCCTGTCAACAGGTTCCTCACCTGCTAATCGATTTTTCTATTGATCTCAAAGCTGTTCTTCTATGGGCAGCAGCGAAAAAAACCACAGGTTGATCCTTTGGATGATCCCCCTGGACGGCTCGCGGGTTGTCTCCTCGTCGCCGGATACCCACACCAGTTTAGACCGGGTGCGACCGTCGGATCTGTCACTGTCCGGCGTTCGCCATTCGACCCGCCAGCTGTTTTCCGGACTCAAATCTACGCTGAAATCACGGTAGATCCGGGAGGCCAAATCGCGGCTGTCAATCAGCAATCCCATTTCGGTGTTCCAATGGACGGCGCGCGGGTCCAGGTTCAGGGACCCCACATAGACCCAGCGTCGATCAAATATGTAAATCTTGGCATGCAGGCTAAGGTGTTTGGCCTTCGAGGCGGGTAGTCTGTGCTGCTGCCACATATCGCCATTCGGACGCAGTTCGTAAATCGTGACGCCGTTTTCGAGCAACTGCACTCTGTTCTTTTTATACCCGGAAAAAGCGATGGTGTGATCGGCCGCCGCAAGCGAATTTGTCAGCAGGCGGAGCGTCACACCGCGGCTGGCCACTTCCTTAATGGCGGCGTGAAATCCTTCCAGCGGAACCACGTAAGGGGAAATCATCAGGATTTCGTCACGGACCTGATCGACCACCCTTTTCAGGGTTAACACGGTCTGCACCGGGAACTGATCACCCTCGGGCGGGGGACAGTCGAACACCGCACGGGCCGGGGCGGTTATCATTTGCGTTTTTGCCGCGGCAATGCGATCGGACCAGTCGCCGGGCGACACGTCGAACTCCTGGTTCAACCAATCCGAATCCAGGACGGTACGATCCAGCTCCGCTTTCAGGGAATCGATTTTCTTTGCGTCTGCTTTTCCTTTCGGCAGATCACTGATCCGATACGACCAGACACTGTCCCAGAACACGATAAAACTGTCGCTCAACTCCTCTATCACCGGACCGATAGTGATCACGTCATAGTCGCGGTAGTCCAGTTTTTTACCGGCTCCGAAGTACTCATTTCCGATGTTTCGCCCGCCAACGATGGCGGCACGGTTGTCGGCCAGCATCAGTTTGTTGTGCATGCGATGGTTGAGGCGCTCCAGGTCAGTCACCAGCTCAAACCCCCTTTTGGCCCAGCCTCCGCGTAGTTTCTTGAACGGGTTGAATACCCTGATTTCGATATTGGGATGAAGTGTCAACACAGCGGCTTTGCGGTTCCAGTCGGACGAATAGAAATCGTCAATCAGGATTCGCACGTCAACCCCCCGATTGGCTGCCTGCAACACACGGCGTATGAGCAGGGTACCGGTCTCATCGGTTCTCCAGATCAAAGACTGGATAACCAGGCTGCGGCGGGCGCTGTCGATGAGCGCCAGTCGCCATTCGAGAGCGGATTTGCTGTCGTTGATGGTCAGAAAGGATGATGGCGGTGACGGCTCGCCGGTGGTGCGGATCAGTGGATCGCCGCCCGGCGTATAGTGTTGCATACACTCAAAAGCGCTGTCCGGCAAATCATCACGGATTTCCAGATTTGGGCTGCATGCAGCGCATATGATGGCCATGAACAGAACCAGCTTGAAATCGAACCGTACGCATTCTTCATACATCGTTTTAATCCTCAAACATTCTATTATTTATTAAATCGAGATCCATGCCTATCACTTGATGTTGACACCCAACAAAGGTCCGTGCATCGTTACTTTGTATTTGAATAAGGTCGGACCGCTGCCGTCTTCATAGTCCTGATACAATGCGCGGCAACCACCGGCGAAAGAAACATGTTTAAATGGCTGCCAGTCGACCAGGCCGAGCGCATGCCAGGTAAAATCTGAGCCAACCCCGTAACCGCCGATATCACCCCTGACCACAAGCGACCAGCGATCGGCGAAGTTCCACCACCAGCGTCCGCCGATAATGGGATCGGTCCAATCCTGACTGATCTTTATTGGGGTTGGTTCCACTTTGGTTTCCTGGTCCGTGTAGCGCACGCCGAAGACAAGATCGAAGTTGTGCTCCCCGCTGATAAAGCGGTACAGTCCGTCCGCTTCAGCCAGTATATTCTTAAATTTTACACTCAGCGGCCCCTGGTCGCCCTTGATATCGATGTAACTGAAATCGACCAGAAATCCCCACCGGTCGTTGTAGAGTCCTTCAAAATTGACGGTGAAGACACCTTCAAGATTACTGAAGATGTCACTGAAATTCAGCTCCAGGGGAACCGTTGCTCTGCCAATCGTCTGATCGCCGCTGATATTAACGCCCCACAGGTATAAGGGTGCCAATCGCCACTGCCAGCCGCTGCTCGATGAATCGGCAGATAATGCCGGCGTACTCAAAGTCACGAGTAAAATACTGCCAACAATCAACCATTTTATTTTTTTCATCTGAATGCCTCCTTAAGATCTATTTATTTATCGCTATTGGTTATCAGATCCACAAGAGCAGTGTTATTCGAAAACACCGCCTTTGGCTGAATGCAGCAAGTAAAATATAAACGCATACCCTCTGCTGAATTTGTTACTTCTTGAACAATATGATCTTTCTCCTTTTCAAAAGTTTAACGGACCTGGAACTTGCCGGGCTTGATAGCCCTGGCTTTGGCATTTCCGCCCTACTGGGTCGGTTTGTACCAGGGCTTCTGTTTGCGCCAGTCCATATCCTGCAGATTGTACTTCTTGGCATGCTCATCGAGCATCTTGTTCTGAGCGTTAAAGGCCGGGCCCCATTCACCGTTAGCAATGAAATCACTCATTGGGCTGGGGCGCCCTTTTTCTGGCGGTGGCTGACGAGTTGGCCCGGGTACACCGGACGCACGGTCGGGTGAAACGGCCATTCGCTCAACGATTTTGTCCTTGGTAATGTTCCACACCATCATGTCGACAGCCATGGACACCGGGCCGTCATAGGTCTCGCGGATACCTTTCTTTATACCGTCCAACGCCTCCTCGAAACTATGGTAGGCCACTGCGTGACGTGGCCTGATGGTGCTCATGATCTTGCCAAAGGCTTGACCCGAGGTGTGGAACTCGCAGCAGGCGCGCCAGGCAAGCTGCGGCGGCTGGTTATAGCCTTTTACAAAAAATTCAGGCGTACCGAATGCCTCGTGTATGGCAAAATCGGCGCCCTTGGCGTACTCGACGAACCACTTGTTCGGGGAGGTGTCACCGCCGAAGACGAGCTTCATGCCAGCGTACTCGATGATGAAGCTCACCGGGCCGTCACCGGCATGGATGGCCGGGATGGAGCGCACAACAATCCCGTTTCGGCTATACACGATCTCATTTACGGCCTTGTAGTCGAACTCGTGAACTGTGATTCTGCCTGGAATGGGAGAGATCTTATAGGCACGTGTCTGATAGTCCCAGTTATATGCCTGCAGAAAACCATCGATTGCGTGTTTCGTGCCCATGTCCGGTGTCATGCCGCTCGGCCCCCAGACCTCCAGCGGTACCGGGCGGCCAGCGGTCCAGCCCCCGGCCCAGAGTGAAGCTAGATCACCCCAGTGGTCGGTGTGCAAATGGCTGATGATGACCTTGGTCAGAAACTCGGCTGGGATCATCAGCGAGTTGATGTTGCGCATCGCGCCGGTGCCGATGTCAAAGATCAGCTTCTCGCCGTTGCCGAACTCGAACAGAAAGCAAGCCGATGCCTGCGCGCGACG
>Ga0126331_1000493_pt1 | contig 12195 bp, 12 predicted proteins | sample InaspJWI98metaG_FD_96379 | JGI IMG/M metagenome (GOLD analysis project Ga0126331, IMG submission 96379) | Marine gutless worms symbiont microbial communities from Oahu, Hawaii - Inanidrilus sp. 2 OAHU.JWI-98 metaG | ecosystem: Host-associated > Annelida > Digestive system > Unclassified | place... | reverse complement strand
TTCGACTTCACCATCCGCAACGCCTGGCAGAAGTAATTAGAGGAGTTAAATTTGTCAATGGTGTCGAAGAAAAACGGATTGCCGCCTAATTTCTTCATACACAACTATTGACTATATCTCTGGACTCTTCGTCTTCACCCATGAGGCGACTGTAGCCTTCAACATCTGCGCTGAGGATGGCGGCGAGTTTGCGTTTAAAACCTTCGTGGGCCATAATGCACTCCCCTTTTTGCAAGGGATTTAAACTTATGAACTTATTATGGGGACTTTCGCAGCAGCGTAAAGGTCAGGTGAGAAAGAGGATTCGATACTGAAAGTGGAGAACCGCTTCAGGGCAGTTGGATCAGCAGAATCGGAAATAGGCTATACGCATTTATAACCAAATCGATAGGCTTTTACAATCAATATTCAGGATTCTGGAAACTGGTGATTAATTGAGATTATCCCACTCCGACGAAAAGCTGTGATATCATCAAAATCGGAACCAAAATTAAGAAGGCTTCGATTGCAGATTTTTTGCAACTGTATGTAATTTGCCGAATTTACAAATATTATTTGCATATCACAGGGATTCTAGGATTTCAAGAGCACCAATTCATTGCTGCAAACCCAACCTTTCCCTTCCGAGTAGTCAGTCTGCAGATTCTTGGAAAAATCGTTGACAATCCCATTTAAGGTTAATTAGGTAAGTATGGGTTCTGATATCATTTATTTTAAACAAAAGGAGGTGTTGTATAGGGATAAGAATGTGAATTGATAATTTTTAAAGTCGGTTCGTTTAAACAAAGGAGGCAAGCCATGTCTGACGAGAAAAAAGAAAACGGAATGACACGCCGTGACTTTGTTAAGACGGTAGGTGCGGCTGCCGTGGTCGGAAGTGCGTTAAGCATGAGCATTCCCAAAGAGGCGCATGCCGCCAGAAAGCTGAAGATCGGTTTTATGGGACCTTTCACAGGTCCTGCCAGCCGAACGGGGGATCAGTTCAAAAGGGGCATTGAAATGGCCCTGGAAGACGCCAAAACAAATGGGGAGATCCCGGTAAAGGTCGATGGCAAGACCTTGGACGTCGAACCGGTATGGGTGGACAGCCAGTCGAGCCCTGAAAAAGCGGTCAAGGCCGTAACGGATGCTGTAAATCGCGGGGTAAAACTCATGGTAACCGGCTGGCATTCTTCGGTGGCTATGGCCTGTATGGATGCAGAATCTCCCTTCAAAATCGTTCACATCGGTCACCAGGGCGAATCCCAGTATATCAATTTCAAAATCAACGACCATCCGGAAAAATACCAGGGCTGGTTCAAAGGATGGGCATCCCCCCCGGTATTTGCAGGGCTCTATGGTCCTCCGCTTGTGCATTTCATGGAAAAAGGCCTGTGGAAACCAAAAAACAGGAAAGCGGCAGTTATTGTCGAAGACACCGATTATGGCCGTGGCTGGGGCGAAGCCTTGTTGGTCAGCCTGCGAACGGCCGGTTTCGATGTGATGCCCTATGATGTCAACGCCATTGACGAGACCGAATTTACACCCATCATTACAAAATACAAAGCCGCCAAAGTCTCGGTGGTTGCAGTTACCCAGACCGGTGGCGTTCCCATGTACAACTTTGTCAAACAGGTACGCGCGATGGGGCTCAATGCCCTGTTCCTTGCTCACGGGCTCACCTGGACCGGAGAATGGTATGATAACACCGGCAAGGCTTCCGATTTCGCACTTTGTATGGACTCTCCCTATCCCATTTCCCCGGAACAGAAAGACTGGATGAAACGCTTTAAGGACAAGTACGGTATTGAAGCTGGCATTGCGCCGTCCGGCCAACCTTACGACCACACCCGTCTGGCCATAAAAGCCCTCAATGAGGCCGGAACCCTCAAATTCGAAAAGCTGGTTGAACACATTCGGGAGAAGATGAAATATAAAGGCGTCTGGCAACTTTATGACTTTGCCACTTACAACGATTTCTGGAAGGACTTCTCCGAAGAAGGAACCTTGCATCAGCTTTCCAGGAATGACGTCCGAACGGGTAATTTCATGGAAGGATTCTTCTTTCCAATGGTGCAAATGTTCGGCGGCAAACCCAAAATCCTCTGGCCGCTTGATTTGGCCGAAGGCACCTTCAAGGCCCCACCGTGGGTATAGGCATCATTTTCGAATCATCTTGAAAAAGATGATGGATAACCGCTTAATTCTGCAAACCCCTTCACCGGGGTTTGCAGACTTTTAAGGGTAAATGATGGCATTTCTGGAAGTCAATCATGTACATAAATATTTTGGCGGTATCCCGGCCCTGCACGGGGTTACCCTGAGGGTTGAGAAGGGTAAAATCCATGGTGTCATCGGTCCCAACGGGGCCGGCAAGACCACCATGTTCAACGTAATCAATGGCGTCTACAGCCCCGATAAGGGCACGGTATCTTACAATGGTCGTGATATCACGGGGCTCAAACCCAACAAGATCGCTGCAATGGGTATCGGCCGCACTTTTCAGGTCGCAAGAGTTTTCAATGAGATGACTCTCATGGAAAATATGATGGTGCCCCTTATCCCCCGCGGTGTATCGAAAAAGGAAGGTGCGAAAAAAGCTTTGGCGCTTCTGGAAATGGCGGGGCTCACCCACTTGAGGGATCAATTTGCGGTGGAAATTTCCGGCGGACAAAAAAAGCTTTTAGAGTTCATACGAACCATGATGGCGGACCCGGAAGTAATTCTGTTGGATGAGCCTTTTGCCGGTGTTAATCCGGGACTGATCGAGCGGCTCATCGAAATTACATTTGAGTTGAACAAAACCCGGGGAAAGACATTTTTGTTGATCAGCCATGACATTCCCTCGGTAATGAAGCTGTGTAAAAATTTAAGCGTCCTTTCGGCTGGAGCCACCATCGCTGAAGGAGAATCAGAAAAGATTCGTCATGACCCGGCGGTCATCGACGCATATTTGGGGCACTGAATATGGCGCTTGAGGTAAACAACGTCACTTCGGGCTATGTAAAAGAGGTCTCCATTTTAAAAGATGTCAATCTTATTGCCGAAGAAGGAGCCCTGACGGGCATCATTGGGCCCAACGGCGCCGGAAAGTCGACCCTCCTTAAAACTATCTACGGCTATCTCCGGCCCAGCCAAGGGGATGTGCTTCATCATGGACAATCCATCAAGGGACTCAAACCCGATGAGATGCTGGGCCGGGGGATTGCCCATCTCATCCAAGGACACAGCGTTTTTCCGGCCATGACCGTTGAGGAAAACCTGGAGCTTGGCGGCTGGATTATTAGAAATGATCGCAAGGCCCTCAGCCAAGCCCTGGATGAGGTTTATGAACACTATCCGGTTCTCAAAAACAAACGCAAACTTGTGGCGGGTGCCCTTTCCGGGGGTGAACAGCGTACCCTTGAGATAGCGCGGCTCACGATGACCCAACCCCGGACCATCCTGATCGATGAACCGTCGGTGGGGTTGATGCCCAAGCTGGTGGACAGGGTCTACGAAGAGATCGTCAAACTGAAAGAATTGGGGTACACCATCCTGATAGTGGATCAAAAAGTTCACAAATGCGTGGATGTGGTCGACTATATCTATGTACTGCGTTTGGGCCAGAACAGCCATCATGGACCCAAGCAGGCGTTTGTCGACGCGATAGAAGACGTCATCAGGGAGTGGATTTAAAATGGAACCTAGTATCTTTATTCAACTCGTTGTTCTAGGTTTGGTGCGGGGATCGATGTATGCGCTGATGGGTGTCGGTCTTTCCTTGATTTTCGGAATCATGGAAATCGTCAATTTCGCCCATGGTGAACTTTTCATGATCGGTTGCTACATTATGTATTTTGTAGCTGCCATGCTGGGGCTCCCTTTCCCGCTGGGAATTTTAGCTTCCGGAGTGGGGCTATTAATCGTAGGCGTCCTGCTTGAAAAGGGGCTCATCTCCACCCTGCGTAATAAAGCCGGCCGTGAATGGCTGATGGATTCTTTCGTTCTGACCATCGGCCTGATGGTTATTTTTCAGAATCTGGCCCTCATCATTTTCGGTGCCGTTCAACGCGGAATTCCCAACCTCGTTCCCGGCCAGATAGTTCTCGGTGAAGTTGTCTTCATACACGATCACCTCGTGATCCTCGGTCTGGCACTTTTGACCGTGGGACTACTCTGGTATTTCATCAAATATACCAGTCTGGGTAAGGCCATTCGGGCCACCTCCCAGCATTCGGAAGCCGCCCAGACCCTTGGCATAGATGTCGGTCGCATGTACTCCATTGCCTTCGGCATTGGTGCAGCCTTGGCCGGTATTGCCGGAGCACTTTTAATCACACTATTTCCGGCCAACCCGAATGCAGGCATGGCACCGGTGTTGAAGAGTTTTGTGGTCGTTATCCTGGGGGGGTTGGGTAACATCAAAGGCGCTACAGCAGCAGGTATTATGGTGGGGCTTCTGGAAGCTTTTGCCCTTTTCTATCTGGCGGGCGGCTGGCAAAACGTGATCGTCTTTTCTATTGTTATTGCCGTTCTGATCTTCAAACCAGCCGGAATCTTTGCCCCAGCAGGAGAGCGGCCATGAGTTTGTTTGGCAGTCCTCAAAGGGGAATGAATACCTCCCGTTACATCAAGGTAGTGCTCATTCTCGCCTTTTTCGTCGCCGTTCAGTGGATTTGGAGGGAAAATCGGTATATCAGCACCATTTTTATTTCTGCCCTGATGTTCGGTATCTGGGGTGTCATGTATGATCTTCAGATCGGCTACGGCGGTCTGATAAATTTCGGATTTGCCGGCTTTATTTGCGCCGGTGCCTATGGATCTGCCCTGGCAGCCCACCATTATGAAATAAACCCCTGGTATTGCCTGCTCATCGGGACCCTGTCTTCCGGGCTTTTGGGTTTTCTTACGGGTGTGGTCACCCTCAGGTTAAAGGGAATCTTTGTGGGTTTGGCCACCTGGTTTTTAGCCGAAGTACTACGTCTCACTATTTCCAATACTCCCGGCTACACACGGGGCATGCTTGGTCTAGCAGTCAAACCCCTGCCGGATGTTTACGGCCTGAACTTTTCCCGGGCTGAACTGTTGCCCTATTACTATCTGCTTTTGATTCTGGTAATTGTTATCTTTGCCATCGCCTTGTTGATGGTCAACTCAAAGATCGGCCTTTCCTTTAAAGCAATCCGCGAGGATCAACTGGCCACCGAAACACTGGGACTCAGTGCCACCAAATACAAGCTAATAAATTTCACCACCGCCTGCTCTTTTACCGGTCTGATCGGGGCTTTCTAGGCGCATTATATCGGTATACTTACACCGGATGCCACCGAGTTTGGGGTTCCCCGCACCGTTGAGGTTCTGACGGTGGCCTACGTGGGAGGCCGAGGCACCCTGTGGGGTTCGATTCTGGCAGGCTTTCTGTTAATCGGTTTTCAGGAATACTTCCGTGGCCTGGGAGCATGGCGCCTGGTCATGTACGGAGCCCTTTTGATCACCGTCATGATCTATGCGCCAAGGGGGTTATCTTCCGTAAAAAAATATGTATGGTAATCGAAAAACAATTGGTCTTTGCCACCGCCAATCTAACATTTAGCCGGTAAGGTGATTATTGCGACAGTGAGAATGGACCAAAATGGATTCGTTCATCAGTATGGTAATTTGCAATCGCTACCTGTAGCCTGAGGTTGCCCTCTTTGAAAATTCTAAGAATTCGAAAAGCCCGGTTTTTTTCTCTCTCTTCCGTGTCTGTATGGAAAAAAACCACTCCGCTGTAAGTGTCGTGAGGTCCCAAGATTGTTTCGCTGAACGAAAGCCCTGATAAGTATTTATCGATCTTTATTTCGGTCTTTTCCGAATACCGACCGGTTAGCTTGACTGCTTCCTTGATCCGCTCAAGCGGTATGGGATCAATCAACAGGCTCCCTCTTCTGAGCAGGATATCCGATGGTCGCAATTCAAAACGCTGGTCGCCACTATTAGAAACTATCAAATTCACCGGTAAAATGCCTAAACTTATCAAATCAGTTCCAAATTGTTGATCGGATATCATCTTTGATGAACTCGAGCCATCTGAAATCACGGCCGAGGGCAATGAATCCATCCAAGTTGCGGCACGAAGTTTGTTATGCTAATGGGCAGTCATGGATCTGGGAAACCGTATGGCGGAACTGTCGAGATAATTAAAACTGGTTCTTCTCCAATTTGTTGGTATACATGTGGCTATGCAACGGGGTGATGGATTCACCCCGGCGTCACTTTGAATTGGCCACCCGCTATCCCGCCGGGATCGCTCGACCCACACAGACGGGAACGGACCTTTTGGCTCCGCGATCCTCTCGACTTGGCTCGAGACAGACCTGCGGAGCCAAAAACAGCCATCGCTTCGCGAACCTTTCACTGCTACTGCCTGAAAGGCATGAGGATTTTGCCTGGGCAACCGTCGCCCAGGCAAAAAGGTTATATTGTCTGTGTATGTTTGTGTGTTTCTGTGGCTAATCTATTTACAATAAGCGGATAATAGCCGTTACACATTTGATTTACACCAACTTTTATTAAGATGATCCTTATAACTTTCCACCTATTGAATCGGAGTTTCAATGAAGACTAAGATTGCGGATGTGGCGATCTGTGGGGCCGGTATCGCCGGCATATCGGCTGCCTATCATCTGGCAGTTAAAAGCGGCATCCAAAAAGTCTTGATCGTCGATGAGCGGCCACCACTGACGCTTACCAGCGACAAGTCGACCGAATGCTATCGCAACTGGTGGCCCGGTCCGGGCGACATCATGGTCCGGTTCATAAACCGCAGCATCGATCTGCTGGAGGCGTTGAAAGAAGAAAGCGGCAACTATTTCAAAATGAACCGCCGAGGCTATGTTTTCATTACGTCCGATCCCAAGCACGTTCCGATCATGGAAAAATCCGCCAGAGAAATTTCACAACTGGGGGCCGGACCCCTGCGTTGCCATCAGGGTCGATCCGATGATCCTTTTTATCCGCCTCCCACCGCCCAGGATCTGGATCTCCAGCTGACCGGTGCGGATCTGGTGCTGGACCCGGCCCGCATCCAGAAGCAGTATCCGTTTATTTCGAACCAGGCGGTCGCCATGCTGCACATCCGTCGCGCCGGCTGGCTGAGTGCCCAGCAATTGGGCATGTATCTTCTCGATCAGGCAAAAGCCCGCGGAGCAAGATTTATAAAGGGTCGCGTTATAGATGTGACAGCTGTAGACGGTCAAATCGAAACGGTTCACGTCGACACAATAAGCGGGACATTACGGATATCAACCCGCACCCTGGTCATTGCTGCCGGACCGTTTCTGAGACAGGCGGGCGCGATGCTAGGTCTGGATTTGCCGGTTTTCAATGAATTGCATGGCAAAATTGCCTTTAAGGATCCGCAGGGTATCATATCCCGCGAAGCGCCGCTGATGATCTGGAATGACCCGATCACACTGCCCTGGAGCCCGGCAGAACGAACCGAACTGGCCAGCAGCAATGATACCCGCTGGTTGCTGGATACGTTTCCCGGCGGTGTACATTTTCGGCCCGAAGGCGGTGCGGATAGTCCGATCATACTGGCGCTCTGGACCTGGGAAGAAGGGGCGCAGGAACCGGTGTGGCCTCCCGTTTTCAAAGCAGAATATGCGGAGATCGTTCTACGGGGTCTGGCGCACATGATTCCGGAATTATCGGTCTATCTAAATAGAATCGGTCGACCGGTCGTAGATGGCGGATACTATTGCAAGACGCGGGAGAATCGGCCTCTCATCGGTCCCCTGCCCGTCCAAGGGGCCTATGTCATCGGTGCGCTGTCAGGCTACGGCATCATGGCCGCAGCGGCAGCCGGTGAATTGCTGGCGCAGCATGTGACCGGCGGCGACTTGCCCGATTATGCCCCCGCTTTCCTGCTTGAGCGTTACGAAGACCCGGAGTACCAGAAAATGCTGGCAAGCTGGGATGCGAAAACTGGACAGTTGTAATCTACATTTCCTGCCGCCCTTTCATTGCTGACTTCGACTCTGTAAACCACTTCATCACGGCCACCTGGAAATTGGGATCAAAGCGGTAAGCGATGAATACGTCCGAGCCTTCGGACACCAGATCAGTCGGGGACAACCCGCACGACCAACTACTGCAATCGACTCAGATCCTCCGGAGTATTATGTTCCCCGAAATGATTCTGGATGGCGCTTCCGTAAACCGACCACATCTGTTTTAATAGCTTTTTACCCGCCGAGGCGATTCTCCTAAAGCTATCCCATGGCTGCATGTGGATCTCGTGTTCTTATCTTATAAATTGAAAGCCGAATAAATTAATTGGTGCCCATTCGGAAATTAAACCAGGTACGAATTAGTTTCCATTCTGGTCCGCCTGCGGACCGGATGGAAACTAATTGGGAACCTTTTGGCGTCCAGATGCATCAAAGAAATGAGGCCGAAGAAAGGAGGTCCTCGATGGAAATCGAAAATGCAGCCGCTTCAGCCGGACAGGCCATTTCGGACGAGGAAGTGATACAGCGAGTGCTCAATGGAGACGACGCCAGTTTTGAACTGATCATGCGCCGTCATAACCGGCGTCTTTATCGTATCGCCCGTGGCATTCTGCGAAACGAGGCTGAAGCCGAAGATGTGGTCCAGGAAACTTATGTCCGGGCTTTCGAGAAGCTGAATGGTTTCCAAAACAAGGGACCGTTTTCGGCTTGGCTGGCCAGGATCGCCGTAAACGAATCTCTGAGCCGCTTGCGGCGGCCGGCTTTTAAACAGGACCGCGTTTCCCTGGATGATCCGGAGCGACAAGATGAGGTGAAATTCATGTCCGAACTGACCTTTTCAGGCCCAAACCCGGAGCAACTTGCCGCCCGTGATGATTTCCGCCGGCTGCTTGAAAACGCCATCGACACGCTACCCAAAGGGTACCGGATGGCATTTATTTTTCGGAGTGTTGAAGAGATGACTGTGGCCGAAACAGCGGATATTCTTGAGGTTGAACCAGCCACGGTCAAAAGCCGGTATCACCGCGCTCGCAAACTCCTACAGCAGTATCTTGCCGGAATGGTGGATGCGACGGCTGCCGAGGTTTTCCCTTTTGCCGGGAAGCGGTGTGACAGGATTGTCACCGGTGTTTTGAAGCGGCTCGGCATCCGAAATATCCCAATGGAGGACACACAATGAAAAGATATACTTCAATGATCGGAGCAATGCTTTTGGTACTTACGACGACCGTCTGTGCCATGAACCAGGTTCAGCTCCCGAACGACGACTACAAAAAAGTGAGTGATTTGGTCGCCCTGCCGGAATTTATTCCTGGCATGGGGACGTTGTATGTCCAGCCCGACACCCTGCCGGTCGGCCCGTTTGCCGCCTATGATCGCGACAGGAAGCTTGTGGCAACCATATTCATGGTCCCGCTGACCGAAATGAAGATGCACAAGGCATTCACGGACCTTTCGGTGGGAAACATCCGGGTGGAACAGGTCGACTTTACATATAACGCCGGCCACCCCGGCGTGAACGAGCCCCATTACCATGTCACCCTGTGGCATGTGAATCCCGATATGGCTAAAGTGAATTAGTCATGATCAACCGAAGACAGATGCTCATGGCCGGCAGCCTTTGGTTGTCCGGCCTGGTCCTCGGCCGTATCGGCTGGACATTGGAAAACCGGGACACGGTTGAAATTCTGATGAAAAGCGATCCGACAGGGGCCTGGGTCGTTTTCGATCCGATCGGTCTTCTGGTCCGTCCGGGCCAGCGGATTAGATGGACCAATACCGGCGACAACGTGCACACAACCACGGCCTATCACCCTTCAAATGACCGCCATCCGCTGCGCATCCCTGCGGCGGCAGCGCCGTGGGACTCCGGCTATCTGCTGAATAGCGGCGACAGTTATGAGGTGGACCTGACAGTGGAAGGAATCTATGACTATTACTGCAAACCTCACGAAGCAGCTGGGATGGTCGGGCGGATCATCGTAACTGAGGATATTGGTGTACACACGAATACTTTTGAACCCTATCCGGATGAACCGGAGAATCCGGGATGGAAGAAAATTTCCCAAGCGGCATTGCGTCAATTTCCATCGCCGAAAGCGATCCTTGAATCCGGCAGGATAGAATCCTAACGAATGGGATTCAGAACAGGGCGGAACTATATTCCTTATGTGATATTGGCTGCACCAACCACAGCCAATATTAATGGAACGTTCGCTCGCAGGTATCTATAATTCATTGCAGATCCTTGATGAGAGCTTGAAAGGTTTTGGAATTCTGCAGGATCTGTCGGGCCGCCGCAGTTAGTCGGTCGACATCGGTCGGTTCAAGATTAAATGAAGTGGGCAGGTGTAGCAGGTGCTCGCGTTCAGCTTCATCCTCCAGCATTTCGAAGGCCACTTCGATCACGTATGTTTTGGCAGCACAGGCAGGCGTTACTCTGTATGTATTCTTCCCAGTTTCACTATTGCGAGAAGCTGCTTCTTTACAGCGACCGGCTGTGATGGCATCTTTCCAGCGCGACATATTGCTTCTTAACAGCTCCATTGTCTCAAAAGAGTATCGGTTAAGCGGTGCTGCAGAGGCAGCCCCTAATGTGTCAAGCAGAGGGACCGAATAATCTCTTTTCGTAAAACTCGTATCCACTTCTTTCTGGGCATTAACAACGATGACGACAAGTTTACGTGTGCTTACCAGATCAAGATCTTTGAGTTTGTTCCAGATACCCCCTTCAACATAAGTAAGATTAATTAACAGCCTGATGCCAAGGTTGTCCGAGATTCCCCCGTCAAAAAGGTGAATATAGGGTTGCTCTTCGGTGTTTAGATAGTCGCTTAGTAATTTTGCATGGCTGTAATGACGTGTGTTGACCTTTCGCCCAAGCAGGGCTGCGGTCGCCCACTCGGGCATTTGGAAATCACAAGTACCGGCGTAATTCTTGAGAATGATACTGGTAAATGCACCTGGCACCGCCGATGAAGCCGTTACGGCTCGTGAAACAGGATATGATGATAGGTCGGCACAGATGGGTGCAAACTGGCTTCCAATAAAAGAAAACTGAGAGCCCAATGCAAGATTCGTGGCGTTTATGGCAATCAAAGGACCCTTCGATATTAGGATGTCTTGAAAAGTCTTTTTTTCAAACAGCAATTCGTCGTAATAGTCTGCGGCGAGGTCACTTCGCTCGTAGTAAAGCGAACCCAGCTTCGGCCAGCTCGCGGGTGAGATCACGCGTCTGGTGAGCTCTGATTGGACATCGTATTTTAGAAATTTCTCTTCGAAATCCTCAAAAATCCGGTCGCCGAATAGGCCATAGTAAGCGGCCGTGAAGCTGCCGCCGGATACAGAGCTGATTGCGTCGACCTCGTCAATCAGGCGCCGCGATTGACCATCGATGACGATCTGAGTGTCGGCCAGGGTGCGCAAAACGCCATAGGATAATGCCGCAGCCCGCGTTCCACCGCCCGAAAAGGTCAGAACAAACAACAGTTCTTCGGATCTCACTGTGCCGGGCTCTCTTTGAAGCGTGTAGCGATTGAGCTCATCCGCGGAGGTTACTGAATCGTTAATGGGATAATGTGCTGTGCAGGCTGTCAGCACGAATAAGACCAGCATCAATCCAATGACCGATTTCCAACCATGCGGGCAGTTTATGATCAAATACGACCTTAAAACCTGCATGAAATGCCTCCAATAAATTTTAATCTGGTTCTTCTCCGATATAGCACGAACTTCGCGAACTGCGTTTGTGAGCAAAATCAACGAAAAATGTGATCGACCCGGGGTTGCTCATCGAATCCAGGTTTACGACTTTTTCCGCCGGTTCACCCATTAGTATCTTTTTTACAGGCACTTCGAGTTTTTTGGCATTCAGCGTCCGGGGAACCGCGGGGATGGCGAAAATGTCATCCGGTACGTGGCGCGGTGACAAGGCGCTGCGGATTTTGTGGTTGATTATTGTTTTAAGGTCGTCATCCAGGGTGAGTCCTTCTTTGAGGACTACGAACAGGGGCATGTAGTACTCGCCTTCTGCCGGTTCAAAACCGACGATAAGGCTATCGTCTACCTGCGCAAGATCTTCTACAGCGCTGTAGATTTCACTGCTACCAAATCGAACGCCGAATCGATTCAGGGTGGAATCTGACCTACCGGCTATCACCGCACTGCCCTTGTGGGTGATTTTGATCCAATCGCCGTGCCGCCATACCCCGGGATACATTTCAAAATAACTTTCCATGTA
>Ga0126331_1000492_pt1 | contig 12254 bp, 10 predicted proteins | sample InaspJWI98metaG_FD_96379 | JGI IMG/M metagenome (GOLD analysis project Ga0126331, IMG submission 96379) | Marine gutless worms symbiont microbial communities from Oahu, Hawaii - Inanidrilus sp. 2 OAHU.JWI-98 metaG | ecosystem: Host-associated > Annelida > Digestive system > Unclassified | place... | reverse complement strand
TATCCTGGTTCATGGGTGGTGTATCCTTTCCTTTTTAGTGTGGCCGGTTGACTGCTGCTAACAATCTACCGGTGGATACACCGCCTTTTCCTTTAAACACAACTTTTAAATATAACTCGATCTCATTTTATCATTCCTAATTATTATCTTCGATCAGTTCTTAACGACTTTCAGCATAGCCTCAACATTGCTAACTTTGGATTCAAGGGGGATCTCGCAGCCGGGGCTCAGGATGAAGCCTCCCCTGGATCGGGTCTCCTCCAGAAGATTTTCGGCTTCCCTCTGGATCACCTTCTCTTCGCCGGAAATAAAATTGAATGGTTTGATATTTCCGTTGATGCAATGGTGAGGCAATTTTTTCATGGCAATGGAGATGGGAACAAGATAATCGATATTAAACAGATCCGCCCCTGTTTCAGGAAACAGATCCAGTATGGGTTTGGTCTGACCGGTGATGTTTAACCAGCATATGCTATCTCCACTAGCTTTATATTCGCCAAATGCCCGTTTTAAATGCGGGAGGATGTATTCACTGAAAACAGCCCTGTTTATGACCGAGCACGAAGAGGAAGGGTCGAAGATATGTATGACATGAACCCCTGCATTTATTAAAACCTTGCCAAAGATAACCGTTACCCGGGTAGTAAAGTTCAACAAATTGCAAAATTCCTCGGGATGATCAACAATGAAATAGATTAGCTTTTCTATTCCCAGAAGTTGTCCGGCCAATGTCATAGGTCCCTGAACAGTACCGACAACTGCCGTCTCTTCACCCACTTCTTTTTTGAGGATTTTGCATGCCTCTATGATGACAGGCATTCTTCCATCTTCTTCAGGGTCTGGTATCGAAAGGTATCTCCAATCACGAATATTACTTAAACAGTATTCATCAATCTGCGGATAGGCATTATCTCTGTAAGATATCTTTGCACCAAGCGCTTCAGCTTCGAGAGAATTATCTGCAAATACGGTAACACCATCATAGCCAAATCGCTTCCATGCCTCTAATTGGCAGATGGCCAGTAATTCTCCGCTATTTAAATAGTCCTTCAAAGGGATATGATTTATCCTGGAAGCAAACCCATAAATGTGCGAAAAAACAGGCACCCTGTCCGTTTTCTCGAAACTAATGGCGGCTTTTATACGATCGATAGATTTCATGAATCAGATGCTTCTTATAAAACGAAGGCCGTCAAATGCTGAATCTGCTACGTAATCGACATTTAGATATTCCGCACTTGATTGCCGGAGTGCGGCGCCACCGGCAATAATCTTCACTGCATGCCCGTTCCGACCTGCCGCATATTTTCTAACCTCTCTGACAAGGGGAACAGTGGTGGTGATCAAACTCGATACTGCAATAAAATCGGCTTTGTGTTCAAAGGCACTCATGACAAGATCAGCGGGATCAACGTCCTTGCCCATATCTATAACTTGATATCCATTGGATTTCATAACCATCGAGAATATGTTTTTTCCTATCTCATGTATATCCCCTTTAATGGTGCCCAAAATGATCTTCTCTCTTGAATGTCGGGCGCTATTAAGCAATGGATCGTCGTTTAAAATTCCATCCGTACAAAGATAATCGATGACATCCATAGCAGCCCTGCCGGCTAACATTAGCTCCAGAAGGCAGAAATCCTGAATAGTACATTTTTTATCCAGAAATTCCATCGCCTTGGTAACACCATTGATTATAATCTCTTCAGGCATGATACCCCTGTTGATAAGCGTCTTGGCGATTGCTACAGCATCTTCATTTTCACCGGCAATGATAGCTTGCCTGATCTCTTCAATCGTCACAACCTTTTTCTGTGGGTATTTTTGCAACTTCTTCAAAATAAACCTCTTTAAATTTCTGAACGCCTGAATTGGAATCGCAACGACATTTTAAAGTCTCAATGGGTTGTATTATTCAGGACGAGATTTAAAAAATTTCACGGGGTAAAAATAATGGAATGGAGGCCCCTGGCTCAGAGATCCTATGGCTTGGAGAAAACGATGGAATAGAGGTTATTAAAAGGACATTTTTCAATTAGTAAATCTATAATTAAGACGACTGTTACCATTAATCCAGTAACTCAGGGTCCTCTCCGAGCCGGAGGCTAAAATCCATTTTTCCAATATTCCAGCATTCCAATTGGGGTGAAGTCCCTAACTTGTGTCTCGAGTCTAATAATATCCTACTAAAATTGTCAAGATTGAACTTTGATGGATTCGCAAAAACAAAAAATCCAGGCGTAAAGCTAATAATTGGAGAAAGTTTACGATTGCCCCTTTAAGATTGAATCGATCGTGCTGAAAGCACGTACCACAATTTTAGGCACTTTAGGCATTTTGAATTTTAGGCATTTGTTGAGCGAAACTTTACACTGGATATATTGCATTGTACTTTCATGCACACATTTCTGAGAGGATCCATAAGTGTTATGCTAAATTTCATTTAGACCGGACGCGGATTACACCGACTGTTCCTTAAAAACCGCCAGACTTTTGGTCAATTCCAGCAATACGCCGAGTCCTTCCCGGGCCTGCCGTCTGCTCATGGCCATCAGCATTCCGATAGGTCCCACCGCTTTGGCACCGGCAATATCGACTTGTGCCGGAAGTTCGGCGGCTTTGTCCAAAAAATCGACCGATTCCGGTGCAGTTAATTTCTTTGAGACACCCATCAGACGCACCAGACCGTCTCCGATCTGAGCCATTTCTTCAGCGGTGTAAGTCTCACCGATTTTTTTTAGCACATCCAGGGCGGTGTTCAGAATGCGAAACACGCCTTTTTGTTCCAGATCGTCCAGGTAGAAAATCATCTGGGGTACGCTCGATTTCAGCAACGGCTCGGCTGTTAAGGCAAAATCGATGAGGTTTTTGAGCTGGTCCAGGGTAAAGCTCAGGTTGTTCACGTTGCGCATGGCTTTTTTGATGAGAAAAAGCAGGTCCTCCAATTGAAAGTCGGCCTCCACGTCCGCCAGCTCGGCAATCAGGGCATGCACCGCCTCGTTGACCCGCGGTGCCAGATCCTCCCGCAGTTCCCCGAGAGACCGGGCGGATTCAGCCAGCGGTGCCACCTGTTTTTCCAGCGCGTCGAGTCGTTCCAGTATGAGTTGCTCATTATTCATGGTCGTCACCTCCTTATATAGGATGCAAGATACAGGATACACGATACAGGATACAGGATCCGACTAAGCGACCTGGCGGATTTTACCGGCAAGGTTCATCTGCGGTTCCAGGGGCAGGTCCAGGCCCTTCATCATCAGGTTCCAGTATACCCAGCGGAACATCATCTTGCCCCAGTGATTGCTCAGGCTTTCTTGCAGCAGACTGAAGGGTCCCATGCCGGGGAAAGGAAATTTTCCCGGCAGCGGTTCCACGTCGTAATTGAAATCGAGCAAAATCGCCTTCTCAAACCCGGACGCCAGAAAGCAGGTGGCATGGCCGTCGAATTTGGCCGTTGCTTCGAAACCGTCGATTTCCCGCACCAGGTTATCGACCAGGGTGTAGGCCATATAGTGGGCGACCGAACCGGCTTTGGAGGTGGGCACATTGGTGGTGTCGCCCACCACAAAAATCCGATCAGCATTTTCCGCTTTCAGGGTTTGATTGTCGGTAGGCACAAATCCCACCGGATCGCTGATGCCTGAATCGATCAGGGCCTTGTCTCCCATGTTGGGGGGGATAGCCACCAGCAGATCATAGCCCACTTTATCCCCTTTGTGTGATTCAATCGTCTTTTCACCGGTGTTCACCTGAGCCAGGTCAAAATGTGGCGTCACCCTGATATTTTTCCTGGCGGCCACTTCGGCCAGAGCCTTGGCTGCCACCGGTTTGGTAAAAACATTGTCCAGCGGTGTAACAAACTCAATTTCTACTTGGTCCCGGACACCGTTGACCGTAAAAAACCAGTCGGCCATAAAAACAAATTCCAGAGGGGCAATGGGACACTTGTACGGAAATTCAGAGATATTTAGCACTATTTTACCGGCACTGAAGTATTTAAGTTTTTTCCGCAGTTCGAGGGCGCCGTCCAGAGTGTAAAAATCGAAAATATCCTTGCGCCAGCCGTCCAGCATTCCGTCGATTTCAGATGGATAGATATCGCAGCCGGTGGCGATAACCAGCCAGTCGTATCCGTACCGACCTTTGGCAGTTTCAACACGACGCTGATCCTTGTCGATTTTAACGACGGTGTCGAGCACAAATTCAACCCCTCTGGGGATAAACTCTTTTTTGGGTTTCAACACATCGTTTTCACCGTAGACTCCAAAGGGTATGAACAAATATCCGGCCTGGTAATGGTGCTGCTCTTTGCGGTCGATGATGGTGATTTCCCACTCGGTTTCTTTCAGCTCCTTGCGAAGCATGTTGGCGACGATGGTGCCGCCGGCTCCGGCTCCCAGAATCAATACTTTTCTCATGGTACACTCCTCCCTGGCTGCCGATTAATGGAAAAATATGAGATGACTGTAACAGATTCATAATGATGAACATAGTTGTATCGGATGCTAACAGATCGAGGGATTAGGGATGAATTTGTCGCGGAATACCGATACTGAATATCAAAAATAGATCCCCGCTCCTTGTCTAGAAGAAGCGGGGATCAAAGAAGGCTGATTAAATAATGATGCTGGTTGCAGATTATTTCGGCAAGGCTTCCGGCGGTTTGTTGGTGTTGCCGGTTGCTGCAGGGAAATCCACAGCCTTGTATGCCTTTTTATTGTGCTCGATCAGGTCATTGGCCTCTTCAAAATAATTGACAAATCGTTTTTTACATTCATAGAAGCCATGCCACCAGGTATAATCCGGCGCCATCATGGCCGCTCCCATTCGCGCCCGGCGTCCCTCATGGTGCCACAATTCGTAATACTCAACTTCAAGTCTCTCATCGAAGAATTTGGTTTTGTCAAGCAAGCCTTTTTCGTAAAGTTGGTCGAGCATCTTCTTGGCGGGTTTGAAGTAGATCTCGTTGTATTCTTCAACGACTCTATCCAGTTTGATGTAATGATCGTTCACCCAGGTCATGCCATGGCACTGCTTGCAGATTTCTTTCATCTTGTCTCTTTCGGTCTGCCAGTTGCTCTTGGCCGGAAAGGGCTTGAAATTCTCCGGGCGCACAGTCAGCGGAGCCTGAATCTCCCAGGACAGCCGCTCGGTGGTATCGTGAGTGGTTAAAACCGTTCCGGAGCCGGACATATGGCAGGATGCACAGGTGGGACCCCTGAAGTCCACCCCCGGCGTCCACGTCCCGGGAGCTGCATTCCAGTTGTATTCGTCCCCATGAGCCGTGTAGATGTCGCCGTGCTTGGATTCCATGTAGATTTCAATTTGGGGATGATCCGGCCCAAGGTGACACTGGCCGCAGGCTTCGGGCTTGCGGGCTTCCATGACCGAGAAACGGTGACGGGTATGGCAGCTCGTGCAGCTGCCCCTGCTGCCGTCCAGGTTAAGACGACCGACACCCACATTCGGCCAGGTCTCGGGATCCAGGGCGCCGTCTTTGGTTTTCCTCAATATCGTTCCGTGGCAGTGGTAGCAGCCGGTGGCCCGTTCCGAGTCACTGTTCATGCCCTTGTTGAGCCAGGGATCGATTTTCCAGATGATCTCTTGGGTGTTGGCGTGCTTGCTCACACTGTACTGCTGGGCTTCGTCCGGATGGCAGCGTGAACAGTCCTTGGGTGTGACCACCGCTGTAATTGGAACTTTGAACTCGCTGGTGCCGTACTTCAGATCGGATCGCTGGTATTGCTTGAAATGTTCCAGACTCACATCCTGGTCCGATTCTTCGGCCACGTGACAGTCATAACAGGTGATATTGGCACTGGCATGTCTGCTGCGGGTCCAGTCGGCAAACAATCCCGGATTTTCGACTCTATGGCATTCGATACAGGCGATCGCCTGTGGCGGCATGGCCCGCTCGATCCGGAACTCCTTGGCTTTGGGAAGATTTTGAGCCAGGGTGTCGGCAACCAGCACGCCGGTCACCAAAAGCCCTGCCAGTCCGCAACAGAGTGCAATGTAATATACCGTCTTTTTCATAATCAGCCCCCTTTTGTGTCGATTAAAAATCCACGTTTAGAAATCCATATCAACAGCAGCGTTACTGCTTTTGTCTTCCTAAAGGCCCAGCCCCCTGTATGCGGTCTGATACTGCTTGTAGCGATAAACCGGGCTGGGATTGTGAACCAGGTTTTTATGACAGTCCACGCATTTTTTTTCATAGCCGGGACGGGCATACAGCACCGACCGGTGGGCCAGCATGGCGCCCCGTTTATCCGGAATGTGGAGTATGTTGCGATGGCACTTCTGACACTGATCGTTGGTAAACGAAGCATATGCTTTCTCACGATTTTTCTCGTGATCGTAAGCATCCGATCCCTGGGTAAAATGAACAACCAGATCTTTGATGCCATGGAAAGTTTTGGCATAAAAAAATTCAAATGTATCGTGGGGGGCCGGCAGGTGGCAGTCCATACAGTCGGCCACAAAGCCCTGGGCATTGTTGACATGGGTGGAGGTTTTCCAGGTATTGTAAGCAAACTGGATTTCATGGCACGAGGCGCAAAACTGCGGGGTGGAGGTGCGAACCATGGTGTAATAAGTGATGCTGAAAAGGGGAAAAGCCACGAGAATGCCGATGATGACGTAAATGACCGGCTTTATCAATTTTTTCCAAAGGGGTTTTGAACTTTCTGAAGCATCACGTGCCATGTTCCCTCCTGAATGGAATGATAACCGGATTCTGTCAAAGTCTGCCAAGATGGGTCAGCGCTTATTTTACACGTTACAATTAAAAAAAAGATCAGTTGGGAGTCAAGCAACAAAGCTGTAAAAGATGTAACGAAAGAAGCATTCGGGTATAGATCACCCGGCTTTTATTCAACGCCTGGAAGGGGACGCTTCGCGACCAAGCTGATTGAACGCATCAACTGGAGTGTTGGAGTGTTGGAGTATTGGAAAACCGAACACATGATGGATATTTGCCGGGAATCAAACCCGAGATGGTCGGGATTCTATTCCTTTGGAGTTCAAGAGCTTCAGACCATTACTCCAATACTCCAACACTCCCCGGTTTTTTTAAGGCAGCAACTATTGGTCCGGATCCGGCTCGGGGACCAGGATTTAATCTTAGAATAGACGGTCCCGGTGAGATTCAACATGAAGGGAGGACTTTATGAATTAGCTTTTTCATGCTGGGGATTATCGGTCGCGGTCAGGTTGAAGTGTTGAATCAAAAATTCAGCCACCCGGCGGGCATCACTGGTAGTAAAGCATGGTACGCCGGCGTCAACATTCGCGTCCGTGATCAACGCCAGCAGGTTTTCATCGCCGGTGCACAAGGGTTCGGCCTGCATATCGGATCTGAAAATTTCCAGTTTGGGCTTATCGCCCCGTTTGTAGCCTTCGGTCACAACGAGATCCATACCCGTAAAAAGCGGCAGCAGCTCATCGAGGCCGTGATCATGATCGACATCCCTGACCATTCCGATCTGCACCGGGGACGAGATGACGGTCATCACAGCCCCTGACTGCTTGTGACGCCAGCTGTCCTTGCCCGGCTTGTCCATCTGGAAACCGTGTACGTCGTGTTTGATGGTCCCGACCCGAATACCACGTCGGGTTAATTCCGGGACCAGTTTTACGATAAATGTGGTTTTACCCGACCCGGAATAACCGACGACGGAAACAATCGGCGGTGTCGGGCCGGATGGGAAGTTGTTCACAAAACGATCGCTCTTCTCGTTGCCTTCTGGCATCTCTGATTCTCCTGGCCGCAGTGATCTGCACTATGTCAAATTTCGCGCTATTTCTGAGTCTGAAACTTATAACCGATACCGGCAACTGTAATGATGTATTCGGGATTTTCAAGTTCGGGTTCGATTTTTTTACGCAGGCGCTGCACATGAACATCCACGGCGCGACTGGTTTGATACAGCTGGGAATCGCGCCAGATTTGCTCCTGGATAAACTCACGCGACAACGCTTCATCGGGATAGGACACAAAAAGCTCCAATAGCTCGAATTCCGTCTTGGTCAGTTTAATGCTTTTGCCCTGAACAGAAACGGCACGGGATTTGAAATTGATGGAAAGTGCTTTCAGATCATACTGGTCGTTGACCAGACTGCGCTCGACCCGTTTAAATATGGATTTGATTCTGGCAGATAGTTCGAGAAAATTAAAAGGCTTGACGATATAGTCATCCGCCCCGCACTCGAGCCCCAGGACTTTGTCCGAAATGCCGTCTCGGGCCGTGAGCATGATGATCGGAAAATCGAACTCACGGCGAATAATCTGGCAGGCCTTGATTCCGTCGATATCCGGCAGGTTCAAATCGAGGATGATCAAATCCGGCCGGCTCGTCTTGGCAATATGCAGACCGGTTCGTCCGTCAAAAGCTGTCAGCACCTGGTACCCGTCCAGCTCCAGATTTCCTTTTACCGTCTGGACGATGTCTTTATCATCGTCGACCACCAGAATCGTGTAATTGTTTTTTACCGTTGCCATGGTCGCTAACCTCAAAACGACTTGGAGTATCCCTCTGAAACGCTAGACTCTACTTTGAACAAACGCAAAAAATGCAATATATCCCGCAAGCTTTTCAATATATCAAACTGCCACTTCTTCATCCGGCGCGCAAGCCCTTTCGAGGGTGTTTACAATATTGTTACACCTTTAACATCATTCTTACAACCACCCGGCAAAGTCTCTGCCGAATGAAACTGGACATGTGCCGGTTTCAATTGCACCTGTCAATCCGCCCTGCATAATACGCTTGACATGGACGGAAAATCGAATTAGACCAACTCAAGTTGACGAACATGCTCTCTTTATTTTCCCCTATTCACCGCATGTTATATACGAAACGACATCCACAAATCTTCAATCCTCAATCTTCGATTCCGGCTTGCCCGGATTAGGAGCTCTCCAGCAGGAGACATTGTGAAAAAATTTGACCTATCCCTCCAATGGAAATTCTTTTTGTGCATCGTTCTGATTGTGGTACCTACCTTAAGCTTTATTTTCACGTGGACCGGATTCCAGAATGAAAAGCAGGCCGTCGAACAGGTGGTTAACCGCGCCCGGGTGCTGGCCCGACAAATCATTTTAACCCGGCAGTGGGTCACCGACTGCGGCGGCGTAATGGTGGCCGGAGATAGCAAAGGCGCAAAAGATGTGGTCAGTTTTTTTGACGATAAGCTGGTCACATCCCGTGGATGGTATCAGCGTTTTACCCCTTCCATGGTGACCAAAAAACTATCCCAGTATTCGCTGAGCCAGGATCTATACCGGTTTCGGCTTGCCAGCCTCAACCCCCTGAACCCGGATAACCGCGCAGATGATTTCGAAAAAGAAGCATTGAAAAAGTTCCGTGCCAACGGTCTCACCGAATTGTACCGGTTTGATAACCTCGGTGAAAAACGACATTTCCACTATGTGGCCCCTTTGTATCTGGAAAAAGGATGCATCAAATGCCACAACGCTAAAGGGGAAGCGCCTAATATCATCAGAGGTGGATTAAGCGTAATCCTGCCAATTGACGATATGGCCAGCGCCGTTAAAAAGAACCACCTGAAACTGGCCGTGTCGGGTGCCGTTCTCATTTTTTTATCGTTATTTACACTGTTTGGATTAACACGCCGGTTCGTGGTCAAACCCCTGAAGGATATGGAGCGGATGACCAGTGAAATCGGAAAGGGCAACCTGGACGCCCGGGTCAACATCCGCACTGGAGATGAATTTCAGAAACTCGGGGAAGCGTTCAACACCATGGCCCAAAAATTGGCGGAAGCGCGCGAGTCACTGGAATCGAAAGTGGCCCATGCCACCTGTGAACTTTCCGAGGCCAACCGGGAGCTGAAAACCCTGGACAAACTCAAATCCGACTTTCTGGCCAATATGTCCCATGAGCTGCGCTCCCCACTGACAGTTTTGCGCGGCGGCGTTGATTACCTCAGCCGTACGCTTAAAATTGAAGACAACCGTAATTATCTGCAAATCATCGACAAAAACCTGAACCGCCTGATCCATCTGGTTTCCGATTTGTTCGATTTCACCAAGATCGAAGCCCAAAAAACCGAATGGACCTTCGAGCACGAAAATTTGGCGGTTCTGATCGAGGAAGTCATTGAAATCATCGGCCCGCTGTCACTGGATAAAAAAATAATCATAAACTATGAAAAAGCGGTCGACATTCTGGTGGAGATGGACGTGGAACGTATCGAGCAGGTGCTGGTCAACCTGATTGAGAATGCCATCAAATTTTCAGATCCGGAAACGGAAATTCAGGTACGAATTAAAGAAGATCCTCAGTCGGTAACGGTATCGGTCAAAGACTGCGGTATAGGCATTCCCCAGGAAAATCTCGAATCGATTTTTGATAAATTTTCCACCGTACCCTCAGGTCGGGACGGCAACCCGGAGGGCACCGGCCTGGGACTGGCCATCTGCAAAGCCATCATCGAGGCCCATAACGGCCGAATCTGGGCCGAAAGCGTGAAGGGTGTGTCCAGCACCTTTTATTTTGAACTTCCCAAACAGAGCAGACGGCATAAACATTGAGGCTTTAAGCAGCACGGCAGCTACTGTGCTGATTACAAAATTACAAAATACATCAAATTGGAGTTTCGGTACCAAAAATTTCGGGCGCTGATGCGTCTAAGAATAGCAGGAGGTGAAAGACTGATGTATTTACCACAGGTATACGAAAGTTTCGCAGAAAAGTACCCCCAAGTCTTGAAAGATTATCAACAGCTGGGCAAATCCTGCCGAGCGTCCGGTCCTCTGGAAGAAAAATATCAGGATCTCATCAAGCTGGGAATCGCCATTGGCGCCAATTCCAGAGGTGCTGTCATGTCAGCCGTACGCAAAGCACTCACAGCAGGTGCGACACCGGAGGAGATATCACAGTCGGTTCTGCTCGCGCTGACCACCACGGGATTTCCGAACATGATCGCTGCCATGGGCTGGGTGAATGAAGTGCTGGAAAAACAGGATTAATGGATTCGTAATCCTACTTCAGGACTGGATTTCGCTTTGATTGTCAATGCAGCCGACTGCAAGGCAACAACCCGCAGTTCCCGCCTTAAAAAATCCAGCTGCAGGCATCTACGCGGAGTGCGGCCATACCTTGGAGCAAATTCGCTCCGCGGTCCCATTTCCTAAGGTCGCAACGGGGGAGGTGTGCACCCACTGATAGCATGCCGGGCGGCCCGATTCACACCGCTGCGCGATGAATGAAGCAGTGAAGATTCTTAAGTAAGGACAATCTCGGGGGGTTTCAGCCCAAGTCGATTCCAGGATTCAGGGAAAATTTAAATATTAAGGGTTGACGACGCCGGGTAGCGGCTGAATGCAGAACCGGGCATGAGTTTTGCGGTGATAGTTATTTGATTTCCGCTACCGCTTGACACACCGGTCGGAATTCTTTATACTTAATATATAATTCTCTGAAAATATAGAAATTTTTATTATTCGGGGTCGAATGTTCAACGGCGCTGCTCCTCTATCTCAAATCTGTATTATATTCGAATTTGATCCACCCTGTAATTTGATACGGATTAATAGGTCACCATCTCTTATCTCATGATCAGTTTGATCCTCGCCCCCTCTTTGGCAGACCGATACTATTGTCGTTCTGGAACCAAACAACTTTACAAGTAATATCATGAAACTATGCGCGAACTGTGATCAACCGGTAGCGGAAGAAATTACCACCTGCCCATCGTGCGGAAGTGAAATCGGTGAAGGCCGAAAGTATATAGACGACTACCGCATTGTTGATGTTCTCCATGAAGGACATGCCAGCTTTCTTTGCCGGGCCATTCGAGAGCGAACCAATGAACACGTCATGATCCGCCTCTTTATGCCTCAGTCCGGTGTCAATGAAGAAGTGGCATTTCGACTCAAGCGTGAATTAGAAGAACTGAAAATACTACCCCATGTGGGTTTTGTCAGGCATTATGCAATCAGACGCTCGACGGATGGATTGTGGTATCGGATCAGCGAGTGGGTGAATACCGAGAGCTGGGGCTCGCTGCTGGCTGCCGGCCGTCTCGGTGATTTTCGGCTGGCCTTCGATCTTTTTTATCAAATGGCCTCGAGTATTGCAGTGCTGCATCAGAACGGCTATTTCATCCCTCATCTTATTTTAAACGATATCATGGCGGTCAAAGATGAAACAGACGAACTCAAGATAAAAATCGACTACAAGCTATCCCGATTTTTCGATCCGAAACTGGACCAGCCCGGTTCGATG
>Ga0126331_1000488_pt1 | contig 12304 bp, 8 predicted proteins | sample InaspJWI98metaG_FD_96379 | JGI IMG/M metagenome (GOLD analysis project Ga0126331, IMG submission 96379) | Marine gutless worms symbiont microbial communities from Oahu, Hawaii - Inanidrilus sp. 2 OAHU.JWI-98 metaG | ecosystem: Host-associated > Annelida > Digestive system > Unclassified | place... | reverse complement strand
GGTGACCCCGGTCGAATTTCGCGGAGATCTTTGGCATCAGTAAACTAGATTCCCTGGGGTATCGTGTGGTGTTGTTTGTGTGATCCTACGTTTAGCCGTTTTAGTAGAACACCGACTTGTGACAGACGGACAGACAGACGGACGGACAGACACAGGGCCATGGCTAGTACCGCGGATGCATAGCATCGCGCGGTAAAAATGACAATAAAAGCACATGACTGAAAAATGTGGCAGTTAGCCACAAGCTGTACAAAACTTTCTAGTAAATCTGAACAAAATAGAATGAACTATGAGTACACTAACATCTGTATGATGTTATAGGAGGATTACAGTAAAGTGAATTATTCACAGACATTGCAATGTTGCAATAAAACAGTCATACAGGCAGAGATTAATTTCTTGGGCAGCCAAAAAAAGGTTTGAGGGCATACTCCATAATCAGTAACTGTTCGTCAAATTTACACAGCAACTGAGACTGAGACAAGGTACGTTGGGTGTTGGGCGTGACCTGACAAGTCAGCCTTAACTAACATGGCACTAGCTGAGGTCGATGAGACTTGCCAAATTCCAGTATGATTATTAACCATACTAGCTGGGCAAATAATGACACTGGTCATGTTTGTCTGTCCGTTTCCACTCAAAATGTCGAACCAACTGAAATCTGCTTTGCATGCATATGGGTCATACCATACCTTGCTGGGGATTGACATTGAAGGGGTCGATGAAACAATGTGTGTGCTAGAAGAGTAAATACTATGCCATGGTATGACTAGTGACTAAGACAGTATTACAATGTAGTAGACTTCAACTTGGACGTGATCAGCTGCAACAAAGCACGTGATGTGACACAGCAGCCTGCGGGTACAATGAAAAGCACAGCATGATGAATGGGAGTGAGTGCGGCCAGGGTCTAGCATACATAAGCATCATGGTGTGTCGGTCCGGCATTGATCCTACACCTACATCAATGGCAATGTTCTAGTTAACATTGTTAAGTGGCAAATAAAGACTCATATTGTGTTAGTTAAAAGCAAGCGGTTATCACACACACACACACACACCAATGTAACGGCCCTTTTTCCGGGACTACCCGGGTCAGCCAGTACCAGAAAGGTAAAACCAATCTGGATTTTACTGAAGCAAGAGACAGTGAGTGGCAGTGGCATCAGCTGGGACATATGCAAGTTTGCAACTCGCTCCAGACAGATAATCATACCATGCCAGCACCCCACCACTCAGTTTTTTACAGGCCGGATGCCCTTACTGGCGCCCAACCAACAGCGTCAAAGCACTGAAGGCAAGCGGTTATCAGTTATCACAAAAAGCCTTTGAACTATCTAACAGGGAAACTGTGACAATAGAGAATAAAGGTAATCACCAGGTGCAGAGTACGAGACTGAAGTCCGATGCTGTGGAAGAAAGAGACGTGGATCTCGGACAGTCAACCCGTGGACTGAAAACCGCGGAAGCTCTGCGGCATTCTGTACTGCAGCCACTTTCTTCCAGCTGCTTGCCTGCTGTGCATTTTCTGCTGATCCATGATCAGAAACAACGTAACAATCCCACCAACGGCTCTGTACTTCAGAAGAGAGCTGGTGATCTACTCCTGTATCATCAGTCATACTCTCTGACTCATGAACATTAGAAGCTTCTGCAAGACGAAGAGCTTCCACGATCACTTGATGTGACTTTGGACCAATCAAACGAAATCGGCAAAGTTCATCTTTTAGAGACTCCAGCCGCACCTTGCTGTTTTCATAAACAGTTCGCACAGGTTCGGTTTTACAAGGCAAATGCCGATCTCCATACTGGACAGTCTTTTTGGACTTCATTCTGTTGCCATTACTTAGACCGTTACTGTTTGATTCAACATTTGTATCAACAGATTTTGCTACAGACGGAGTGGCGGTTTTATCACACACTTCAATCGACCGTTCACTGGCCAAAGAATGAGTGATCACTGCAGAACTGTCAACAGTGTCGGTAGTTATGTTGGCTACATCAACCATGCTACTTATGCTCAGCTTTGGCTGCTTTGGACAGCTTGCACCATTCTTTCTCTTCTTCTTTCTTTTTCTCGAACCTAACTGGCCTACCTCTTCACTAGTATGATGATCGACACAGCCTAAACCGACTGGTATTGATGTGCAGTCAGCTTCAGTCAATTCAAAGACTTTCTTCAGCTCAGCCAAGATGTCACTGTAGCATGCAGGGTGTGTCCATATCCACAGCTGCCTGAATGATCCATCGTGTCCAGAAGAAGCTTTTGAAAGTGGTCGCCATAGGAATGTAACATCACCCAGTGCATGCAAGGGATAAGAGTTCTCGCGATACAAAACTGCCTGACCTTGTGTGGTTCCAGTGATGTAGCAAACCGCTGCAAATGTTGGACCTACAAACACAACAGCAGCTCGACACTGTGCATGTGCAAGACTGGCATTACTGCTGCCGAGTGAATATGTCAAGACAATTTCAGTGACCATATCTTTGGCAATGTAACTCCATAGCTGTAAGCTCAAAGACTACTGCAATCACTTTGGAAAGGCATTCCAGTTATAACTCCCCAAACCCGACAAATTTGTATGAAACAGGGAGTGTAAGTGAAGGACCAGATCATAACATAAAGTTGAGTTTCCCCAAACTGAGACTTGTTTTCTTTTTTTATCTCTCCAAGAGCAGAACCAATGCTATTGATGTAACTGTGGGTTGACTATAAAAACCACGATCTTCAAACTCACTTTCCATCTAACCAGACGAAAATAGGCCACTAAATGGGTGTTACTCCAGTACTACGTAAATTCATGAAAAAACAAACATTAACTGCACACTTTCACTCTAAATGCAAATGTACACGTAGTGTATCTCGTCAGGTCAATAATTACATGTTTTACCATAATATGTTAAGAATTTGTGTAATACAGAGACTGCTTCCAATATATTTTGCTATTTAACTTTAAAATATATCTCAGCGGAACATACACACACACACACACACACCCGCTTAACGGCCCTTTTTCCGGGACTACCCGGGTGGGCCATATGCAAGTCTGCATCTCGCTCCAGACAGATAACCATGCCAGTACCCCACCACTTAGTTTTTTACAGGCCGGATGCCCATCCTGCCGCCCAACCAACAGCGTCAAAGCACTGAAGGCAAATCTCAGCAGAACATAGGTTTAAAAAAATGAAACGTGCCAATTTCTGGGCTGGTGAGCCGAGAGAGTGAATCCACAATGTCCTGCTGTTGGCCACTGACTTCGATACAGCAGTAATATGACAGATCCTGTACATAACACACTCATCAATATGCCGACACAACTATCGGTTTTCAACCGGCTCACTATACATCCTCTGTACACCTATACATCCTTTGTCTGGGACTACCCAGGTGAGCCGGTACCAGAAAGGTAAAACCAATCTGGATTTTACTTAAGCAAGAGACAGTGAGTGGCAGTGGCATCCGCTGGGCCATATGCAAGTCTGCACCTTGCCCAGACAGACAACCACGCCAGCACCCCACCACTCAGTTTTTACAGGCCGGATGCCTTTCCTGTCGCCCAACCAACAGCGTCAAAGCACTGAAGGCAACATCCTGTATATTTCGGTACAAAATAGTGCATCTGAATAAGCACTAAAATTCACAACAGAGAACATAATATGCCTGTTATACAAGAGTGTCATCTGACCATCATCACGCTCTTGTCATGAGCAGTTTATCATCAGCTATATGGTACTTGTCATAATCAATCTGTGCCAGCGGCGTAGCAGGACCTTTGGCCGCTTGGGGTGGTGGTCAAATTTGCCGCCCTTTCGTCTTAGGTTTTGGAAACTGGAGAGCCTGTTTAAAGTATAAGTTTCACGTAATGTCAACAGTAACATTAGTATACTAGTTAGCAGTTAGCACAACAGTATGTTGGTATGATGGATTTGTTTTTAAATGCAAATATTCCGCACAGTAGTGTGCGGGTATAGGCATACTTGAAAGATAATTGCACAATGCAATTATCTTTCAAGACTTCAAATAGGCTTATCAGTCTATCACAGCATGACTTGAATACCCTCACGTTACTGTGCGGAATCACGGATACATGTATTCAACTCAATCAACTGTCGACCACAAGTCCACAATGTTGAACTGCATAAGTAGTCAATACACGGAGAATTCAAACAATTGGGTAGAAAACTTAGGCAACTGTCAGAGCAACCAATTCTATAATATGTCGTCATTCACATAAATGAACTTTTCCATAGCTTCATGTGAACGCAGCTTTTCTAAACTGAAGTTGGTGAAGACCTACCTCAGATCGGATGAGTGATGCATGCCTGTCGGGTCTTGCTGTGCTCTCAATTGAACGCGAGCTTGCAGAGGAACTTAATTTTCATATTGTAATTACAGATTTTGCTACTCGTAAAGCCAGAAAAGTATTATGCAATTATCTTTCAAGTAGGCCTATACCCCCAAGCTACTGAGTGGAATATTTGCATTTTAAAACAAATCTATTGTACCAACATACTGTTGTGCTAACTGCTAACTAGTATACTTGCCAAAGACCCAATGTTATAGCCCAGGGGCCCAATTTACAAAATATCTTACGACAATCTTACGATAATGCCAAAGTTACGATTGACTTACGACGGACATCTAATTTACAAAACATCCTACGAAAGGCGCACGGCTTTTCTTATGGTACGATTCACTTGCAAAGTTGTAAGATCGTCTGAGACGGTGTTCGCAAATTAGTCTATGATATTCCTAAAAGAAATTTTAGCACTTTCTAAGTCACTATCGTAAGTCGATCTTACTATAAACTTACGATAATCTTACGATAAATCGTAAGACATTTTGTAAATCGGGCCCCAGGATACTGAGGATAGGTACGCACTGCAGCTGTAATGCTTGGTTTTTATTGCACACAAACACATATGAAATTACAATCTTAATTTTCACGTGAATTTTTAAAAACAATTTTCGCCCGTGTGCCGCCCCTAGCAAGTGCCGCCCGGTGTGGCCCGCACCCCCTCGCTACGCCTCTGATCTGTGCACCAAATATGCAATGCCTACGTTCACCTATTTTAAAGAATGGGCACATTAAAGATGAAGTCCACATTTTGGGCAAATTTGGGGGGTTCTCATAGTAAAATGGAAGGTGTGGTTGGTTACTGAAACTAATTGAGATATCATGCTATAAACATTACGACTAAGTTACAAAGTCTAAACAGAAACCTCTGGACTCAAACAGAAGACAACAATTTGAATGGACCTTGCTGCAGACCTTTCTATGATAGGTGTACTGTGGTGGCATGTAAAAGTGAAATGAGTTTTCTTTGGCAAAAAGTTTTCCATAAATACACAGAGAAAGAAAAACATTCTACGTCTGTATCAACTATCAATAATACAGAAATGATGAACGTAAACAATGACTTTGAAGGAATGTAATTCAAAATGACAGAATCAATAATACCATTACGACACAGCGTGTGGTAGCATCTCGATATGCAGCACGTACGCCTCTGTCGTTAGGATAATTCGGGATTTTGTAACCCCACAATTCTGTCATGTGAAACCGCTTTGCATGCCAGATGTGGGATTCCAGCCAGATGTGCCGGCGTTTGCGACGTGCATACTCTGACAGTAAATTCTTTGGTCTTCGCCGGTGACGCCGTGAAGGCCTTTTCCGCAACTTAGCAGCATCAGTTATCTACAAACGTGAATACAGCACACACACCCTGCCTATAGTCAAGAACATCCATGCTTCAGATAATAATAATAATAATAGTAAACATATTTGTATAGCGACATTAGGTCGTAACTTCAGAGGCAATGACACATTGTCCGTTGTTTAATTCCAGTTTCCAGCTGTTGAAAATCCTGGAACTTTATTTTCAGTTTAAGTCAAAGCTAGTCAAACTACTGCTACTCGCATTTACTCATTACTAACCATTTTTACAAAAAAAACCTGGGTCAGCTGGTCCCCTATGACTGTTCTCCTCCTTAACCAGTTCAAGAAGAGGACATCTGGGATTAGAGGAACAATGTTTAATATGGGCCATATGTCCTTCCTGTTACCCATCCACAAGTGTCAAAGCTCAAAGCACTGAAGAAACAAAAGCCCGGCCACATCCCGTTTTATCCACTTGTGGACAAAGGGGCACTGTTCCATTTATGCTGACTCTCGGACGCCAGTATAAAGCAAAGCCAGCAAGAAAATTCCTAATTTTTAATAACATAATATTTACAGAAAATATGACAGGTCTAACTCCTTGAACTGTGTTTTGGAATATGTGGAATTACCACTGTAAAAACACCAATCCAATATTACACAAATCCTATTCTGCAGCAACTGTTCTCAATGACCAGTCAATTATCATAATACTAACTAACAGGCAAACCATGCATATGGTGCAGTGCCCACAATGGTGTGTATACTGTTGTTGACTTTCTCCATAACTAGAAAAGCCTTCACTCGAGGTCGCACTGACCACAGACGAGCAGAAACATTTTTCCTCCTGCAGCTAAACTTGAACCCATAACACTGACCTTCAATGTGACCAAGATAGTGAAAGTGAACCAGCATGCCAACTGTGTAGATAGAACTAATCTATTTCAAAAGTTACTGTTTGGAAACAAAGACACACAGATACATATGCACACCCAACTAAATGTTCTACCTGGACTATTAAACTGGCCAGTAAGAATCAATTTCTCATAGCTAACCATAACAGAAGTGTACTATGATGGGAGGTGTCTTACATAAATCAACTCTAGCACAATTTAATGGTGAATAAAATATTTTTTATTATACATGCAAAACCTTAAGTGTTAACTGTGACATTTAAGAAGAAAACTAAAAACAAGTTGATGTGTATGAACTACTACTGTTGCCTGGCCATGGTCATAATACACAGGTCAACCAGAGGATTTGTTGGAGCAAAGTTTTACTGTCCGCATGCCCTTGCTGATGGCAACTAGTGCATTCAATTCGATTAGGGAGAAAATGTTTAGAGTTCTCCTCAACGATGTTTGCACTGTCTCCATACCTTCCTGACGTGCACGAAAAGTAGTAAAACTACAAGTCGATGGCAAGCAGGTCAAAGAATGCATCTGCTGCACACGCCCGTTCATATGCATGCACGCACGTATGTAAGCATGCACAGATTGCACACACACAAGGACGAACAGGTCAAAAACACAATGTTCTGGCAGCCCAAAAGATGAGTGGCTGAGGCATAAACAAAAGTCTGTTGCAGTGATGCAATGCAACCATAACTGCACAGTGGGAAGGATCTGTAGACTTGAAGCAATGAGAATTCATACTGCAGTGTGAGCTTCAAGACGCCGATGAAGTGGCAGTCGTCGCACGTCGTGATTTGCCGCGCGGCGTCGCATGTGCCGAGGCAACAGCTGCATGACGCTGCGGCTGCCACCAATGACAGGCTCCGACACAGCTTTCATCATCTCCTCCAGCTCCAATGCTCGGCATTGCACAAAATCCACTATGTTGATTTCTACGAACACAAACAGTGCCTCTGAATTTACGACCTTATGGCGCTATACAAATCTGTTTATTATTATTATTATTATTTTTAAAGCCCACCAGCACAAAGCCAGAGGCAGGAAAACTAGGCTAGACATACAAAATTATGGTTGCAACGGCAATTTACTCTCTGACCATGGTGTTGTGGAAAGAAACCGCATTTCCTCTTTGCAAAGCCATGGAAAGGCGTTGGAAAAAGAATGTCGTCTCCTGGGTATCTTCTGTGATAGTGGTGATACGCCTGCCAATCTCTCGTGTGAGCTCAATGGCTATCTCATGCCATGTACCAGCTTATTATTATTAACCACAACGCATGTGCTCGTTTCCAAAAATCAGGCCTACGCATCACGATGAAATGAATGTATTCATCAATGTAAAGACCTGCATGTAACAGAAATTACCACTTGCCTAATTCAATCCAACCCCCGACCCATATTATCCGACACCTTCGTATTTATTTCTATCTCCATTCATCCAAGTCCAATTTACTACAATCTTAATCTGTTCCATAAAACTTCTACATCATCTATAGAACTGAAAGAACATAAGGTATCATAACACCGCCAGATGAGGGAATAATCCACGGCCATAGGTAACAAACACGAAAATTTGGCGAAGACTGAATGTGTAGTTCCAGGGTTATGCTTGTGGACAGACAGACAGACACATGGATACACACACAAACAGACATACCGTTTCTCATTACAATACACCATTCCCCTACCAGAGGCAGAGCAACAAAGACAGGATGAATAGACAGACAGAGAGACAAACAGGCATGGCTACTGTGTTTACTGTGCTTGCATACAACGCAGCACTGTATAAACTACCTGAAACAGAAAATGTTTGGCCTATATACATATACACACACCCGTTTAACGGCCCTTTTTCCGGGACTACCCGGGTGAGCCGGTACCAGAAAGGCAAAATAACAACCTGGATTTTACTGAAGCAAGAGACAGTGAGTGGCAGTGGTATCAGCTGGGCCATATGCATGTCTGCACCTAGCTCCAGACAGATAACCACGCCAGCACCCCACCACTCAGTTTTTTACAGACCAGATGCCCTTCCTGCCGCCCAACCAACAGCGTCAAAGCACTGAAGGCCAAAGCACTGTTTACTGCCGATATATATATACATATATATACATACAAATAAGCAACATTTTCTTACCTCTTGGAGTGTCTATATTATCAGCATCTCCCAAATTACATTCGCCAGCCATAATTCTCACTTTAAACCTAAAACAAAAACATCATGTAATTAGTATTTTGCAACAGTTTACTATCGTACAGCAGGTATTTCTCTGTGAAATGTCCTTCCAGAAAGTACAGATGCATGATAACAAGGTACACTATTGACATTCTTTTACAGTAAATAGCTTGGAACTTCATAATTTCAAAACATCAATTATCACTGAGCAGAAAGACATTATTCACTAATATCAGCAGCCAAGAAGACAATGGAATTACAGCTGTTCCAGTAACCAAATGCTGTACCTCTAGTATTTCACAAATGAAACCATCATTCCATATTAACTGCCTGGCTGTGCCACATTAAAAGCTTTTGAAACCATATCTGGCCCCTGGCCTTATACCAACTGCCTATATGAAATCGGCCATGAGCAAATTCGCAAATGCCACTAATCCATGCCTCTTCAGACGTGGCAGTTTACTGCCCATTTGGTCTTTACACATCTGCTAACTTCAGCGCCTTACGACCTTATGGCGCTATACAAATATGTTTATTATTATTAAAAGCATACGGTACATGTTCCCGCACAGTTACAGCTTTTGGCAGTAAGCAGTCCAACCGAGGATGCTGAATTAATTATACATATTCCAATACGCAAAGGCTGTGCCTCTCCCCTACTAAGTTACTAACGACGTCGTTATTAACCACTCAACTGTGCCACATCTACACCTTTGAAAGCCATACAATACATGGCCCTGCTTTTTTCCTGCTATTGCCAGGAAGCCATCAAACACAGCATACTCATGTATATTTTCATTGTCTTCAGTCTGTTTGTGCACACCAGCTGGCAAACCACCTGCAACACCATCACTTTGGTGATGACTGCACCACACTATGTGCATGCTTCTGTACACTGCCTACTGCCTAGGTCTGTGTCAAAGCAGAAGTTCATCGCAGTGTGGTGAAGTAGGATAACAAGTTTTCACACAGATGTTCTCTGGCATCCATGCTCTGTCTCACGGAGTGTTTGTGACACCACCTACAGCATGTGCGCACTGCACAGGATGACAAAAGTCTTAGACTTTTTAAGCTCCATCAATCTGAAGTCACTATGCAGACACTGGAACATGTGTTGCAGGTATGTCTAACTGCACTCCACCACTAAATGCAGCTAGGCCAGCAATGATGAGCACATAGAAGTTAGTGACCACTCTCCGGGGCATGATGACATGGCCGCGATTAAGACGGCAAATGGCAGTGTTAAACACGATAAATAAGGCCTGTATCGATTCACTGGTATGTCTTGTTAGTATGTCCAACACTCGCTGGTAGTCCCCCATCCCCAAGAAGCAGACAATAATACAGCAGCCTCTTTTGACTCGACGCGCTACATATGACTGATCATGTTGCATCTAGGCTGCATTGCACTTTTCCCTTTAGCTGACACTGATTTAGCATACCCGGTAGACAGTCCAATTTCCTTGTCACCGAAGTTCTGTGTTACAGATAGCTGTCACTTGACATGCATTGTCATGTATTCACCTGGTCTTGGCTCGCAGTCAGTCACAGCCAACCAGATACAGCCGAGACCCCACGCTTCTCGTGACGACGACAGATATTGTGGCAAACTCTGGCGACAACCAAATATCAAACTCAGTCCGATCACAAGCAGCCCCTCAGTGGCAACTACTCACTTAGCGTTGTCAATACTGTAACAATGACTGAGGCAACACTGCCAAGAACTGCAGACCCGTCTTGCAATGTACAGCAACAAGCACAAGGATGGAACGACAGCACATCCCTTGTCAGAGTCACCTGCAATGATGCAAACACTATGTAATACATGTGTTACCCAATCAGTGTCATCTCACACGCCAGTACATACACGACTTTAACCAACGAACTTACGGTTTGTCTGTCATTGTCGCGTTACATACGTCATGTCATACCACACAACAGAACGAGCAGATGATTTCAAGACACAGCAAACAATTAAACTGGGCAGTTGTCGGTGCTTTGTAGCCTTACTGTCCACCTCAGTGAGAATTTATTACTGCTTGTGATTGCTGTATGAATATGAGCAAAATAAAATGAAACTAAGCGTGCTAGGTTTCACAGCTAACTGCCAAAATGTGTAACTGAGCAAGAACATGCATTGTATGCATCTAACTTGACGGACGTAGCGCGCCAGCCTGTACACGATTATTACGACCATCGCGGTCGTGGTGCGATATTGCTCTAATTCGAGTCGGTACCGTTATCGGAAGATAAACCCCAAATATCGCTCACTCTACACCAACCACCTCAATGCACAAAGCGCAGGTTACTACACAACGGTGATCTGACAGTACTTAATATAATTACCGAGCTCTTTGCTAGCTATCGTACCGAGAGAAAATTAATCTGCTGTTATTTTGCTTCGGTTTAACTGAAAAAAGACAATTTTTTTAACAAACAACACTCAAAAACATAGAAGCACTAATACTAATTGTAAGAGCATAGAATAAATATTATATGCAAAAAACACAAATATATTCATGGGCGTAGGTTGACGTGGAAACAGCCGAACAAATCCAGAAACAAGTTAAGTTAGAAGACGGCTACGGTAGATATATCATATATATGGAAAGCCACGAAGTTATAAATTCGTGACGTTGGCTAGCAGGTGCTAGCGTAGCAGTTCGTGTAGAGCCTGTTGAAACTGCCCGTGATCCAGCGAATCAGCGATGCTGACTGCTGTTTCAGTGGACGAAGAAATCAAATTGTGATGATCGAGTAGCCTAGCGATGTTAGTCACAGTGGACGTGGTTTTAGGAGCGAGTGGACGTCTAGCAGGCCGTGGCTAGAGTGCAGCAGTTCAGCGGAGACAAGGCATTTATTTCTGCTTCCCCCGTCGGTTGTTTGCGCAAACTGAGTGCGACGCAAATGCGTGGAGACCGTGATAGTATCTATCTATCTATCACGATCTCTACGATTAGTGCATTACTTTGTGCGTAGTAGGGCCTACGGCGTTTACACGAGGCCACTGTCGGCGAGAATGGTCGCGCAGGTCGATTTGCCGCGTGTAAACACCCAGTAACTTTTTTGTGCCACTCGCACCAAATCCTGGTGACGCCACTGATCCTAGTTATGTATACGTAATGGACTAACAGTGGAGGCAGAATGACTTGTCCGCTGAACAGCCTGAACTGCTGCACTCCTGCCACGGCAGCAGTCGGTGCTTACATAAAATAAGTAAGTAAAATGTAATGGGACGGGTTTATTTTCATTTAGCGTTGGCGCCTTCAGATACGCTACTTACACAGTGTACTTCGGGTAGCATTTTATTATCTTGAACTATTCCATCGACATGTTTTATTCAAAAATGTGTGTTTTGGGGCCACCCTGTAGTGTAGAGCCATAGCAAGGATGTCCGTGTTTGTAGGCCACAGGTAAACTTGGTATTGGGCAATAGTAGATGTAATAGGCCGCTTCTAGACCAGAAACCGGAAGTAGAAATATTTTGGCGGGAAATTCAAAATTAGTGATGGGCCTTTTTTGAATTTTATTTTCCATAGAATATTTAATTAGTGATG
>Ga0126331_1000485_pt1 | contig 12342 bp, 10 predicted proteins | sample InaspJWI98metaG_FD_96379 | JGI IMG/M metagenome (GOLD analysis project Ga0126331, IMG submission 96379) | Marine gutless worms symbiont microbial communities from Oahu, Hawaii - Inanidrilus sp. 2 OAHU.JWI-98 metaG | ecosystem: Host-associated > Annelida > Digestive system > Unclassified | place... | reverse complement strand
GCGGTGCCATTCGAAATATCCGCCGGCCTTTGGTAACTTTAAAAAATCCGACCTGGAAAATCACCGACAAAGCCTCGATCACAAAAAGGCCCCCCACGATGACCAGCAGGATTTCCTGTTTGGTGATGACCGCGATGGTACCCAGGGCGCCGCCCAGCGGCAGCGAACCGACGTCCCCCATGAATATCTGGGCCGGGTATGTGTTAAACCACAGAAAACCGAGTCCGGCCCCGGCCAGAGCCCCGCAGAATATCGCCGTTTCACCACTAGCGGCCACATAGTTGATCTGCAGATAGCCGGCGAACTTTACATGCCCGGCCACATAAGCAAAAATCATATAGGTCACCGCTGCTATGACCACCGGACCGATAGCCAGACCGTCCAGGCCGTCGGTCAGGTTAACGGCGTTGGACGTGCCCACGATCACAAAGGTTGCAAAAATGATGTAACCCCAGCCCAGATCCGGTGATATTTTTTTGAAAAACGGAATGGTGACCTGGGTGTTGAAGTCGGGCTGCGAGTAAACCAGGAAGCCGGCGATAAGCGCACAGAGCACCTGCAGTATCAGCTTTCCGCGGGCGGTCAGGCCTTTGTTGCGTTTTTTTACCTGCATCAGATAGTCGTCGGCAAATCCGATCCCGGCATAGCAGACCGTAATCAGAAGCAAAATCCAGACATAGAAATTGGTCAAATTTGCCCACAGCAAGGTGGCGATGACGACGGCCGCCATAATCAATGTACCGCCCATTGTGGGCGTACCTGCTTTTTTGTGGTGGGCCTGGGGACCATCTTCGCGGATATACTGGCCGATCTGCATCATGCTGAGTTTGCGAATAAACCAGGGCCCGAGAACAAAACAGATTAGGAAAGCCGTCAGACTGGCGTAGATCGCCCGGAACGTGATGTAGCGAAATACGTTCAAGGCCGATATGGACGTATGAAGCGGATATAATAGATGGTACAGCATAGCTACTCAATTCGAGCCAATTATTAGAAACAGTTTATATTTCGTTCCTGCAGACGGTATCGTTTCGATAAAAGTGCCTAATGTGAACTAAAGTGTGAAGTGACTAAAGTTATGGCGTCGCTGCGCTCCGTCTTCTAAATAATGATCGATAGTATTCTGCAATTTTAGTCACTTTAGGCACTTCACACTTTTTCGCATTCGGTATTTATTTTCTTCAAGGCACAATTTGATCGCATTGAAAGATTTCGATAGACTTAGCTGTCCGCCCACTCTTTGAGTTTCCAGACGACGTCTTCCATGGCCATCGCCCGGGAGCCTTTTACCAGAATCCAGTCATCCGGCTCGACACGGCTAATCAGTACCTTAAGAATATGCTTTTTGTCGCCGGTAATTATATTTTTCGTTTCCATTCCGGCTTCGGCTGCACCGGCTGCGACCATTGGGGCAAACTCACCGGTAGCATATAGTGCGGCTATCCCCGCGCGGACAGCCAGTGCACCGACATCTTTGTGAAGCCCGGCCGCTTGCTGACCCAGTTCTTTCATGTCGCCGGTGACGAATATTCCGCGCCGGCCCTTGCGCAGCGTCTGCAACGTGTTCAGCGCAGCTTCCATCGAACCGGGATTCGCATTATAGGTGTCGTCGATGATATGTACACCGTGGCGGGTATCGAGCACGTGCATTCTGCCATGGGCCGGCTGAAAATTTTCCAACCCGATTTTGATCCGGTCGGGCGACAGGCCGATTTCAACGCCCACGGCAGCCGCTGCCAGGGCATTGAAGATCATAAATCGTCCCGGGATTTTCAATTCGATGCAGACATCTTCACCCGGCAGGGTCATTGAAAACGTGTGGCCCCGGTCGGTCGGGGTGACATCGAAAGCCCGGATCGCGGCCTTTCCCGAAAATCCGTACAGCAAGACCTTCTGCTTGGTTTTTGCCGCCAGCTGCATGACTCTGGGATCATCGGCGTTTAAAATCGCCGTGCCGTCCGATTTTAATTTTCCCAACAGTTCGCCCTTGGCCTTCATAACACCGTCGAGGGAGCCGACCCCTTCCAGGTGGGCCGGACCGACATTGGTGATGACTCCGATATCCGGCAGGCAAATTTCGGCCAGGCTTGCGATTTCGCCCGGGGCGTTCATTCCCAGTTCGACCACCGCCCACTGATGATCCGCAGCCAGATCAAAAAGGGTCAATGGAAGACCGATGTTATTGTTGAAATTTTTTCGCGACGACAAGGTATTGAAAACCTGTGAGACGACCGCCGCCGTCATCTGACGCGTGGTGGTTTTGCCGTTGGAGCCGGTTATGGCCACCACCGAGGCACTGCTTCGCAGGCGGTGAAAGCGGGCGAGATCACCGAGAGCTTGAATAGTGTCATCCACCGTAATACAGATAACGCCCGCTTTCAGCCATTCCTGCCAGGGAAGATCCGGGATTCGCTCTCGGTCGAGAATCAACCCCCGGACACCGTTTTGTACGACGTCGTCAGCGAAGCCATGCCCGTCATGCACATCCCCTTTGATGGCCACGAACAGATCCGCCCCGGTCGCCTGCCGCGAGTCGATGGAAATACCGGAGAACACCCGGCCGGTATTTTCTCCGATAATCTCCCCGCCGGTTGCTTTGAGGCAATCGGCAATCGTCCATGAGACAGGATCGTGCGATCTGTCTGCCGGGTTATGGTTGGCGATATGCATCATCGTGGGCCTTTTTTAGTTTGAAAAATGGTAATAGTTCAACCACTAAGGCACAAAGACACAAAGGTTAAAAAATTTTTCAGTTGATGCCTTTTTTAATAAGAAATACGTTAAACTTCATATGCTTTTTTTGTGCCTTCGTGTCTTTGTGGTTGAAATTTTACGATAATTTTATCTAGTTTTCGGCCAGTGCCTCTGCTGCCTGCTGCCGGTCGTCAAATGCGATCGTTTTATCCCCCAGAATTTGATAAGTCTCATGTCCTTTACCGGCAATAAGCACCGTATCTTCAGCCCGGGATGCGGCTATCGCCAACCGGATCGCCTGTTCACGATCCGGTTCGACCACAAAACCTTTCCGGTCGAATCCGTTCAGGATTTCAGATGGTTGATACTGTGTTTTGCAGACGTTCCTGACACCGGTCACGATTTGGTCGATAATCACCAGGGGGGGCTCGGACCGGGGATTGTCGGATGTCACAATGGCCAGGTCACAGAGTCGGCCCGCAATTTCTCCCATCTGGGGGCGTTTGGCCCTATCCCTGTCTCCCCCGCATCCGAAGACGCAGATCATTTTTTTTGGTGCGATCGCCGCCAGGGTGGAAATAGCGTTTTCCAGCGCATCGGGTGTGTGGGCATAATCGACATACACAAAACGCCGGCGGGCATTGGCAACCGCTTCCAGCCGGCCGGGAATGCGCGCAACACTTTCGATGCCGGCTTTTATGTGTTGCCGCGAAAGATTCAATGCGATGCCGACACCGGCAGCACAGAGGATATTTTCCCGGTTAAAGGCCCCCACCAGCTTAGATCTAAATTCAAAGCTTCCCCGGGGTGTTGCAATGCGACCTCTGATGCCGTTTGCATCGTGGACGATGCGCTCCGGCCAGAGCATATTATCGGCAGAGGGGCCGACGGTGATCTTTTGCAAACCGTCCAGTCGAATCAACTCTTGGCTTCTCGGATCATGGCAATTGATCACCGCCCGCGTGTGCCCTTTTTTGGGACCTGAACGCAATATTTCGCTAAACAGTTTTTTTTTACAGGCCCAGTAGGCCGCCATATCCTCGTGGTAATCCAAATGATCCTGGGAAAGATTGGTAAAGACACCCACATCCATCCAGCATGCATCCACCCGGTAAAGATCCAGGGCATGGGATGATACTTCCATGACCACATGGGTAATCCCCTCGGCCTTCATCCGCGCCAGTATCCGCTGAAGGTCCGCAGATTCGGGTGTCGTCACCGGGTTGTCGTAAAGCCTGTCGTTAAAACGGTAATTGATCGTGCCGATGACGCCCACCGCCAGACCGGCGGCCCGCAGTATTTGTTCAACCAGATAGGATATCGTCGTTTTTCCGTTGGTGCCGGTAATACCGATAACGGTTAATTTTTCTGACGGATGACCGTAAAACTGCGCCGCAAGAGCCGCCAGGGCGGCGCGCGAATTTTTAACCGTTACCATTGCAGCTTGTGTTTTTTTTGTGGTCGATTTTTCGGAGACGATGGCCGCTGCGCCGCGATCCAGCGCCGTGTCTATGAATTCATGGCCGTCGGCGGAAAAGCCGGATATGGCAACAAACAGTCCACCCGGTTGAACATCCTGAGCGCGACAATGGATCGATCGGATGTCCGGATCCGATCCGCAACGGCCGGCATCGTCACCGAGCCGATCGGCCGGTTGAGCCGGTACGGGGTCCATCCTCAGCGGGTGGATGCCTCTGAGCAGTGTGGATAACTTCAACCGCTGTCCTCATTTGGATTCAAAACCGCCAGTTGGCCGTTGTTGCCGTCCGGCGGTATGTTCAGGTAGTTGAGGGTTTCCTGGGCGATCCTGCGAAATGCCGGCGCGGCCACAATACCCCCATAGTACTCTTCCTGCGGTTCATCGACAATTACCAGCACGGCAATCTCGGGCCTGTCCGCAGGTGTATATGCCACAAAGGAGGCGATGTATTTTCCTTCAGTGTAGTTGCCATCGGCATCTATTTTTTTAGCGGTGCCCGTTTTGCCGCAGACCGAATACCCGTCGAGTGCAGCGCGAGTGCCGGTACCGCCTTCGGTGACGACGGTTTTCATAATGTTTGACACCGTTTTGGCCGTACCTTCTGAAATCACACGCCGGATTTTGCGGGGCTCGAACGAATAGATAACAGAGCCGTTTTGATCGATTATGGCATCCACCAGATACGGTTTCATCAGCATGCCCCGGTTGGCAATGGCCGACAGTGCCGTGATGAGCTGAATCGGAGAAGCCGAAATGCCGTGACCGAATGAGATAACACCGGCATCTAGTGGTGACCATCGCTTGTAGTCGGACAAGCTTCCGATCGTCTCGCCGGGGCAGTCGATGCCGGTCTTGGCGCCGAAACCGAAATTATTCAGCGTATAATGCAGCCGCTCGGGTCCGACCATTTCACTTATTTTAATGGCACCGATGTTGCTCGAAACCTTGATGATTTGCTGCAGGGACAGCCAGCCGTAAGAACCAAGGTCATGGACCACCTTTTTGCCGATGCGGTAGGCGCCATTTTCGCAATAAAAGATCGTGTTCGGGGAAGAGCCGCCGGAGTCAATCGCTGCGGTGGCGCTGAATATTTTCATCGTTGAACCCGGCTCAATCGGATCCGTAATCGCGCGGTTGCGCCGGTGCTCACTGCTGAAGCTTCCAAAATTGTTCGGATTGAACAGCGGATAGTGTGCCATGGCCAGAATTGCGCCGGTGCGGGGGATCATAACGATCGCAATGGCGGACTTGGCGCTGAATTTCGTGACCGTTTCTTCCAGCACCTTTTCAGCGATGTACTGGACGTTGCGGTCAATGGTGAGCACGATATTATTGCCGCTGTTATCCGTGATTTTTTCCCTGGCCGAGACAAACCGCTGACCGAGGGCGTCGCGCAGAAACGTAGATTTTGTTTCCGCCCCTTTTAAATAGCTGTCGTAGTAGTATTCGACGCCTTCCAGGCCGTCACCATCGACACCCGTAAACCCGATGACCTGGGCGGCCAGGGTTTTGTTTGGATAAAATCGGTTGTATTCGGGTACAAAACCGATACCTTCAAGTTTAAGGCGCTTAACCCGCTCTACCTCACGCGGTGTGGCCTGACGCTTAATCCACACGAACGACTTTTCCGATGACAGTTTGCGTAAAAGTACTGTTCGACCGGTCTTAAGGGCTTTGGCCACAGCCGCTGCTGTTTGGCGTCGATTGACAACCTTTGAGGGATAGGCGGCAATCGATGTCACCTGGATGCTGACGGCCATTTCCGTTTGGTTTCGGTCAAGAATGCTGCCGCGTTTACCGGAGGTTATCAAGCGTCTTTCATACTGGTCAGCCGCCAGCCCAGAAAGCCATGATCCCTGGTAAATTTGAAGATAAGCGGCCTTAAAGGCGATGACCGCAAAGAATAGACTAAAGACGATAGCCACCAGGGGTGCCTTGAATCGGAGATGTTTTTTGGGAGCCGTAATCATGGCATCACGATCGTCTGTTCGGGTTTTGGAACGATTAAACCCAGATGGTCGCGCGCTATTTTTGTGATCCGTTCGGGTGATTTCAGCCGCGCCAGCTCGATTTTCAAATTATTCTGCAGGGTCATCCGCTGCTGCTGAATTTCAGCGGCCCGGGTAAGTTCGTATCCGACCTGGGTACTTTGCACCCGGCACCAGGTGTAAACCAGGAGCACGGCAATAAAAATTGCCATCAAAGTGCTCCACAGACCTATCGATTTTAGGTTGCGCACCGGTCGTCGTTTGCGTCGCATAGCTTCATCAGCATCGGTAAATAATATTCAATACGATGGCCACTGTGTCTGCTCAGATTTTTTCCAGCGCCCGCAGTCTGGTGCTGCGGGCCATCGGATTGTTTTCTATTTCTTTTGACATCGGACGCACCACTTTGCGGGTTAATACCCGCGCCAACGGCTTGGTCCTGCAAACACATCGAGGAAAATTCGGCGGACAGGTGCATCCCTTGGCCAGCGTCTGGAATCGGCGTTTAACGATTCGATCTTCAAGTGAATGAAATGCCAGAACACACAGGCGCCCGCCCGGATTCAGATAATCGGCGACAAAACCCAGGAATGTCTCCAGGTGTTCAAGCTCCCGGTTCACTGCAATGCGCAGCGCCATAAAAACCCGGGTCGCCGGATGGATTTTTTGCCGCCGCCGGGCGTCTTGCGGCACTGCCGATATAACGATAGCAGCCAGCCGTCCGCTGGTTCGGATCCGGTTTTTTCCTCTCTCAACGATGATTTTGCGGGCAATTCTGCGTGACCAGCGCTCCTCTCCGTAATCTTTAAAGATTTTTGTTAAGGATGTTTCACTCTCATGGTTGACGATATCTGAGGCTGTGAGCTTTGAACTGCTGTTCATCCGCATGTCGAGAGTTTCATCGTTTCTGAAGCTGAATCCGCGTCCGCTGGCCTCGATTTGATGTAAAGAGAGCCCCAGATCGACAAGGATACCGTCCACGGCTGCTATCTCTAATTGGGATAGAATATCCGGAAGTTGCACAAAATTTGCGTGTACGATGTGAACCGTTGCCGGCCTGGTTCCAAATATCCTGTGCGCATGGTTTATTGCATCGAGGTCCTGATCGATTCCGATCAGAACGCCGTTTGGCTGAATTTTTTCAAAAATTCGCAAAGCATGGCCCGATCCGCCGAGGGTGCAGTCCACGTAGGTCTTCCCTGGTCTGCAATTCAGATATTCGACCGTTTCGGTCGGCATTGCAGGGATATGGTGGAAATGCATAACGCTATAATCCTAAGGTGGCGATTTCGTTTCTTACATCCTCCTTTTGCAGATCTTTTTCCATTTCGGCATTTTCCATTTCCCAATTTTCCCTTGACCAGATTTCAAAATGATCCAGGACGCCGACCAGGACAATCTCCTTGTCAAAACCCGCATAGCTTCTTAGTAACGGCGGAATCAGAATCCGATCCTGTCTGTCACAGAAACACTCGGAAGCACCGCCGATAAATACACGCCTGAAGCGGCGCATGGATTCGCTTTTTTCCGCCCGGGAAAGGATCTTGTTTTCTATTTTAATCCATTCCTTCTTCGGGTAGGCGACCAAACTGCTGTCCAGTTTGGAAATCATCACCCCGGGCCGCTCGCCGTCTCTGATAAGCTCGCGGAACCTGGCCGGTACGATGATTCTCCCCTTTCCATCGATCGTATGAAATGAACTTCCCCGGAACATTGAACTCCCAAAATTATCTACTTTAATCCACTTTGTGCCTATTAAAATCGATTTTTCAATAAGTGTCAAGGAAAATAAACAGATTAATGTTATTTTTTATAATAATTCAATAGTGTTAAAACTATAGAGGGAATACAAGATGTTGTGGAGTATTGTGGAGTGATAGAAAAATGACATTGAAAACCGCGTTGCATGACGGCGGATCGTGATCGAAAACAGCTCTGATTGTCGGGTATGACTATTTAACTAGCTGATGTGACCAATATTATTATATTCTGATTTTTGTTCCTGTGCTGACTCGGATGAACCGTTATTTACATTTCAATTGGTTAAAAAAGGTTAAGCCCGGTGGGTGATTTATTCAGAGTGCCGGGCGAAACATTCTAGGATCCCCGGCACCGGATGTATGAGACCAAAGACGGAAATTCTGTTTAAAAAACCGATAGATACTAAAGAATTGCCGGGTGTGGACGATATATAATTTATCGATTGATGTATTTTTTCGATTACCGGAACCAACTCCGATCTTTCAGCCCGCATCTAAAGGCGCAGATAAAAATAGCTTTTAATTACAAATGGTTGAGATGCTTCGCTGTGTAAGCCACCAGGCGGAGCTGTATTTAAATTTAACCATATCTCTTGTACGGGGATTAAAACCAAAGTTTTTACCACGGATTGCTCATTGGAAAACTTGCATAGCCCATCCAGCGTCCCCTTGACGGTAATCGAACCGAGAAAAGGCTGGATTCCGATCGATATCAAGGAAATATGGAATTACAGCGAGCTTTTATATTTCCTAACCAAACGAGACATCAAGGTCCGCTACAAGCAGACCATCCTGGGGGCCCTGTGGGCTGTTATTCAGCCGTTTTTTACGATGATTGTATTCACCCTGTTTTTCGGTCGCCTGGCTAAAATGCCTTCCGATGGTGTGCCTTACCCCATTTTTGTTTATGCCGGTTTGTTGCCTTGGACCTATTTCGCCAACGCCATCGCTGCTTCCGGAAACAGCCTCGTCGGAAGCGCCAACCTGATTACCAAGGTATATTTTCCGCGATTGATTATTCCTGCATCAGCGGCCCTGTCGGGACTGATCGACTTTTTCATCGCTCTGACGGTGCTGGGCGGTTTAATGGTGTTCTACCAGTTTCCTCCCGGATGGGGTGCGCTGCTGCTGCCGGCTTTGGTGGGGCTGACCTTTGTATGTGCCTTGGGAGTCGGACTGTGGCTGTCCGCCTTGAACGTTCAGTACCGTGATATTCGTTATGTCATTCCATTTCTGGTTCAGATCTGGCTGTTCCTCTCACCGGTGATTTATCCGGTGAGTATCGTCAACCAGCAGTATCAGTGGTTGCTGGCCCTCAACCCCATGGGAGGCGTTATCAATGCGTATCGGGCATCGCTCTTGGGGCATCAGCCGATCAACGGGTTGCTGCTCTCGATTTCAACATTGATCATCTTTTCCGTATTTTTAAGCGGGTTATATTATTTCCGACGCATGGAAAAGTCGTTTGCAGATGTTGTCTAACCTGCTCTGCCGAATGTATCTCTGACATATGTCCCTTCCGGCCATAAAAATCGAGAATCTGTCGAAACAGTATCGCATCGGCGAATATACGGGCTACAAGACGTTGCGTGAAACGGTGGTCAATCTAGCCAAAGCGCCGTTTCGGCGAGCTTCAGATGCACAAGCGTTCAGCGGACAGCGGCCTGAAGATCGACAGACCATCTGGGCTTTAAAGGATGTGTCTTTTGAAGTTGAACCGGGTGAAGTCGTCGGCATTATCGGCAGGAACGGCGCGGGCAAGAGCACTTTGCTCAAGGTTATATCCAAGATCACCGAACCGACAAAAGGCCGAATCGAACTCAGAGGGCGGATCGGTTCGCTGCTTGAAATTGGTACAGGTTTTCATCCGGAATTAACCGGTCACGAAAATATTTACCTTTACGGTGCGATCCTGGGGATGGACCGTTGGGAGGTGACTCGAAAATTTGATGAAATCGTGGCCTTTGCTGAACTTGAAAAATTTATTGAAACGCCGGTCAAAAGATATTCCAGTGGGATGTACATGCGGCTGGCGTTTGCCGTAGCTGCGCATCTTGAAACTGAAATTTTGCTGGTAGATGAGGTTTTGGCAGTAGGGGATGCCGCATTTCAGAAGAAATGTTTAGGCAAAATGGAGGGCGTTTCAAAAGAAGGAAGGACAGTATTGTTCGTGAGCCATCACATGGCCGCTATTCAGCAATTGTGCCAGCGTTGTCTGCTACTCGATAAAGGAGACTTGCGAAGCGATGATGTGCCGGACAAAGTTATTTCTGAATACATTTCAATAAGCTATCAGATTGATGATTCTAGCGAAAGAAAATATCATAGAAGCGGGACAGGTGAAATCCGGGTCGGTTCGGTCGAACTTCTAACTGAAGCCGGCGAGCCGTCGAAAACCTATTTTATGGGGCAGACTTTAAAATTAAAAATTTCAGGATCTGCCAAAGCCGGAAATATGGGATTTACTCTGGGTGTTCAGTTCGTTACTTTAACAGAGACGCCTGTTCTGTATCTGTATAATCAGCACCAAGAATTTATTGCGTCTGATAGAAAACAATTTTTGATTAAAATACTTGTTCCGGATTTGACATTGATGCCAGGTGTCTATCTTCTGCATATTTGGTTAGGTAGATCAGGCATACAAGAATTCGATTATGTTAAGTCAGCTGCTTCGCTTGAAATCTTCCAAAGTGAACGTGCACAGATAACTCAGCCACTAAATCAGCAACATGGACTCGTATATGCTGATTTACTGGCGACTCAGGTAATGTAGAAGAAATATGGTTTGCCCGCTTTGTGAATCAAGTAACAAGTCCCTTATCAAGACAATAGATACAGAAAGACTGATAACTGCCTGGGATGAAGCATACAATATTGAGTTAGGTTCGGAGATTGGAAAACAGAAAACCATTCAGCTGTTTAAATGTCTCACATGTAAACTACAGTATTTCGACCCTACCACCCTGGCCGGATCGCGGCACTTGTATGCGCAGTTGGAAAAAATACAGTGGTATTATATGCCGGAAAAATGGGAATACGAACAAGCGCTTTCGATGCTGAGCGGGTACAGAAAAGTATTGGAAATTGGCAGTGGCTTTGGTGAGTTTATTAAACTGGTTCTAGCAAAGAGGAATTTAACCATCGAGGGGATTGAATTGAACCGAAGTGCGGTGCGGGAAGCGAAAAGAAGAGGACTACCGGTTCAGCGCATGGATTTGAAAGTAACGGCAGAGAAGTTTGCCGGTCAATATGATGTTGTTTGCAGTTTTCAAGTTTTAGAACATGTCCAAGATCCAAAAGCTTTTTTAAAGGCGTCATGTCAACTTCTAAAAAAAGGGGGAAGTTTAATACTAGGGTTACCAAACGCTGATAGCTTTCTAAAATATCAGTTCAACCTGTTAGATATGCCGCCGCATCATATCACGCGATGGCCGGTTAAGGTTTTATTCCAGTTGCCATCCTTCTTTCCTCTTAATCCAATTGAACTAAAATTTGAACCACTGGCCGATTACCACGTAAAGGGCTATATTGATGCTTATATGTCCGCGATTAAAAAACACAGAATTTTTCAACTTTTTTTACCTCAAAAGCTCAATGAATTGATTTCTTTGATACTTCGACGGACTGGGATACGAAAAGTATTAAAGGGACAAAGCATGCTGGTTTCCTTTCTGCGGGTCTAAATATATGATTAAACTAAACGGCGATGCTCTCATAGCGTTATCAATCTCTACTTTTATTGCGGGGGATAATTTTTTCCGATAGGCTACGACAGGCGAAAATGAATTTCATTAAAAAATTCACGAGTTCATATAGTTTAAAACGAATTGAAAAGAAAGTTCGACCTTACACACTTGTAAGTTCTAAGCGGATCAGATGCTTGTATGACCTAGCTCGTCGAGTTGAATCAAATAGGATCTCAGGAGACATTGTAGAGTGTGGTGTTTGTAACGGAGGGACAGCTGCGATCCTGGCTCATGTTGCATCAAATTCCAAACTTGAGCGCACAATTTGGCTGTTCGATTCATTCGAAGGCATGCCCGAGACTTCAAAGGAAGATGGAAAGCTTGCAGCGCAATATGCAGGTCAAGTCGTCGGATCCATCGAAAAAGTTTATTCGGTGCTTAAAAAGGTCGGTTCTAACATGAACCGGATCAGAATAGTGAAGGGTTGGTTTAAAGATACTTTTCCAGCTGTAAACATTCCAGAGATAGCACTATTAAATATTGACTCAGACTGGTATCAATCCGTCAATCTCTGTTTGGAAACGTTTTTTGGAGCTGTTGTACCTGAAGGATTCGTGAGATATAGTCAATAGTTGTGTATGAAGAAATTAGGCGGCAATCCGTTTTTCTTCGACACCATTGACAAATTTAACTCCTCTAATTACTTCTGCCAGGCGTTGCGGATGGTGAAGTCG
>Ga0126331_1000484_pt1 | contig 12370 bp, 13 predicted proteins | sample InaspJWI98metaG_FD_96379 | JGI IMG/M metagenome (GOLD analysis project Ga0126331, IMG submission 96379) | Marine gutless worms symbiont microbial communities from Oahu, Hawaii - Inanidrilus sp. 2 OAHU.JWI-98 metaG | ecosystem: Host-associated > Annelida > Digestive system > Unclassified | place... | reverse complement strand
TCGACTTCACCATCCGCAACGCCTGGCAGAAGTAATTAGAGGAGTTAAATTTGTCAATGGTGTCGAAGAAAAACGGATTGCCGCCTAATTTCTTCATACACAACTATTGACTATATCTCCTGCAATGAATGGGTAAGCTTAAAAACTCGGAATATTTTGGCCTCAGGAATGCTTTTACTATGAGCTATCAACCATGCCTGCCCTGCTTGCCTAACCTGTCCAGTTAAACACGAAGTCCGTTTAACCGGGATGAAATCCTTTGGCAATTTTATCGGGGTTTAATTCGTTAGACCATTCAACCGGGGAGCCATCAACAGTCAGGCTAAACATTTTTACCGCCACCGGTGCCAATGCGTTTGTAAAATGCCTGTGAATACGATTTTGAAAATGGATCGGCGATGACTGTTATTATGTCACTAATCACACAAATAAAGGAGTGAACCTCTTCGGAGTTTATAATTTATGAAATTTTGGTATTATAATTACCTTAACATGAAAATATTTAAACGATAACCTTGACTTAGTTTGTATTTTTTATTATTTTGGTACTATGAATACCAAAAGTGGTAATAAATTAAACCAACTATTAACACGATGGCAACGCGGAGCTGTTTATACCCAAACCTATCTATCCCGGCTCGGCTATTACCACGATCTGGTAAAAAGTTATCGGAGAAACGGCTGGCTGGATTCTGTCGGCACCGGCGCGTTCAAACTGTCAGGTGACAGTGTGGATTGGTTTGGTGGATTGTATAGCTTACAGCAGCAGCTTAATTTGCCGGTGCATGTGGGCGGGCGAACTGCATTGGAGTTAAAAGGATTTTCACATTACGGCCGACCGGGTGCGGAAAAATGCTTTTTGTATGCACCTAGTGGAACGCGGTTGCCATTGTGGTTTCGTCAATTTGAATGGGGCGTCGAGATAAATTTTAAAGCCACAAAATTATTTCCACCCAGTCTGTCGGAAAGTTTTACCGATTACAGGCATAAAGAGCTGGTTGTCTTGATCTCAGCGCCGGAACGGGCGGCATTTGAAATGCTTTACTATATTCCTTCAGCGATTACTTTCGAGGAAGCGCTCCTGATATTAGAGAGCCTCATAAGCCTTCGACCAAAAATTGTTCAAAATCTGCTTGAAAACTGCAATTCTGTTAAAGTGAAAAGGTTGTTCATGTATATGGCCGACCAGCACAAACATCCATGGTTGGAAAATATTAACGTCTCGAATATAGATTTTGGAAAAGGCAATCGGCTGATAGTTAGTAACGGCATTTTAGATAAAACTTATAATATCACTGTACCCAGGGTAAGCGGTGAGGAAATAACGTGAAGGATACAATCTATTATAAGCAGGCAGAATTGGTGCTGAGGATATTGCCATATGTAGATAGTGAAAAAAATTTTGCTTTAAAAGGCGGAACGGCAATTAATTTCTTTTTAAGAGATTTGCCTAGATTTTCAATTGATATTGATCTTGCGTATGTGCCGGTAAATAGTAGAAACATGGCTCTGGAAGATATAAGCAGATCAATTGAAAATATCTCAACGAAAATAAAACGTATTTTTCCAGATTGCATTTTAAGCTTCAAAAAAAATAAACAGCATGAAGCAATACGGTCACTTATTGTAAACCAAAACGGAGTTACAATTAAAATTGAACCCAACCTTGTCATCCGTGGAACAATATATGAAACAAAGGTAATGCGACTGTCACAAAAGGCACAAAATTTATTCGAAATGTCAGTGAGCTCTAAAACTCTATCATCAGCGGAGCTTTATGGCGGAAAAATATGTGCTGCTTTGGACAGGCAACATCCAAGAGATCTATTCGATGTTCATCTCCTGCTTGAAAATGAGGGCATTAATGAACAAACTCGAAAGGCATTCTTAGTATACCTGATCAGTCATCCAAGGCCGATAGTTGAAGTCTTGAATCCTACGCTTTTGGATATAAGGAAGATATTTGAGAACGAATTTCAAGGAATGACATTAATCGATATAGAATTGAAAGACCTGCTGGAGACACGGAAAAAACTGGTGACATCATTAAAGGCATCATTAACCGAAGAAGAGAAACAGTTTATAGGGTCAGTAAAAATGGGCCAACCTGAGTGGGATCAATTGGGTTTGAAAGATGTTGAGAATTTACCAGCAGTACAGTGGAAACTTCTGAATATCCGAAAAATGGAAAAATCGAAGCATAAAAAGGCTATCGAAAAGCTCCGCAATTACCTTGAAATTTAGTAAGAGCTATCTCGCCGTTCTTATTTTGAAGAAACGCATAAAATAGTAGACGTTTCCTAAACTGGGTATTTCCTGACATATGTCATAATCATAAGGTGATCGTATGCACGTAAAAATTTCCTGGTTTCAATTGCTGATTATTGTCGGTACCAGTCTGGCTTTAACAGGCGCGCTTTCCAGCTGTGCCAAAAAAACCGTTTTCTCTGAACAAGAAACGGTTCTGGAAGCAGAACCGGTCGAAGAAGTAAGCTATGGCGACATGTCCCCGGCAGCCGAGCTGAAGACAAACCAAAAAAAAGCCCACCGCCTAGAAACCTGGAAGCGTTCTCAGATTGTTGCCCATACATCGCAATTGAAAATTGGCGACGACGAAACCCTGCCTTTGAAGGGCCTGCAGATTAATGTGCAAATCGACGGATTCCGGGCTCGGGTGATTCTGGATGCGTTTTACTTCAATGATCGTAATCGTGCTTACGAGGGAACATTTAAGCTCAGGCTGCCGGAAGGCGCAATCCCTTACTTTTTTGCTTTCGGTGAAACCGTCACCAAACTTGGGCAGGAGCTGGACTGGCCGAAATTTTTTAGCCCGCAAAAATCTCAGGCCATGGGCGACCTGCCGGCTGATATCATGCAAATCCGCAAGGGGACCTGGAGCAAGCCTAAAGAAGCGCGAATGGTGCCTAGAGAAAAGGCTGCTTATGCCTATCATGAAACCGTTCGGCGCAGAATAGATCCAGCCCTCTTGGAATGGTCGGGCGCCGGAATCTTTTCGGCCAGGGTTTTTCCCCTGGTGTCCAACAAACTGCACCGAATTGTCCTCGGATACGATGTGGATCTAATGGCAGTCGGAAATGACTGGGAGTATCGTCTGGACCTTCCCGCTAAAGTTCCCCGAATGGTCGTTGATTTAAGTATCGCCAATCTGCAAGGAGTCACTGTTGATATACAACCGGATGGATTATTTGCCAGCAATACGGACATAGATGCGGAGAATGCACAAAACTTCCTTTACCGGCGTTTGGAAGATCCCAAAGTGTCCGCAGTTACGGTTCGACTGCTGCAGCCGGGTACCATGGTACTTTCCGGGTCGGATCAAAAAACAGGCGAATATTTTGCTGCCAGCCTAAAACCGCGGCTCTTGGCCGATCCTGTCCAGGCCGCCACCCAACACGCCGTATTTTTGGTTGATGTGTCATTGAGTTCCAATCCGGACCGCTTCAATATCTGGTTAAAGCTGCTAGAAGCTATTCTTTCCAAAAATCAAGATGTTCTGACCCATTTTTCCGTCTGTTTTTTCAATATTGAAAATTTCTGGTGGCGTGAAAAGTTTGTTTCGAACACCGCTGAAAATGTGCAGTCATTGATGCAATTTGCCAAAGGGCTATCGCTGGAAGGTGCAACCGATGTCGGCGCTGCTTTGCGGGAAGCCAGCCGGCCGGTATGGCTATCGAATCAGCAAAGCCAGACACGATGGGATGTCTTTTTATTGAGTGACGGTTCGGCTACCTGGGGTCAAAGCGAGCTGTTTGCCATTTCCCAGCCCATAAAAACCGGTGGGATAAATGCGCTGTTTGCCTATCAAACCGGTCTGGCGGGCACGGATACGCGCGCTTTAAACCATCTTGCACGCGAAAGCGGCGGCGCAGTTTTCACGGTAGTCAGTGAAGATGAGGTGTTGCAGGCTTCCAGGGCCCATCGTACCGCACCCTGGCACATCAAACACATCCGGGTCAAAGGCGGCAGTGATGTGCTGGTTGCCGGCCGCCCTTCGTCCCTCTTTGCGGGACAGATACTGAAAGTGGCCGGGCGGTGGCATCTCGACACCCGGGCAGAGTTTCTCGTAACTGTTTTTCGTCAAGATCGAGAGAAGGTGCTTCGGATCGCCCCGGACCATTTTATCGACTCAAACCTTGCGCCGGGTGCATTCGGCCACATAGCAGTAATGCAACTCGAAGAATTCGGCAGACGAATCGAAGATGTTGCCACGGCCTATGCCACACACTTTCGGGTGACCGGTAAAACCACCTCATTATTGATGCTGGAATCCGAAGAAGATTATGAGCGCTTTAACATCCGGCCCGAAGCAAATGCATTCGTTGTTAAAACCCAGCCTGTTTCAGAAGTTGTTGCCCGTGTGCTGGCCGAAATCGGCGATGCCCTCGGTGATCCCAAAATAGCTTTTACAGCGTGGCTTGAAAAGATCGAAAAACTTCCGCATTTGAGGTTTGAAACCTCCACTGCATTTCGGCTGGCCCTGGATCAAATGCCGGCTGAATTTTTTCAGGTTGAGGCCACACCGCTGGATATAAAACTTCGCCGCTGGCAGGACGTGCCTGCTAATGTAAGAAAACAGCTGAGCAGCCAAAAGCTGGAATATGATACCATTACCCGGGAAGCCGAACGCCGCAATAAATCATACGGCCCGGCCGATGCCCTGCGGGTGCTTAGCTCACTGGTGGAAAACAGTCCGGGCGACAGCGTGGTGGCGCGAGATGTGGCTTACTCGGCCTCGGTTTACGGTCTGCATGGTCATGCCTATCATCTTTTTCGCCGGGTGGCCGACGTACGGCCCTATGAGCCCCAGACCTATCGCGCCATGGCACAGGTGTTGGAGCAGCTGGGAAAAACGGATCTTGCATTGCTCTACTACGAGGTGGGATTGCGTGGCAACTGGGATCGACGTTTTGGTGAATTTCGACGCATTCACAGCATTGATTATCTGCGTTTTCTAAAGCGAATCAATTCCGGCAAACTCCGTTCGAGTGTTCCGGATTATGCCAGGCTGCGCTATGACACCCTGCAGAAAAAATTAGATCTAAAGCAGACTGATTTGCTAATTGCCATCACCTGGAATACGGACCGAACGGATGTGGATCTGCATGTGGTCGAACCCGGTGGTGAAGAGTGTTATTATCAAAATCGAACTACCCGGTCAGGCGGCTATTTGACCCAGGATGTCACTCAGGGTTATGGACCGGAGATGTACATTTTGCAAAACGCTGAAAACGGGATTTATAAAATCCGAGTAAAATACTTCAGCTCCGACGCCAGCCGCGCAAGTACACGGACCAAGGTCGCAGTTACCGTCATCGAAGGCTGGGGGAGCCAGCAGGAGCGCACAACTCGTAAAACCGTCACCCTGAACTATGGCAAACAAATGCACGATCTTATGACGGTAAAGTTTTCAAAATGAGTTGTATCCGTGATTAATCAATACTCTAGCACTTTCAGCCGGCACCATGGGTGCTTTGCCGGCTAATACATAAATAGAAACGCATAAACGAATGCCCGTCTCATAAATTGGGACTGCTGAATTTCCACCTCTGGTGGTAACCACAATTATGGGATTCAACAGGGTAAATCTGTGTGTGTCTGCCTGCCCCGTAGGTAGGAACTATCGTACCGGGATGGCTAAAAACATATTGAAAATGGATCGGCGATGACTGTTATTGGCCTACTAATCACAGATCAAGGTTTGACCCTCTGCTTTTTTGGCTGTGCGAAGAAATATCGATCGTTTCCCTGCTGATTTCATGTTGGAACTCACCAAGAAAGAACAAGATTCTTTAAGATCACAAATTGTGACCTTAAAAAGGGGTCAACATTCCAAATATCCACCGTTTGCCTTTACAGAGCAAGGCGTCGCCATGCTCTCATCCGTTCTCAATAGCGATCGTGCTATCAGGGTGAATATTGATATTATGCGAACCTTTACTCGCTTCCGCAAGATGCTTGTTACTCAAAACGATCTAAAACGCAAAATCGAAGCCATGGAGATAAAATACGATGAGCAGTTTAGTATAGTCTTCAATGCAATCACACAGCTACTTGAGGAGGATGAGAAGTCGAATAAGAAGATAGGATACATAAAAGAACGCCAGGCAAAATTTGGAAGTGGAAATAGGAAAAATTGAATAACGATTAAAGTCAAAATCGTCGAAAATTTAAAATCGGTGTAAGTCAGAAGATCCTGCAGGAAACCATCCATAGCGATCTCCCACCTCTGACGCATCTGCTGAAAAACATACTAAAAAGCGAATAAATTCTAAGCTTTTCTCCAAACCAGTCGCTGAACACTCTACACTGTGTCCGTTGGCACTACCGTGCTAATGCGCTGGTAAAATGTCTGTAAGTACGATTTTAAAAATGAGTCGGTGATGGCTGCTATTGCGTTACTAATCACAGATCAAGGTCTGACCCCTCTCGTTTTCGTGGTCGGAGACTCACCGCAATTTTCGGCCCTGACCGCGCAAACGGCTCCCCCGGAACTCGTCGGTTCAGCCCTCACGATTGTTACAAGCATCGGATTTTTCATCACCATTCTCAGCATTCAATTTACGAATCTGATCGCCAATTTCATTGGCTCTGAGTATATTTTCCTGTTCCTGGTGCCGGGACCGATAATCGGTCTGGTAAATCTGTGGCCTTTATATCGCAGGTATGCCGGTGTTGGATCACAGATTTTCACCTGAAATAGGTGTTTCAGATCAGACTTGCCAATTCAAGGCAAAACCGCTAAAGATGACATCGGCTGAAAGGCGGGCGATATGAAAAATAACAGTACCGATAAACAAAAGGCTGATCAATTGCAAACGGTGGTTCGGTCAGAACAGGTGATCCATCAGCGTTTGAAAGACGACGGTTCTTTCCCCAACAACGAAAAACTTCCACTTTTCGTCTATCAAGGAGCCTTGGCACTGCCTCGGAACAATCCGGCAGTCGTCTTCGAGGATCTATTTGAGTCCAACGGCTGGAGCGGCTCTTGGCGCAACGGCATCTATGGTTTTCATCATTACCACAGCACCGCGCATGAGGTTCTGGGTGTCTACAGCGGCTCCGCAAAAGTTCAATTGGGTGGTGAGAACGGGATCACCCTCACGGTTCGTCGCGGAGATGTGATCATCATTCCGGCCGGCGTGGCCCACAAAAATCTGGGCGCAAGCTCCGATTTTCGGGTCGTCGGCGCATATCCCCTGGGTTAGGGTCCGGATATGTGCTACGGCAGGGCCGGCGAGAGGCCGCAAGCGGATCAAAACATCGACAAAGTTCCACTACCACCCAAGGATCCGGTCTATGGCTCCGGCGGCCCGATGGCAGAGTATTGGGAGTGATCCGATTTGGGATTTGGGATCGTTTCGATTTTGGATTTTGGTTTTCGGATTGAACTGCAATTGGTTAATTACGAATTCAATTATCTGTCTTCTGTCATCTAACTTCCTTCATAAGCCACCCCGCCTTGCGGGGTGAGAATTGAAAAGGTTCTACCGTTACCGGGTGATCCCAGCGCATCGATCTAAATCTGAGCTCAGCCGGCGGCTTATGAAGGAAGTCAATCAAAAGAATTTTGGCTTATTTTTTTTCGCCTTGCTTAGGCTAGCGAGCAGCGCGTCTGCCTATCAAAATAGACATATCAAATTGAAGCGGTCCTAAAATAGTTTTATCAAAAGTTGTAAGCGCACACGCTTTCAGAAAAAGGGAACATGAAGCCAAAATTCTTTTCACAAATCAGCGATCACCAGCAGAGCAAGGCTCCGGCCCCTTCGAGGAACCTTCCTCATACCCCCAGCTCTGCTGGTGGTCGCTGATTTCCGGTGATCAAAAGGTGTGAATTAAAACGCACGGTGGTCGCGGAGTTCAGGGACATTCCTTGGAGAGAACGTGTATTATGAAAAACCGAATGATCCTCACACCCTTTTTTTTGGATGAACCGCTGCCTGAGCTAAAAGGTCTGGCAGCGCCGGACTGGGTGATCAACGAGCCGGATTTGCCGGACGGGGATAAACAATTGCGCATGTCCGCCATCCACCGACCACTGGCCGATTTTGCCCGGCAGATCCTTGCAGACGGCAATCGGCCGATCAGCATCGCCGGTGACTGCTGCACCGCCATCGGTATGCTGGCCGGCATCCGGCACGCCGGGGTCGATCCGGTCCTGCTGTGGTTTGATGCCCACGGCGACTTGAACACCTGGCAAACCACTCCCAGCGGATTTCTGGGTGGAATGCCACTGGCCATGCTCCTCGGCAAAGGCGAGCAAACCATGCTGGAGGCCCTGGGCCTCAAGCCTATGCCCGAGGACCGGGTAATATTGACGGATGCCCGTGACCTTGATCCGGGGGAAATACGATTGATTGAAGCAGCCGACATCATTCATTTAACCGATATCGGCGATCTACTGACATTGAAGTTGCCCGATGCCGCCCCCTACATTCATCTTGACACGGACATAGTAAATCTGGCTGAAGCTCCGGCAATGAATTATCCGGCGGCCGGCGGTCCTTCGGTAGAGGAGCTGCAAAGGGTTATGAAACACCTGAACCGGACGAAAAATATAGCAGCGGTTTCCATGTCGACCTGGAATCCAAAGCTGGATCAAGACGGCCGAAGTCGCCGTGCGTGCATGGGGTTGCTGGATACGCTGGTCAACGATGGCGGAACAGTATGAAACCGAAAGAAACGACGGCTCCCATCAACCAATATCATCTGGCGCCTCAAACGGGAGTGGCTTTTACGGTGCAAAAGTCGCCTAAAAATTGAAGATTACCAATTCAGCGGTAAGCCCCAGTGTTGCGCGAGGAGAGAAAATCGCCTCAGAAATGAATTTAAAGCTAATAGAGTTTAAAAACGCATAAAAACAACCCTGTCCGCCTTTTTCTGGTGAAATGATAGAACCACGACCGATTTGAAACTTGACCCGGATCACAGCTTGAATCTGTATCATATCCAACAAAAATGGCTTACAGTTTGCATTGGACGAAAGATCACGGACAACTACCACCGCGGCATCGGTATCAATAAATAGGATAAACTCACCGAATACGAATGACCCAATAATTGGAATGTTTAAACTTATAACGGGAATGAAGCTGAATGGGCGTCCCCAATCTTGACACAAGCTGAGGGGAATTTTATCGTTTGGATGTAATAGGGTAAAGTTAGTCAACTCAGTCAACAACGTCCCGGAGTTCGTTAATTTGGATCAACTCGATCGATGCAACAGAAAAAACTAAAAAATGGTTGAAAATTAACCATAATATGGTAAATATACAGCCATGTATCGACGAAATATTGAGCCTCTTATACATGCTGCCCTATTGGATACACCGGTCGTCCTCCTCAACGGTGCGCGCCAGACCGGCAAAACAACTCTGGTTCAAAAAGTGGCATCGGAATTGTCGCTCCGTTATGTAACCCTCGACGATGCGACTATTCTATCTGCTGCCGCCACTGATCCACAGGGATTTATTCGTGGCCTGGGTCAAAAGGCTGTTATCGATGAAGTTCAGAAGGTCCCGTCTCTGTTTCCTGCAATCAAATTAGAGGTGGATTCTAATCGTCAGCCGGGCCGATTTTTGCTGACAGGTTCAGCCAATGTTTTAATGCTGCCCCGAATGTCCGAATCACTCGCCGGCAGGCTTGAGATCATTTCTCTGATGCCTCTTTCACAGGGAGAACTGCGCGACAAGGATGAAATGTTTATCGAGTTGTTGTTTTCTCCCATTCTAGATACCCCATCTTTGGCCGACAAGTACGAAGCCGACTCATTTCTATCTGAATTAATCGTTAAAGGCGGTTTTCCTGAAATTCAGAAAAGGATCTCCGATAAGCGCAGGCAGACATGGTTTTCATCCTATATCACAACCATTTTGCAGCGTGATGTCAGAGATCTATCCAACATCGATGGATTAATCGATATGCCGCGGCTGCTGTCACTGCTGGCATCCAGGATTGGCGGATTGCTGAATGCATCCGAGCTTTCAAGATCTGCGGGAATCCCAAACTCGACGCTGAAACGATATATAGCTCTTCTGGAAGCTACTTTTCTATATCAGCCGCGGCCAGCATGGTCTGTCAACCTCGGTAAACGCATTATAAAATCGCCTAAAATTCAAATGGTGGATAGTGGGCTGGTTTGCCATCTGGCCGGATACGACGCCAGACGGCTGGATGAAGACGCAACATTCAGGGGCCATGCGTTAGAATGCTTTGTAGCGGCGGAATTGCAGAAACAGATCTCCTGGTCAGAAATGAATGTATCCGTATACCACTACCGCGCAGTTACCGGCCAGAAAGTCGATGTCGTGCTCGAAAACAGTCAGGGCCGCCTCGTGACCATAGAGGTAAAATCCTCAGCATCGGTTAGTAAGAAAGATTTTCGAGGGATTGAAAGTTTCGCTGAAACCGTCGGGAAGCGGTTCTTACGTGGCGTGGTGCTCTATGCCGGTAACCAGGCCGTTACCTTTGGCAATGATCTCTATGCGATGCCGATTTCAGTTCTCTGGCAATGATCTGTATGGCCAATCCTCCTTCTCCGAGTCACCAAGTCACCCCGTCTCACAGTCATAGCAATCACCCTGTCCTGACTGCCCCTGCCTCTTCGTTTAACGCAACAAACTCAACAAACCGAATTAACGCGATAAACGCAATGAACCCAATAGACTCAATAAACCCGATAAACTCAACAAACCCAACGAACCTTTACCCAGTTAAATTCTTCGCAGAAGACGAGCGCAGCGTATTTAACCAGGGCAATAGACCCTGTAAACTATGAATTGGTGCAGAAGAAATGTTTTCCGATTATTGACTAATTGCCAACAGAAATGTAATTCACTTTTAAAGCTTTGATCCTAAATTATTCATAAGTACAAACTCTTATGTTGGAGCCTTAAATGTCCCGAGTTGCAAAAAAATGCCGGATAGCTACCCGGCATTGTTGGAGGATGTAAAGTCCCGCATCCGTGCTGCCCAGATAAAGGCCGCCCTCTCGGTTAACCGAGAATTGATTGAACTATACTGGGATATAGGTAAGCTCATATCTGCACGCCCAAAAAAAGAGGGGTGGGGAAAATCGGTTGTTGAGCGCCTATCTGCTGATCTTCGAAGCGCGTTTTCTCAAATAGCCGGTTTTTCGCCCAGAAACCTATGGAGGATGAGGTCTTTTTACGTTGCTTGGACTGAGAATATTCGAAATCTGCCACAAGCTGTGGCAGATTTAGACGGCGAGAATCTGCCACTGCCCGTGGCAGAAATTCCTTGGGGTCATAATATACTCCGTCGAATTTGCGTTAAAAACATCCAGGCACCCGGTTGGTGTAGCCGAGTACAAATTCACCAATAGGCTGCCCAAGAAATATCAGGCAGATTTGCCGACGCCAAAAGAATTGCGAAAACAGCTCAGAAAGGCTGCAAAATTAACATCGAAAAAAATGGGGAGTTGGGCGTAAAACGAATTAAGTTAGTCAACAACGTTAAGTTTTCTGGGTTTTGGCCTCTCCGCTGGTTCGCCGGAAACACCGGTGAAAATGAAAAAACGATTCGACGAGTATCTTGACGAGATCACCAAGGGCAAAGAGACCGTGAAGGCAAGAATAGTACTGGAATAGGAGCCAAGGATGTCCACAGATAAACACGAATGGAATTTTGAAAACCTGGTCGGCACCATCCGGCAGGTGCATGAGGAACTCGCGGTCCAGGTCGGACGAGCGGTGAACCTTGGCCTGACGATGCGAAACTGGCTGATCGGTGCCTATATCGCAATATATGAACTATCCGGGGCAGATCGGGCCAGCTATGGCGATGGTCTCCTGACCGTACTTGCGAAACGCCCAACTCAACTCAAGGTCAGCAACTGCAACCGTCGCCAGCTTTATCGATATCTGCGTTTTTATCGCCTTTACCCCGAGATTGTGGGGACACTGTCCACACAATTGAAAGAGCTTTTACCCAGCATGGACAATGGGCTATTCGTTTCCAAATATCAGCTTGAACTGCCAAAGAAAGAGGAAATGAAGCGGTTTATCGAGGAACAGTTACGGGAAACAGGATCATTATGCTGTTAATGGTAGCATAAATGGTTATTATCGACTCGTTAGGAGACAAATCTGCCAAGAATGATCAATTTGGGACTAAGTTAGGACTAAGTCGGGACCATGCGCAAATTTTTAAAACCTTGATTCAGAACAAGGGATCACTATTGCATAAAGTTGCTGCCCGGCCCGCCGCGCCAGAGTTATATTTAAAAGTTGTGTTTAAAGGAAAAGGCGGTGTATCCACCGGTAGATTGTTAGCAGCAGTCAACCGGCCACACTAAAAAGGAAAGGATACACCACCCATGAACCAGGATAAT
>Ga0126331_1000483_pt1 | contig 12413 bp, 6 predicted proteins | sample InaspJWI98metaG_FD_96379 | JGI IMG/M metagenome (GOLD analysis project Ga0126331, IMG submission 96379) | Marine gutless worms symbiont microbial communities from Oahu, Hawaii - Inanidrilus sp. 2 OAHU.JWI-98 metaG | ecosystem: Host-associated > Annelida > Digestive system > Unclassified | place... | reverse complement strand
GGAGATATCGATCGACAGCTGTGGGCATCGTTCTGTAGGCGCCAGCGCTCAGCAGCAAACGCGGGTAACATCACGCTGAGAGCCAACAGAAGCTCGACACAGCTAGACTTGTTTTAACATGCAGTTTGAGGGATTCCAGAGTACATGGGACAGGCGGTGACACACCTGTAAGTTCACAGAAACTATGCTGGTTTGGATGGACTTAAACACTTTATTTGTATACGCTTTATAATGATGCCAAAGATCAAAAGTACACATCATATAAAACAGAGGTTTGCAGTTAATACTCAACTCACAGTCTGCAACAACGGGAAGATGCCTGCTATTCATCTTATAGCAGTCTTTGGCTAAGGCAGCTGATGCAGATGTGTACAGCACACTGCACCCGCAACTCTTTCACTCATCTATGTTTTAGCTACTGTTATGACTGAGCAATCAGCCAACACGTGCCTGTTGTCTGTTACAGATACATGGACAACCTACGGTGACAGGAGTTTCACTGTTAGTGGACCAGCTGCATGGAACAGTTTACCCATGACACTGCGATCAAGTGACGTCGTGCAGGAGACTTTCGGGTGACATTTTTGTTTAGCTTTCTTGACAATTAGACCTAGTTATGTGGACAGCTATAAAGACAGTTGCTTTACCATACTGCCATTTCTGCCGACATAGTAAATAGTGGCCTTTGGGATCCCGCACTGTGTCCTTAATAATAATAATAATCCATGCAGAAAAACACACAAAGGTCAACATGTATTATCAAAATAAAAGTATGATAAACTCGCTGTAGTTTTGAGTCACCTTCTGAAGCTCATTCATTGTTGCCAGCATTCCGGAACAAGTATCGAAAATGTTTACCGCCCGTGCACGTGTTCGGATGCCGTATATCTGCAACACGAAAACACAGAGACAAACACACACACACCCGTTTAACAGCCCTTTGTCCAGGACTACCCGGGTTAGCCGGTACCATAAAGGTAAAAGCAATCTGGATTTTACTGAAGCAAGACACAGTGAGTGGCAGTGGCATCAGCTGGGCTATATGCAAGTCTGCACCTCGCTCCAGACAGATAATCATGCCAGCACCCAATCACTCAGTTTTTTACAGGCCGGATGCCCTTCCTGCCGCCCAACCAACGGTGTCAAAGCACTGAAGGCTAAACACAGAGACAAAAATGAATGGAAACTCATGACAAACTACAGGATCAAATGTAGATAACCAACTGCAATGCTCTAATAACTGCTGTGTTACTGCACAACAGTAGCACAAGTCTGCAACATGGCAGTTACTCAAGGTTACTGAAGACTACATAAAGCAGCACACTTGACTTCATGTAAATCACAAAGACTCAGCCAGTACTTTCACTTGACTCAGTGTTACTGTTCTCAAGTTAATCCTGTTGCATCTGGCAAATTAGAACCTCAGATAAAAATCACTAATAACACAGGAAAACTGCTTACGTTTTGCTGGGTGAAAATTTTGTACATTTCAGGCAGAATGACAGAAGCCACTTGTGGCATTTGCACATCAGTGACCTCACGGCAAAATTCTACAAAAATGCACACACAATCATTCAGCCAGAAGCACACCAATAAAAATACAGTTATGAGTTGAAGAAACGACAGTAACAAAAATTCTAGTACATCAATATGATACAATACAAACTTGAAGATGGAGAGACAGCCAGAGGACATCTAGACAGATACAGTACATCCATAGAAGTGGCTAGTATATTGGCCCTCAGGCCACTCAGACAGATGAGCAAAACACACAATGGCCATGACGGGGGACTGCTAATCATAGCCACATTATAGTATAAAAAGTGGACAGACAAACAGATGCTTCGTTTTCCATCAACGATGAGGCCTGCATAACTAGAAATAAATCCTGGTTCACAGGTTCAGTGACTACTTACCACTTATCACAACTGACCAAGAAGTGTACTAAGTCTGCCATTTTACCAAAGCTCAAGCCGTCATAGTGAAGAATTAATCATGAGAAATGCTTTCTGACCAGTAAGAACTCTCATGGCACCGTGAATGGCATCAGGACTACCGCTTGCCAGTGCTTCCATCAGAACATCGAACAGTTCGGGCCAGGCTTCTGGCCAGTCCCAATGTGCAATGGCCGACACAGCATATGCAACACTGACACGAACACGACGCACAGGCTCTCGTAAGCCAACTGGCAGCAGGCGCCGGATATCAGCTTTCGCCTGCAAAAAGCATAATCCGACTTCAATTGTTCTTACACACTGCATCTGAGAACCAGCACTTACACTGATAATAATTTTAACTCAAACAACAATTTATAACCATATATTATAAAAATTGTCGCCTGCTTTCTAGACTGGCAAATAGATTATGTTATTGTTGACATTTCACACAACAGTAATAATCTTGACTAGACAGATTACATTTGTTTTGTTGCAAGATGGATAAAAAGGTCAATGCAAAAATGTGTTAAAAGCCGATCAAAGTGTTATGTTAACAAGATCACACCCTTCTGAGGTAATTATTGTCCACTAGATATTAACTGCCATCCAGTATATAAGCAACGCAGCGACAATATTATGAAACTATCAGTTCTATCTCATTAAAGTTGTTATAAATAACCAGGAAAATGTGCATAAATGATCAAGTACAGCCAATCAGTGTTACCTCCATGATGTCACACTGATGTCACAGTAGTGTTAAACAACTGGCCATAATGTTGTGCACTTCATGGAACAGTGAGTTTTTGTCATTTTAGAGTAACACTAACATCGTTAATGAAAAACTTTGACAACACAAAGTCAGTAAACAACATAAAAGACAAACATTACAGATATATACGATACAGACTAAATTTCAGCAACGTCTAGGTACCCAGTAACTGGAAGAATGAGCAAAAATATACACACTACACAGATTCCAACTAGTTGTGGTTACCCTTTCTGTGGTTTCTGGCTGGCAGAACTTGTCTGAATGCTGTGACCAGTGAACTTCAACATATTGCTTGAGCAGAAGTGATGCCAGCTGTCGCACTTCCACCGCAACAGATGAGTCGACAGTCAACTCCGTCAAGTACACTCCGAATTCTAACAATCAGCAGTTTATTTCCTCACAAAGCCAAGAAAACCAAGCAAATTTAACAAAACTTTACATGCATATAACATGACACCTGCATCTATAATTTCCTGAGAGTTACATCACTCAAAAATAACATCACAGATTATTGATAAAAATTAGTAGGGTGGTATGAGCACAAAAAAACACTATGAAACAAGTTGCAGGTTATTTGAAGAATAAAAATACTGTAAGTGCCCAGGGAGTGAGACGCAAGGAAGCTGCAATCAGAGCTGCATCAGCATGATACTTGGACACTGCACCAGGAAGTTTGCCGATTATCAAACAAGTCGCATGCTACGCTAACTGGCGCCAGGAACCGAATGTTTTACACTTCTTCCGTTGATAGTACAACTTCATAGGGAGGAGTAGTGCACAGTGGCTGTGTTAATGGTCTTTTCTGGTAAAGGTGTCAGGTGTTTTATAACAAATAACAGGTAACAGAGAGAGGTTTACGTTACACTGGCAGCTTGTGTTTATTCACAAAGTCACCGTTAAAAAATCATAGGCCTACTTAGGAGACGATGTCTTCGCGCTCAAAATGACGGACAGGCAATAACGAACACTAAATCTTTCAAGCTGCTTGTTTAATGAAATTACCTTCTGTCACTTCCAGAGTTTTCATCTGCTCTTCGCCTGCTGCACGAATACCATGTTCGTTCGATAATACGGCAGCTAGCGCTTCAAAAAGAGCCTCCTTTAAAGACCAACATCTTTCCGAATCTCCTGCCATGTTGTTTGTTGACAAATAAAGGCCCGCCTAATTGTTACATGGGACCACATAATACTTCGTACCTATATACAGCAGGACCCTTTGGCTTTTGGCATTTATTGCCAAATAATCTAATACGGTCTGTGGGGTAAATGGCTTTGGAGTTCGGACTTGGAGTTCGAAGCAAAGTTCGGAGGTTCTGTTCTATTTTCGTGTATTTTTGTCGCAGTTATTAAGCAGTTGATGAGATTTTAGCTGTCACACAGCGTCGCGCGGATCCATCTGCAACAGCTGATTGGGTAACCGTGCGCATAGCAGATTGACCAGAGTCGGTAATAGACTAGTCTATGGACGATAAGCAATCTCACAGTGAAATGCATACTAGAGTTGTTGTAGATCTGCAAATTACACATCAGGAGAAACAAACTGGCTCCATATTTACATGTATCATGTATACCGTAAGCCAGTAAGTGAAGAGCTTTTTATTTATTTTATTTAATATAAACAGACAAAGGACCCGAAAGTCACTAACATGTCACACAGCAAAGTCAGTGCTTAACACAAAAAGAACCAGTAAAATATACCAATAAACTAATTAAAAGACAACCGATAAGCTTGCTTGAAATAAACGAATCAAATATTTAGGCACTGAAAGCAAGCTTTACTATTGCAGGTCTTGAAACATCTCGGACACTTGCGTATTTACGGAAGGAAACAGTACTGAGCTATCTATAAGCGGAAGCCGCTGTGACAAATCCCCGGAAACAAGCCACGGTTAATTCAAGCTAACTCTTAGAAAATGACGACAGAGAGGGCGGTGCCGAGGTATCATTGAACAAGAACTTAAGAAGCTCGGTTACTGCAGACAGACCGTGCAACGTGTTGTGCCAGTCAAAATCTTGTCAACTGCTTCACAGTTGCGTGAACATATACACAACAAATTGAAGTACTACATGTAATAGGATTGGGATAAGAGGGTTACAGTGGACCGACGTGTAATGAACCATGTGCATGCCTCCAGCCATGACTCGTCGATTGTTGTGGGTGCGCTCTATACAAGCTCAGCCGTCGGCGAATTTGGCTGACATCGCACACATGATCGAGTCGCCAGTGAAATTTTCAAAGCCCAGAGTTTGGGCAAAAATTTCAGAGGGGAGTACCCTTATTTTTGAAGGTACCCGCATTTCCTTAAGATACAGAGTAGGATAGTTCAAAGAATGCTCCCATGCCGAAAACCAGCAAGATTTGTCAGCCACTTTGATAGGACACTGTGACGCTCGCCGAGCTCAGGCCCGAACGCTGACGAGCTTACCTGCCTGCGTGCTTGCCGAGTGTCACAGACAACGACATTTGGTCATGCGTGCCAATCCAAACGTAGCATGCACCAATACACGAGTGCATAGCACTGTGCAAAGACATCACTATCCAGAGAGGCCGATTTTGCGCCAGATCTCTAGCCTTATATGTCCCAAGATGCAGCGAAGACAGGTAATCACAGTGCCGTATTTAATGGGGAGGGGTTTACGGCTTCAAACCTCCCCCCCCGCGAAATGATAAATATAGCAGACTGGCATTCTATGTTTGCACTATTGTGATACCAGGAAAAGCCATCTGGCGTCTATAAAATGCAAGAAACCGCTTGGGCGGCCGGGGTTCCGCCCCAGACCCCGCTGGGAGAGCTTACAGAGCTCCCCGACACCCTAGCTGATGGAGGGGGCTGGCTGCACCTCCCCCAAGAACTCCACCCCGCTCTCGGCCTTTCAGGCCTCGCCTGTCCCCACCCCCTAATTTTCAAACCGCCATCAAACTAAAATCCTAGCTACGGCCCTGGATCATCATGAATGTTCTTCATCCAAGTTGTGCGCGGCCGCCCCGGTGGTCGCATCCAGTTCTCTTGGGGAGGTTCAAGGATGGCTTGGCTAGCATCTGCATGCCAGCGTAACAATTATACTTTGTTGTGAGTGGCTGCAGCGAAACTAGGATGGCTACAGCTTAGCTAGTTCTCATCATATGTATTTCATAGCAGCTTGTGAACTGTAGTTCAGTTCAGTTCATCAGCTCTGCACAAGTCTTTACAGGCCTACAGTGCTCACTGCACCAACTGGTGAGACGGTGCACATTTTCAGAAGCACGGTCACGCGACGTAAAAACAGCAACTCTTATCAACATAAAACCATTAAATTAAAACCTGCGTCATTATATTAATACAAGAGTCAGCATCTACTGACATACATGTCGATTGTACCAACAAGATATGAAAGTTACCAAGTCAGTTTAGGCAATACATATTTCACCTTATGACACAAACTAATGTGATTAGTGAAAAGATATACACTCTATACAGCTGTAATACGCAAACCAGGATAAGTCATGAAAACTACAATGTATCAAAAACTAAAAGCAACAACACAACAAAACTGTTTATTTTCTACAAAACATGCATTATCATACTATTACAAATGCAATAACAGACTGTTAAACAACAGACAACTAAGAAGTCAAAAATTTCATTTTTGTCACTGGGCATGGACTCGGACATTATATGTGCATATCCATGAAAGACAAAAATGTGCAAAAATTTAAGACGAAGTGATTGTACTATGGTAAGCTAACAAAATATTGAGAACTAGAAATCGACAGCAAACTGAATGCCTCCAGCCGGGCATTGACAGACACATGCACATACAATACGCATGCACAGACAGACGGACAACCCAAAAACATATTGCCTCCAGCCCAATCTACTGGATGGACGGAGGCATAAAAACGACTGACATGATATTGACATAATTTCGTACATAACAAACAAGACCACGTGCATCTCTGTCAAGCAAGAATCGATCAGTGACTCTGCAACAGTATAACTGGAGTGAACTACACTCACTGTGTGCATCCCATTATCTGCAAGACTGCACCCAACTGTTTTGGATTTCGAGCCATGCTGTTAACTACTACCCTGCCATTGTTCTGCAACCAGAGGCTGTTGCATCCCTGGACAATTAGCCATCTCTAAAGCACCATTGAGTCACTAAGACTCCTGCTAGATGATACATGGTCTCTCCAGAAAATCCTCCTAATTCCAATGCTACTGTCATGGAGACTACCGGCTGTCCTCCAGTTCACACCCCATTCAAGACAGACTTCTTCTTTGTGCACATGGCATGTGCAGACCTAAAACAGGATCACCACCTGGTCATTGGGGCGTCACTATAACCACCCAGTGTACGCTGTGCAGTGACCTTCAATGCCACATAAAAACATGATTTTTAAGCATTTATTGCACTGTTTTGTCATAATGTTATCACAGTTTTTCAGTTTCTGGTTGATTAGTGACTGTCATATTGTTATGCTGTATACTGATACAGCTAGTTGCAGGCCTGGCACAAAACACTCTAATGCAACGAAGTGCAATGTTAACAACATATTCTACCACAGTGAGTTATCAAAGGCATCGACACAACAATGATCATTACCGACATAACAGTGTTAACATTTCACTATCTAACAACTACTCTACTCAACTAAGTTTAATCAAAGAAATCTTTGGCAGTAACTCGCGGAGAACTACGGTACTGTTAACTACTGCACTGAAGTAAAAGCTAATTGTATTAAACTAAAAATTAACCCAATTAAACATAAGACACGAAAAGAAAGCAACAGGTAAATATCCACACAAGAGCAATGCAATAAACACACAGAGTGAAGTAGATTTTAAAATTTTTAAATCTATATACAATAGCATCAGCAAACACTCTCCTGATATCAAAAAGGTACCCAAACTTCTACAATTCCAGTAACCAAGCGTAGCTGTCCCATTAAATTGAGAATTAGTTCAATGGACATTACTGTAATACGGACTTCTGGCAGGAGGGAATTTGTGGAACAATGCAGTTTATCATTTGAGAATCACACCACAAACCAGTTTGCATCAGGATCAACTGAAAGACAGAACGAAATATGGAATGATGTCATTCCGAAAGATCACACTAGCGTAAGGCCACCACAACAGCACGGGCCACTGATTATTACAGAAAAGCTGGACAGTTCACCCAACACCACATTAGCCAGTAACAAAAACGGTTTTACAGGACTGAAACACAAACACTCACGAGGACCGTGTGACAATTTGATTACAACAGACAACACTGGATGCATAGCTTCATGCCAGAAACTAAATATTGCTTTGAATGCCTTCACACAACAGCTAATATACTAGTAAAATTAATTCAAGAGCAGCTAAAACAGCAACAATTGCTACTGCATAGAGTGTGACTTTATTTACACTATACAGCAAACTATGGGAAATAATAATGATGATAATAATCAACAAACAGCTAAACTATACAGACTCTATAATATGTGTGTAAATAATGACAACAAATTCCTTTGGTGTAAAAATCAACAGCACATCATACTTACAACCATCCAACCTAGAAGAAAAAATGCAATAGGCAAAAATAATTCTCCAAAATTCCAGTAACGTAAGCTTTCTATAAAAACACAATGATAACTGTTGAAATTTCCACCGTCATTTCACTTTCACACTAAATGCTCATGGACATCAACAGAAACCAGTATACAAATGCTGTATTCAGTGACATTCAAATCACATTCAGTTTAATCCAATTTCTGAATACTTTGTTCATGGTACAGTAATACTCTGGGATGAGACTGATGCTAGGTGGTACAACAGAGAGCAGAGTATTAACCTGAACTGTGCACACTGGACATCATCCCGTTCTGATAAATTCATATTTCAAGCACTGACTTTACAGATGACATATGAATTATCCAACACATTTGGCATAGCAATGAGTCTTGCCCCCAGTCTATTCACTGCTCTGTTATTGACAACTCTACTCACAAGTAGAACAAAAAGAGAAATACAAAACACAAACTAGAAGTGGCCGGCAAGCCAGCTGGTAAATGCCTCTTCCCGACTGCCACAAGCACACAGCATATTTGGCGCCACACAGTTGGACGAAAAAATCTAAAGCAATGCCACCACGGCCCATATGAAGAGGTAAAGGTAAAGGCAGCCCATACCCGATTACCGAGTGTAGGGTTCCGGAGCTGATCCCGGTTCTTGACAGTCAGCCTGCAGGTGACGTAAGAAACCAGGCAGTAGGCTGCCATTACTTTCCACCAGGCCCGCAGTTACCCTTGCAACCCTTAAGAGGGCTGCTACCAATTTCGCTGCTTGGTGAACAGAGGCACGATGGGTGTGAACAGTTTGCCTAAGACTGTTACGGTACCCAGCAGCGTCGCGGCTGAGATCTGAACCCAGGCCCTTCTGTGCCTGAGTCCAGCACGCTAACCACTTGGCTACAGAGCCATCTGTATGAAGAAGACAGGAGCATAAAACTAACCGTCTAAATCTAACCTAAAAGAGTGATTTCCTACTAGAAAACTACACAGTCGGCCGTTCTACAAGAAAAAACGTAGGACTACAAAGCAATAATGCAAGACGACAAATAGTGAAGCAAATTTTAATGAACCTTATATCTAGGTCAATCTACGGACAAGTTACCTAACTGCAATGAACTTAATGGTTGTAACAACTATGTCTGCACACATTTAAAAATTCACCCATAACCACTGTACAAGCTATGTACTATCATTAAAAAGGTAAAGGTACGGAGCATAGAAGCTTGCAACTAACCTCACCACTACAGGAACTCACGTGCCATATGGAATCATACAGTGTTACTAGCCACCCCGCTATTTCACTGTAAAGACGGCGATTGCTGAACATCACTTCCAAAACAGATAGGTCATACTGCTTGCAGAAAGTGAAGATCAACAGAGATCGAGTTGTAACTAATAAAAGGTAAAATAAAGTTACACACAACAGCATCAAAAATGTACTCCACAGCCTGATCTTTGTGAAAAAAAATTGCAATTATCTAGAGATCTCAATGGACGGGATATCCTAGACAATGGCCTGGCTCTAGTACTCACTAACAAAAGCTACAACAGCAGAGGTTAAAACCAAAAACCCTAAACGACTACCAGTAAATCTGTTTACGTCAAATTAACTAAGATAGTTTCTTTCTTTCTTACATACCACACCCAGAAAATAAATGCTTTAAATCTATTCTAATTTCTAATACAAGTATATAAACCTCCCTCAACATTTAAGTCAAAATCAGCATACGAGAATCAATCGGGTAACAAATGACGATGTCCAAATGTCGTAAAATTAAAATCAGTTATCTTTTTTTCAGATTTCACACACAATTTGAAGAGTGACACTAATGATGTTTCTCGTAATAACATACATATTATGCCATTCAAAATATGGTCAGTAATCCTTCATCTGTCTGCATACAGCAGGGATAAATAAACCAATACAGCAAAACAGGCCAATTAATAGCAATATTTACACATTCGCAGCACATCAATGTTGATTGAAATGCAGTTACAATAACAGCACATGTAAATATGGAAAGCAAAAGTATGCATATATGAAACTTGTCCACCAATAACGAACACCTTTACTGCATCAAGGAACGCAAAAACAAATGCAAATCAGGAGTTACTCATGCCACCTCTTTTCACTGTGAATTAGCAGAATATTGAACCATTATTATTCAATGGGCAGAATATTCTGCAAATTCGCCATGAATGATGGGCAGCATGAGTAAACAGTTAAGATTCTTTTTTGTCATTTGTTCCTTTCTTAATGTGTGCCTTCAGTGCTTTGACGCTGTTGGTTGGGCTGCAGGAAGGGCATCCGGCCTGTAAAAAACTGAGTGGTGAGGTGCTGGTGTGGTTATCTGTCTGGAGCGAGGTGCAGACTTGCACATGCACAGCTGATGCCACTGCCACTCACTATCTCTTGCTCCAGTAAAATCCAGATTGGTTTTACCTTTCTGGTACCGGCTCACCCGGGCAGTCCCGGACAAAGGGCCGTTAAAAGGGTGTGTGTGTGTTCCTTTCTTAATGTACTCGCAGTAATATTAACTACTGTTCAACTGGATCGCTTGTGCAACATTCTACCTACTGTACAACTGCATGGCAATATTAGACACTTCACCTGCGATCAAGCGTTTAAGTGACCTTTGTCAGATTCTGTTAACTACGAACTGTGCTCATATGCAAACTATAACTTACGACTGACAGGATAACTTCAGTCAGATGAAATAACATTATTTAGGCCCAATTGCACCACGCTTAGCTAACTTCAACTGCCGGTTAATTAACCCATCTCCCAACACAAGTGACTGATGTGCTGCATGACCTGCTATTATCATGATGATGACAATGACCTAACTGCCGGTCAAAGTTAACTGTGCTTGGTGCAAACAGAGGCCAGATTTACTAAATATCTTACGATTTATCATAACATTATCTTAAGTTCATCGATCTGACGATTTTGCAAGCGAATCGTACCCAAGAAAAGCCTTGTGTTCTTTGTAAAATGTTTAGTAAATTAAACGTCCGTCATAAGTCGATCGTAATTTTGGCATTATCGTTAAGACAATCATAAGATATTTTGTAAATCGGGGCCCCAGATCTTAGTGCTAACTTACAAATGGTACACATTACAGTGACAGTTGTAATACTGATAAAAACAAAACAAGCAGGCCAAACGAATGAACATGCCGGCCTCGATGCAAGCAATTCCTTGATTCTTCAACTAGTAACAACACACTGCCTATTTCAGAACATCTCGATATGTCACCGGCACTATTACTTCAACTGCTGGCATATTAACGACAGTTTAGCACCACATGATTAAATAACTAGTTACGACAATTCATTGTACTGCCTGTTAAGAATCAAACAACAACGTTAAATACAAGTCATTTGACCTGTAACTCATGGCAAATGAACAAACAACACAAAAAATTGCCATGTCCAAATACGGGCAGAAAAAACCCGTATATTCCAGTCGACAGTGAGGATAAACATCGTGAATGACATGAGTGGAAATAATGCAGTAATAAACGCAGAAAACTACTGGTTTAATATCAGTCGACAGACAAATGGCCATTAACAACAGCATACATGTACAGCAAATTCATCAGCTGTTATAACACAACTTAATCGACCAAATGCAGTTTTCTCCCAAAGAAAGCAGGTCACAGCAAAACTTCACTTCACTGACTTGGTACTACGATAGTACATGGCTCTTGGCTCTCCACTGCATCATAACTTCCACAAGTGATACTCATTTGGACAAAACAGCATTATTGAAGACTCAGCGAAATGTACTTGGTGGATAACTGCTGAGTGGCTGACCATAGCTGGACGGTGGTCGGACAGCGTCCATGGATGAAACATTGTGAGACCATGGATTGCTTATAGCCGGTAGTAACGGATCGATCCCATTTGCATCCATGGGATTTCTACCACTCAAGTGCTCCACTGCTGCAACACAGCAACAAAATGCAATGCAGTTACATAATATAACACTGAACTCATGAAGTTAACTCTAAGCTCTACTGTCAGAGTGCTACTATATCAATTCGATGGTGACGTATGGTTCCCAACAAAACTTTACTGCATATCCACTTCTGTAGTATTCATTTGGCACCCACTTGCACTCAACTTATCACTAAAGCATTGTTATCATACTGCTTAGATT
>Ga0126331_1000476_pt1 | contig 12515 bp, 7 predicted proteins | sample InaspJWI98metaG_FD_96379 | JGI IMG/M metagenome (GOLD analysis project Ga0126331, IMG submission 96379) | Marine gutless worms symbiont microbial communities from Oahu, Hawaii - Inanidrilus sp. 2 OAHU.JWI-98 metaG | ecosystem: Host-associated > Annelida > Digestive system > Unclassified | place... | reverse complement strand
TTTGACGCTGTTGGTTGGGCGGCAGGAAGGGCATCCGGCCTGTAAAAAACTGAGTGGTGGGGTGCTGGCGTGGTTATCTGTCTGGAGCGAGGTGCAGACTTGCATATGGTCCAGCTGATGCCATTGCCACTCATTGTCTCTTGCTTCAGTAAAATCCAGATTGGCTTTTACCTTTCTGGTACCGGCTCACCTGGGTAGTCCCAGACAAAAGGCCGTTAAATGCACACACGCCTTCAGTGCTTTGACACTGTTGGTTGGGTGTCAGGAAGAGCATCTGGCCTGTAAAAATCGAGTGATGAGGTGAAGATTGTTTGCACATGGTCTAGCAGATGCCAGTGCATCCCCACACCCCATCATCTCTAGCCTCATTTAAATCCAGGCTGGTTTTACCTTTCTGGTACTGGCTTATCCAGGTTGTCTGGAAAAGAGGCCGTTAAACGGGTGCAGTGGTAGTAGTAATTTCTGGTGCATGCAAGAAAGACTGGCCCTGGACCATAGGTGGCAGAAATATCTGAAAAGTAGGCGGGTCAGATTAGTAGTCGGTTTGGTGAGACAACACAAGGGCCAACCAGCATTTTGAAGGTGAAAGATGAATTTCTACAGAGGAGCAAGTAAAAAAATTGCGGTACATCTGTGTTGATGGGTTATGTACTGACCCACAGCTGACTATTCCAGTTTAGATGCCAGTGAAAGTCAAAATGTCGGAATGGCCATGTAACACGATACGATATGATGCTACTTTACGTGAGCTCAAAAGCTGACATATGTAAGTCAGCTTAATCTACCGCACGGAACCAAATATTAAGAAGTGGAAAATAGAAAAACTATGAAGTAAAAATGGATATGCTCAGAAGTATCGGTAAACAGTCCGGGGAATCTGTGGAGAATACTGCGATAGTTTGATATGTAACGTTTTAATGGATTCAAAAGTGGGTAGGTCAAAGATAGCTGCAGCACACAGAGGCCAAAAGCTGGACTAGCCATGGCCTGCATTGCTAACAGAACAACTTGTTACAGTTGACTGGTAGCCAGAGGCTGCATTGCTGTTGCCTCCTGATGAATAGTGTTGAGAATATCAACTGTGGGTAAGTCTGGGAATGCCCAAGGATGACCCAAAAGTACCCCTTCCTGCAGGGCGGGATCCTGGTCCTACCTTACACGTGGTTCATTGGGACCACCCAAGTTTGTACTCTAGCACGTTGATTGTTTCAGCTGTTTTAGCATAGTTCGTGCTTGTGACTGACAAGCAGACAAGCAGACAGACAGACAGACCATGCTACAACAGTAACAATAAGCAGCATCTGATGCTATGCACAGCGACACAGCCTAACAATACACTGTTCAATAACAGCAATAAATCGCAGACCAGTGCAATAGCATCGAAGACTTGAATCTCGCCCACGTCGATACTGCCTGGGTAGGCGAGATATCCGTCACTGCCTGCGCTGCTGGCAGACAGGGCGCAGATGCCGCGGCAATTGAGAGGAGTGTCGCAGATTCGATGAAGCACCTTCATGTCGTGAATGTTATGTACAAACAGACTGCTCTCGAGACACACGACGAGCCGCTGAAACAAACAACAGATCAAAACAAGGCAACTGTAGACAGCAGATTCCACCGCCAGTCACGTGCTGCCCCCAGTGAGTGACTTTGAGTATGCGTTCTACTTCCACTGCCTTTGGCCGCCGATTACTGGAAAACACGATGTCATTCACAAAACAGGAAGTACCCTACATAACGTATTGCAATGCCACACGGAGGACTAACACATAGTCACTGATCAAAGACAGCATGCAAAAAAACTTAGTAAAGTTTAGATGAGCGGTTCTCAAGGCATGCCAATGAACAGACAGACAGACAAACAGATATACATGCCCATCAAATTACTACACTAAAAGTTGCGGAGTATTCACATGAAACAAACAATGACAAGTGATACCAAAACGTCCACGAAATACAAACGCCATCTATACTCACTGCATCAAATCTATAAAACAACAGATGATGTATCCAGAACCACTAATGCAGACCAGTGCAATAGCATCTATGGTCATGAGAGGAATAAATGTCAGCAGAAAACATACAGCACTGATTATGATTTCAAGTAATTTTTAATGTATAAGCATTAACAGCTATTGACTGACATCAATGACCATGACTCTCTTAAATACACATACTAAGAAATCAACACCAGAATCAATATTTTTCTGTTAAATGCTTTGGACCAAAGTGCATGCATTTGTCAAGTTCCGTTTGTATTCACTGATTAACACACACACACACCCGTTTAATGGCCCATTGTCCAGGACTACCCAGGTGAGCCGGTACCAGAAAGGTAAAACCAATCTGGATTTTACTGAAGCAAGAGACAGTGGCATCCGCTGGGCCATATGCAAGTCTGCACCTTGCTCCAGACAGATAACCATGCCAGCACCCCACCACTCAGTTTTTTACAGGCCGGATGCCTGCCACCCAACCAACAGCGTCAACGCACTGAAGGCTGATTAACAGTATTGTGATAAATCACACATACCAGTCGGTTTAAGCGAAGTGCCAGAATAGGACTGGAGTAATTATACGAGCATATTTCGGTTCCTTTCTTGAAGTGGCAAATCCGGAGTTTGCACGGAAAAGAAGTGCCAACAATGGCAACAAGACTGCTGGAAAACAGTCTTTCCACGCAGCACACTCCACCTTCGCATTCTGCAATCAAAACATGTGCTACGGGCAAAGAAAAGTTTAACATTTCAACACAGAGCCGAGGCAGAGCAAGGTTTTACGTCCAACTCGACACAAAACAGGTCATTTTGGAGGCGTTATTTCAACATGTCTCAGCTTCTGTTGCGTCACGCCCATCATGCTGTACACAAAGGTGGATGCTCAATGTGATGGTGGTGGTTGTCACTCAAACTTCGTTGACGACACTTACCATTAGGGCCCAGTTTTCCACAGGCCATGGAATTTTGAACCGAGCTGCAGAATGTGGCCGTTGTCGCGGAATTTCTCCGTTTCCGCAGAATTTTGCGTAATTATGTGTTCAATTGTTGTAAATCTCTATTGTCGTTGTAATTGTGACATTTTATATAGCATGACAGTTGACAAGGCACTCACTCACATATTAATATCAGCACTTTTATCACTAGCATCAGCATGCTTTTGTGAAGAAATGTCAGGAATTTATTTTGTGTATTTATGTAGCTGTGAATTCGTTCAGTGCTACTTTTATAACTGGGCCAAATTCGACAGAATTTACTTAAAAATGGAAGACTGCAGTGAGCCACAGAATTTGATAAATATCCCGTGGTGAGCTGCGGAATTTGGCAAATAGTTCTGTGTAACTTGTCAAAATTTGTCGCGGACACTACTTAAGATGTCAGTGTAGCTGGCACGATTTTTCTACTTTCAGAGTGGTCATTTTATCTTTGAGACTTTGGTCTCAGGCTACAGTTTAACACTTTGGTCTCAGCAATAGATAAAATGACCCACTGACTTGCAGGTCATTCCACCTTCATGTAATCCGGAGACAACAGACTAAGGTTCTCAGATTTTGGTCTCAGACTAAAGTTTAACAATACTGCCTCAGTGAAAGATAGTGATCATTGATCAATGCACCCGGTAAGTAATTTATACTATCAACAGTAACCAACATTAACCATATTCCACAGCAGTGCAACTTTCTGGTTCATATTTCAAATACGATGACTGTCATAACAGTAGTGGCACATTAGACATTTCTAAGAGTTAATGTATATGAGTATCGAGTATGACTGCTATAATTCCTGTCACCAAATTAATAAAACATTACAATTACTATTAACACAAGGATCAAAAATAACACTGCATGCAGAAATGCTGGTGTGCAATGCTTAGAAAAAGCCAACAAGATGCATACCTGTCTCATAGATTTTGTCCAAATTTTCAATGGAACTGACAGCAAACAGATGATATCCACTAACAGTACCAACTGATAGGGACCTAAAATAAAAAATACAAAAAATCAAACTTTTATGTTTAAAAAATTCAAGAAGTAAATGTTGCATCGGTAAGGTATCATGTCCCCATTCCTATCCACAAATGGTGATGTCAACAATGTGCTGGGGAAAGGGACAATGACGGCTTAGGTGGGGAAGTAGATTTTGTTGGAATGGGCAGGATGAGGACAAAACACTTTGCTGCATTAGGCTGTAATGTGAACATCATTTACTGTCAGGTTCTCAACCTATGTACACAGTATATAAAACACTCACAAGAGGCCACTGTGGTGGCCACACTCAAAACTCAGGGGCCTGATTTACAAAAATCTTACGATTATATTACGATAATATCAAAGTTACGATTGACTTACGATGGACATATAATTTATCAAACATCATATGAAGAACGAACAGCTAATTCTTAGGTACATTTTAATTGCTAAATCGTAAGATCGTTTGAGATAGTGTTCGTGAGTTAGCTTACAGTATTCTGAGAGAAATTTTAGCATGTTGTCAGTCACTATTGTAAGTCGATCTTACAATAAACTTAAGATAATGTTACGATAAATCGTAAGATCTTTTGTAAATCGAGCCCAGAGCTGCAGATGTGCTGCAGTGTAGATATACACAGTAGCAACATCTGGAGGTGAACTGCAGATGTCACCTGCAAGTGTCAAGGATGAAATGCAGATTATACAGACGTTGGTTTAACAGACACAAAAAAATACAAATCGTACATCTTGAAACTACATTTAACTCTTCAGTACAACTATTACGCCTCTATCTGACAGCAATATGGCACAATTGACAGCTATATGGCACATCAACATCTGTTTACTGTTGCTATGAATAATCAAAATTGTTATTAAGCTGCATCGCTATGCATAGCATAAGACGAGGACTTGTTATTGCGGTGGCACGGTCTGTCTGTCTGCATGTCTGCCTGTTGGTCACAACAGTAAGCTATGCTAAACTGGCCGAATCGATCGAGATGCTGTCTGGGGTGTGAACTTGTGACAGCCCAAAAACCACAGATTATGTAGGAGCCTTGCCAAGATCCTACCACCCAGGAAAGGGGCACGTTTGGGATCATGCTTGGACATGCCCAGGTGAATATTCTCAGTGGTGTATTGCTAAAAATGAAGGTGGGTATATGCAAACGGGCGTTGCAAAGGGTCTGAAGGTACCCTGCTTATTTATGATCGCTGAGGTGAGTATACGGTGTCAAAAAAAACCCGGAGGTTGGTATACGCCGTATACCCGCGTATACCCCCCAATACACCACTGAATATTCTCAATGTTATTTACTAATCACTAGGGATCAGGAGCGATGTTGCCTCTAGCTACCAGTGTATTGTTGCAACTTAGTATTTTTACTACGCACGTTACCATTACAGCATCCATCTCCAAACCCACACAAATGCAATTTGTCAGTACCCTGGATGTCACCAGTTAAAGCAACTGTCAATCAAATCAAATATGACTTTAATAATGGTTGACAAACCGCAACCTAGTTACAACTTGCTAAACGTGATAAAATAACGGTGAATAAAAGACGATACATGTAAAAAAAGGAATGTAAATACATAAAACAGCAATGAAAAGAGCATAATGTCTGTAACAACAAAAATCACAAACTATCGCGCATAGTGTATGCTACGACGTGAAACTCTGCAAAAACTCACGTGAAATCTTGGTTGAAATTCACAAAGCATTTCGGTTCGTCGCCAGAACAGTGACCCAAACCAGTGATACTCATCAGACCTTCGACGCCACTCTTCACTTTACCGTAGAAACGATCCGTTTTGATTATAACCACGACTCTGATGCGTTTGTCATAAACAGCAGCATTAATGAAATGATTCTAACTAACAGCGCACTATCACATGATGCAACGCTTCCGATATTGCCTTCAATCCGCTGATCTGATGAAAACAATGTAAACAAACAACAAAGTACTTGCCACGCCCACAAACTAAAAATACTACCTTATATAAATAAGTAAGTAAGTAATTTAAGTGGCAACGTGTTCAGCCACGGGGTGGTTCAGCGAAAGTTGGCGAACCGACTACGGCGAGAAGCACAGAAAATACGACCTGAGTTTTTTTAGGTCGGCGAGGCCGTCATGTTGAAGCAATTCAATCTTTTGTGGTATGTTTCGTGACACAGGTAATTCTGAAGCGGTTACTGTGAAAAAGTGGTGGATTATCAAGATTTGAGGTTAATTGACAGAGGATAGCATTGTACGAGAAAAAGCGAGTGTGAAATAACAAGAGCAGGAAGTATGAATATATGATGAGGCTGTCGAAAAGTGTGCAGGAATTTGATTCTATGGACAACGTGAAGCATAAAATGACTAATGTTTCATTGATCACAACTTTTGATGTAGAGGCAGTGCTTGAGGTCAAAAAACGAACCTAAGGGACCTTACCATACTCAGCTTGCACTTTAGTAGACTAGTCAACATAAACACCAATTTCCTCATCGTTTTCATTTGGTGTAGTTTTTACTCATGAACTCACATGACCATACCATATTGAAATATTGTGATTAAATAAACCAATCTAATTACTTCAATCCATCAATTTTCATGGCAGCTAGTCTGCAGTCTGTATGACAATGCAATAAAATATTTTGTTTATTCATAAATATTATTAAATCATCATCTTACAATTCACTTTACTAGTTTACCACTGATGATTAAAAATGTTAAATATGGTAGCGAACCTTTCAAAAGAAGTTAGCGCTAATAAGTTAATATAATGCAAATACAGTTAAAAATTTTAGCACTACTAGTCACAAATTTCGAAGCTTGACTGTTTATATTAATAACCATAGAAATTTTCCAGTACATGCACTTAAATGTAACACGTTTATTATGACATTTCAATTAAGCATCAATGTGTGATAGTTGAAATAATTTGTAAAATTTTTAGACTAACCAATTTTTGAAATAATTTATGCCATATAGTATGGCACACCACAGAATATTTGATCTGCTTCACTTGTATGTACAACTGCAATATGAACACTGTGTGCTTGAATAATTTCTGAATATGACACTACTCGTATCCATTCAGTGAACTGGAATACATGGAAAGAGATATAAAACATTTTCAATGTCTACATTTATTGTATGCACAGCTACATGCAACCATACAACATGCACGAATTCCTACTAACACAAATTACACAATAGTACACTTTCGCCACTTGTACATAGACCAACCACAGTCTTCACAAATTAAATCGGTCAGCCAAGTGTAGTACCTGTGAATAGCCACAACAGTTCCAATTAAATGTTCTGGAATTACATCAAAAGAGCACACACGCAGCCTCATGGCAAATTCTTACTATTACTAAATGGCAGTGAAACTGAAAAGTAGCTGTTGCGCAGAAAGTTTAAGATTCATTACATTGTTGTAAATAGTATAAGAAAAATATGCAACAGTCTGTCATCGAGCAATACTCATCATTTTGTTTTTAAGAAATTGCCAGGAAGACGAAGCCAACAATACACTAGGCCACCAGTCAACATTATCAGTACGGATAATATTATCTATGACACACAGCAGTAATTATGCAAATGGAGAAACTGAAATGGAACAACTGTAAATAAACGGGTTTTTTTTGACAGCGTATTCTCCACTTAACTTACAGTTCATATTGTTCATTCTTTGTCGTTGAAAGAAAACAAAAACCGAATGCAGAAATTAGCATTCTACTGGTGCAAACTGTGCAATTTGCTGAAACTCAAATATGTTTTGAAATGCTGTCAAACGAAACACAGTACAGAGCTTCAAAATTACCCTGGAATATTCACAAAAGTATGAAAACATTGTGTACTGTTTACCAAGTTTGTACTACACTATGACTGAAAAGTCTGCCAAAACTAGAGCAACCTACAGTAATAATCCCGAGCTGTGTTAACCAGCAAAGCTATCAGCTATTGTTCAATAGGTAAATAAACTACACAAACACGCACACAGACATAACTCTCACCGTCTACTACTTCTATGAGAAATTAATCCACAAATTATACACTCTTACAAGTAACACACGGTAAAAACTGTCGTTCAATATCGGTCCAACAGTACAGAATATATATACGTGGAACTTCAACTTTAAAAAGCTGCAAAACAATGACTGGTCTGTATAAAAACACTCATTTAAAATAACGTCAAAATTAGGAAGGACAGAATTTCTTTACACTTTTGTTTTTCATCACACTGCAGCATCAAAAATTCTGAAACAGCAGATTCAGCAACAAGTGTTTTTGGTTTCAATTTTAGTTATTAAGCAGAAATCGACACCAGTCAGTCAGTAATTACACATCTCTACGAACAAAATGTGATGAAAATAAATAATTTTACATATCAAAAAACAGAGAAATATTCTCCTGAACTGAGTGTCTGTCCGTTCTAGAATCAAACAGTTCGTGCTGCCTGTCTTTGGCATGCATCGTAGACGCACTGTCTAAGCCCGCTCTCCGCGGATACGACGAGCCAGCTGGATGTCTTTCGGCATGATCGTCACACGCTTCGCATGGATAGCGCACAGGTTGGTGTCCTCGAACAAGCCAACGAGATATGCCTCACTAGCCTCCTGCACAACACATGCACACACATACCGTTTAACGGCCCTCTGTCCGGGACTACCCGGGTGAGCTGGCACCAGAAAGGTAAAACTAATTTGGATTTTACTGAAGCAAGAGACAGTGAGTGGCAGTGGCATCAGCTGGGCCATATGCAAGTCAGCACCTCGCTCCAGATAGATAACCATGCCAGCACCTCACCACTCAGTTTTTTTATAGGTCGGAAGCCCTTCCTGCCGCCCAACCAACAGCGTCAAAGCATTGAAGGCAGAAGTATAACACATGCACACAATGTATTTAATTGCCACTGTGCAGACGCATGGAGACGGCGTCTGTAACACAATCGAGAAGAACTCTGGTGTCTTCTCGTTAAGCCAAATGCACTAGTTGCAGTCAGTAAATGCTGTAAAACTTTACTCCGAGAAAATCATCCAATTCTTAACCAGGAGGCGTCAGCTAACACTAGATGATCTGTATCAAGGCCGTAAACCGGTTGTAGTAGTAATGGCTACTATGACAGATGTACTGCATGCAATACAGTACGGTGCAGACAATTTTACACTACATATACTGCAGACGTTTCAGACAGTCAATTTTAACAACCAATGTTGGTAAAGTAGTGGAAACCAAATTACCAGGTTTTCTACCATCTATCCCTAGCCAGGCCATCTCAGATTAAATTGTGACATGGTATTTTTAAAGAGGCAATTAAAATTATGAGGCCCAATCCATGTGCTTACAATTTAGTAAAAATGTACTGGAAATTTATGGTTGAAAAGGCACAGAAAGGGCATTAAAAATTCCAAGAACCAACTTAAGAAAGACCAAAAACATCCCAAAATTCTTAAGAAATTACTGAGCATAATATAGTACAGGCTGTTGTAGACAGCATAAGAAATAGGTATATATAGAACCTGTCGTCATCTGCTCGATTTGCAGACCCATTTCATCAAGATATTGACAACTGCCAAGATTGCACATACTAATGTTTGTGAAGCTAAGTACAGTAATCAACTTGCTATCTTTTATCAAGAGATCTAACTTCAGAGCACCAAATATACCTGAAGAGCTCCGATGGCTGCACTCTGGAAACGAAGGTCAGTCTTGAAGTCCTGTGCAATCTCTCGGACCAGTCGCTGGAATGGCAGCTTGCGGATCAGCAACTCGGTCGACTTCTGGTAGCGACGGATCTCGCGAAGCGCCACAGTTCCAGGCCTGTAACGATGTGGCTTCTTCACGCCGCCAGTCGATGGTGCACTCTTACGAGCCGCTTTCGTGGCAAGCTGCTTACGTGGCGCCTTGCCACCAGTGGATTTTCGAGCAGTCTGCTTCGTACGAGCCATTAATGCAGTCGATCACAAGCTGCAATAAAATAAACACACTGTCGATGAAACAACAGCTTCGATAAAGTAATACTATCAGTAAAATGACACCAGTCAGCCAGAACCTGGGCCCTCCTGCGACTGAGTCCAGCACGCTAACCACTCGGCTACGGAGCAACCAGGCACTAGTTTCCCACATACATGTAGTGTAGGGCGGCCCAGTTACCAAAACTTGCTCACCTGATAGATTTTGTAGTAAAGTCATGGGGTAGGGTCTGGGGAGGGGCTTAGCCCTCCTCAGGAAAAGTCTGCTGCAAAACTAGCTGCGACACACTACTGGCATATCTACAACAGATGTGCAAAACTAGATTACCACTGCCTCCAGTCCCGTCTTAAGTGCTGACCAATCAACATTATTCCGCATTTTCATTAGCCAGACGTCCATTATCTACGAACAAACACTGCGAAATGCCGTTCTGAATTGCCTCAAACCATCACTTTATGCGCTAGACGATGAATGAATGAATATATTTGACGGAAAATCTACAGCACAAGTAGGGCCATAAGACCACTTACACTAGCCCTCAATCATACAGCAGAACATTATACAGGTACATCTAGGTCTAGTAAACGAGGCCAGCTGAGGCCAACTAAGTTTGATGTCGGGTAGCAGTCATCTAAGAGCACTTTTGCCGTCAATTACATGGTTACCAGACAGGCAAACCGCTAGTCTCAGTACAAAATCGCTTAACAAAACTTGAACATGTGGTCAACCATGGGTGGCAAAAGCTTAACAAAGCATTTTGTAGTCGATAACGGAAATCGTGATGTTATTTTGTCTTTAAGACAACTAATCTATCGACGTAGATTCCGGGCAGAATATGAAACAATTCTCATAGATCAGGTCAAACATAATGTCCGATATTTACCGAAATATCCACAAAATTCAATCTAAACAGGTACTCAAAACGCGCACACAAACGCCACGGATACAAATGTATACAAATGAGCGAAATGACATCAGAGTCGATCGTGATTGGCTGCCAAAAAGAGCCAGCTGATTGGTTGTTCGTCTCAAGAAAGTCAGCCTGCTATTGGTCAGTAATCCTGCATGGTGATTGGTCAAGTTTCGATCCGATTTTGACGCAAAACTCGACGCGTTTGAAGAATGTCAATTTTACAGCAGTTCAGTAATAGGGCTAAATAAATGCTTTGTGCTGAAAAAGGCAGTTTACAACTTCACGCAAAACTACGATATACATGTAGAACATCACGCCTTATCGCTAATGCGAACTATAAAGCTTCTGTAAAATGAAGAAAAGTTAACAAGAACAACACAAACACTGTAGGCCTATGATAAGCTATCAATCGACAGTGTGCAATTGTACAGGGTGTTCCAATAACACGCCTCTGTAATTTCCGATTTATTACTGTCGCTTGCTCTAACAAGAGACCATTATTAAAGGTAAAAGTAGCCCGTACTCGATTACTGAGCGTAGGGTCCCGGAGCTGATCCCGGTTCTTGGCAGTCAGCCTGCAGGTGACGTGAGTCATAAACCCGGCGGTAGGCTGCCATTACTTTCCGCCATGCCTGCAGTTACCCCCGCAACCCTTAAGGGGGCTGCTACCAATTTTGCTGCTTGTTGAACAGAGGCACAATGGGTGTGAGCAGTTTGCCGAAGACTGTTACCCGACAGCGTCGCGGCTACGATTTGAACCCGTGCCTTGCTGCGCCTGAGTCCCAGCACGCTAACCACTTGGCTACCGAGCCACCCTTATTACTTTGATTATAATCTTATGTTTTTCATGCATCCGACCGCCCATCCAATATGGGAACAAACTTGACGTATATGCCTTAGTTGAACGAAGGCATTACGTTTTCGGCTTGTTCGTCCGTCTGTGCGTACGTACCGGTAGGCGTGAGTGCGTACTTGAGTGCAGGAATTCTCCAACCGGCTTGCTGTCGACTTCTAGGCTTACTTTATGTTTTTTCGCAAGCGTTTTCCGACGTCCATATAGTCGAAAGGGCCTATTGTTGAGTTTTTTTCAAACAGGTAGGGCCTATATGCTTTGGGCTCAACTTAGCCCACTTACTAACCCACAGTAACGGACAACGGCAGAAATTTGCGCATTTCGTTAGGACCTACGCCTAACTGATAAGTTATTCTGAAAGTGTAGGCTGTCACTTTAGGCCCTATAGGCCTACTCAAAATTTTGTAAACGCGTTTCGGCCCTCGTACAGAACGGCCGAAACACACGATGACCGCGTTAATGTCAGATAGAAAGGGATGATGGAACAGACATGACGGACGGAACGCATCCACAAATTCCACAGGAAATCGATGAGAGACTTAGGTTGCGACGTTAGGCCTACATGCAAAGATTTCTTTTTAAAAATCATATTTGCCAACTTATAATGCAGCGATTTTGAGGTGTATCAAAGCAGGGTATTAGATTATTATGCGTGTGACTTAAGTTATTTCGATGTCGTTTTGTGCCCCTCACACACCGTTTAACGGCCCTTTTTCCGGCACTACCCGGGTAAGCCGGTACCAGAAAGGTAAACCAATCTGGATTTTACTGAAGCAAGAGACAGTGAGTAGCAGTGGCATCAGCTGGGTCATA
>Ga0126331_1000474_pt1 | contig 12567 bp, 9 predicted proteins | sample InaspJWI98metaG_FD_96379 | JGI IMG/M metagenome (GOLD analysis project Ga0126331, IMG submission 96379) | Marine gutless worms symbiont microbial communities from Oahu, Hawaii - Inanidrilus sp. 2 OAHU.JWI-98 metaG | ecosystem: Host-associated > Annelida > Digestive system > Unclassified | place... | reverse complement strand
CGTATTGATGACTAAACTTTTGCTGATGACTTTTTACGACTTTTTGATACGTCATTTCAAAAAACGTAAAAAGTCATGTTTTTTTGTTATATGAAAAAAAACAAAAAATACGTATTCTCGAACACTGCTTCAGCTGTAGTCGGAACAGTCCGTAGGTGATATCGGGATTACGCAGCTGGACTGGAAGAGAGTTCCACAGGCGAGGTCCCGCGGCTGCAAAAGTTCTGCTGAGTGTTCGCAGTCGACACGTCAGAGAGCGCCGAGTGCTGTCGGACACGAGACAGCAGTCGTCGGCCAAGAGGACAGGCGAGTGCCCGGACAGCGACCGGGCATGCCACTTTGAACTTGACGCGCTCTCGGATGGGTAGTCAGTTGAGTTCGCGCAATACCGGCGAGATATGATCACTGCGTCGCGTGCCAGTGATCAGTCGTGCAGTGGCATTCTGCACAGACTGAAGTTTGCGCAGTAGAGTGCCCGGCAGACCGTAGAGCAGCGAATTGCAGTAATCCAATCGGCAGGAAATAAACGCCGCATCTGCGGTTCTTCCAGCTTCCACCGTCATCGACTGGACGAGCGGGCGAAGTTGTCTGAGCTGGTAGTAACCAGACCTATAGAGCGCTGCGACGTGCGCCGATAGTGTCAGCCGACTATCGAGGATAACTCCAAGGTCCGGCGGTGATGCGTTATGATTTGCAACTTTGGAAGCCGTTATAATATGTGGATTTTCTTCTGACGGTTTACTGTTTTCTTGTCTAATGGGTAGGGCGTTTAAAAATGAATGAAACTGAAACAAAAATAGGTCTTGCTCTAACGTAATCTCAAACTGACAAAGTTTATAACCACATACAGCGTCGCGCGGTCTCTCCCGGTTAGACATAACGATTTAATCGCTTGTCATGTCTATATGCAGTGGAACTATTGCGCTGCCGAGCCAGTGACAGGAGATGGCACTTGACTGACCTAGAGTCGGTCGGCCACTGCCGTAAATCATCTTCCTGGAAGCATCTCTGCGCGTGACCGGACATCCCGCCCCCGCTGATTGGGGTTAGGGTTTAAAGTTACAGGGTTACTGTTTAAGGATACTGTTTTGGGTCATTATGGTTAGGGTTCTGGTTATTGGGGTTAGTTGACGGTTAGGGCTTAGGCTTAGGTTGAGGTACGGGGGGCAGAATGTCCGCAATGATGTGCGGGAGGGGCAAATGTCCTCTATGTGTCCCTTGTATAGCTGCTGGCTGGTCGTCGGGACTTACGACCCCCGTGGCATGCGTCGTATAGCGGCAAGCAGCGTGTGCACTTAGCAATGCAGATAATGTCGGCGGCGATCCGCCCGAAAGACCTCACTTAACCTCCGGACTTCTGATGTCATCTGTCCTACCATCGCCCACCGGCTTCCGCTTCGTGATACGAATTCTCTCCCCAAGACCATGCACCGACCGATCTTTACATTTACATACTGATAACAAACAAATGACAAAAAATGCAAAACACACGATTTTGTTACCCAGGTTGTCTCTTCGAAGCTAGTCGGTATCCGTGCGACGCTATGCTAGCGAGGTACTACGTAGCTATGGTGCCTGCCTGGCTGTGTCTCTCTAACAAGGCGGAGTTCTATCAAAACGCCAGCGCCTCTGAATTTACGACCTTATAGCGCTATACAAATCTGTTTATTATTATTATTTATTATTATAAAACGGCTGAGTGGATTTAGCTGATTTTTGGCAAGCAGGCTTTCTTGAAAGAATCCTAAACTACTTTAAAGGAAATTCGGGTACTTCCTATAGTAACGACACTTTCCCATAAAACTTTGTCCCAAACTTTGAACTTATAAAAGTTCGCCACAGCACGTCGATCGTGTTGATAACCTAGTTATCAACACGCTGATAAGTCGACTCAGCCTTCTACCCTCCGTGGGACGGTAAAATGAGTATCAGCTTTCGGGCTCAGTAATAATAAAATGGCAGTGATGAATGTGGATGGTAGCAGCTTACCGGCGGACTCACAGTCCATGCTGTTTGGCTTGGTCTAAGGGTTGACAGCGATCTGGCGTTCAAGATGCATTCATCAAGTGAACGCGGTCGAACTATGGCAATTGCTCTGGGCCGTGATGACAGCACAATAAATATCGTCATCTGTATTAATACTCGTTATTATTATTCGACAAAGGTTGACACTTAGTGCAATAAACTGAACCGTCGTTGGTCGAACTAAGTTGACTGTACTTGCGACTGTACTAACCGACGGTTAGTTTATCACACCGAGCGTCAACCTCTGCCTACAGCACAATGCACGTGAAGCAACGCGTCGCGCGGGTCCATTTGCGACAGCTGATACTTGCTTTAGTTTTTTTTTATTTTACCGACAGATGAAAATATATTGCAATAGCGCTGAGCGTTAAAACGGATAATTAGGTTTTAGAAAAGAAACTACTGTCTGATGGGACGGCATGCACGAGATCGTTTTTAATAGAACACAGAAATAGATTCTCGGCGGCCGAATCCACGAGTATAGTCAAACAGAAGAAAGATCCCAAGTTGAAGGAGTTCGATGCGATCGTTTACCTCAGTGAGCACCTAGTCCGGCGTGAACGAACAGTTACGTCAGCTGGAACGTGAACGGGCATTTGCCCTCGCCCTGCTCTCATCCTGGACACCTGCCCGTGTCGAAAACAGCCATCGCGGACATCTGCTTGCTAGTATGAGTTATCGTGTTAGTGTTTAGGGTTACAGGAGAGGTTATTACATCTAGGTTTGAATTATTAGGGTTAGAATTTGGGGTATGGGTTATGGATTGGGATGAGAGTTAGGCCTAGTGTTTGGGGTCAGGATAGGTTATTAAAGACAGCCGTGTAATTGTTATGGTTGGGATTTTCGGTTACGTTAGGGTTGCGGTTAGCTATGGTAGGCAGACGTCTGCAATGGTGATTCCAGCGGGTAGGAGCAGGTGCCCTGGGACGGGGGCAAATGTCCAGGGGGACAAAAGTCTTACATTGCGGCCGGAAATAGCTGAAGAAGACGAAGCCGTAACTCATTTGTTATTGATTTGAGTCGGCCATTGTTATGTGCATCACGTATGTACCAGAGAGCGTGGGTAGCAGCTTTCGTTTGACCCACAAAACGTCGGTAGATTTAGGGCCTGTCCGAAGACAGTGATGAATTGCGCTCGATGAAGTGAAACCGATCGCAACCGGCAACGCCGCCGTTATTCTCCAATGATTCTCGAGGACGTCGTCGTTAGGACCTACTATGTCACTGTCATTGTTACTATGACTTTTTGTGCGTTATTTATTACCGCTGTGTTGTCTGTCGTATCGCTTACTGTTATTACTTCTGCATAGCTGTGCCATTGTTAGTTAGCCGTATTAGTTATTGCTGTCAATACCCAACTCAGTAAGTAAGTAAGTAAGTATGCAAGTAGCATGTTTTATTTACATATATCAAACGTAGGCCTACATGTATATGCAGAACAGAAATAAACACAGAAGTAGAAACAAATAATGCAAAATGATAGCCCTAAAACAAGGGCCACTGCGTTTGATTCCAACTGCCCACAACTTGCAAGCATTCCAGTTAATTTTGCACTATCCCTATGTTCGGCTAACTTCAACGTCGTTTTCTCGTGAATTATGACTCCGAACTTTTATGGACTTTAATGGACTCCACTTTTACACAAAGTAGCATCTTTGACAGCTGTTAACGAAATGTCACGGCAAGTAAGAGTATAGCGTATTGTTTTTTTGACTCGTACTGTCGTTCAAGTTCATCACGCATTCAAGACGACGTCACCTCTGACTGACGCCTCTCGACTGCCTCTGTATCAGCCACGCCTCACTGCAGAATCAGGTCTTCAGCTGAAATCATCGTAACGCCTCCGCCACATCACGTGAATTGAACTGAAATGAACTGAACTGCACTCGAGTTCTGAACACGTCCGAATCAGCGGGAACGTTCAGTCACATCACACGAACTGGAGTTTGCGAACTATCCGACCTAGTTCGCTGTGTCTGCAGTCAATCAGTGCGAAGTAGGTCGATGTGGCGTGACGTTGGACTGTGCGCATGACGGCAACGCTTGATGCATCTGCATCGACTGATTCAAGTTACTTCAGTTCAGTTTAGTTCGTGCGATGTGAACGAGGCTTAAGCAACTCCGCGTCGCTGCAAAACTAGCAGCTGGATACATACACATCCCCAATTTTTTAAAAAATGGGAACCATTCCCACACCCCTTCACTGATCAGGGGACAATAATCTGCACGCAAAACTGCATTAGTATGTGCTCTTCTGTACCAAATTTCACTTAGATCGGTGCAAATGTCGCCCTTCGGGGCTAATTTGACCGACATTGAAATATATTTGGCGACTTTATTATGTGACAGTTGTCTGTTAGATTGGCAATTGTTGTGTTGCAATATGGGTCACTGGTTTGTGAAAACTGCGAACGAAATGAAAACTATAACGTACTTTGACAGTTAAACTTAACGGAAATAAATTAAACTTAAATAGGCCTAAATATGGAAATTTTTAAAATTAAATCATTTTTCCTTAAAAAATAAGTTAATGTAAAATTTCTTTTGAAATTCTAAACATGCTAAACATGATCAACAGAATAACAATGAGACGGACAACAGCAAGCGACTGAATCAGGACGGGAATAAAAATCCAAGACTCATGTGAAGTGACCTCGAACAGACGTGTCAGACGGTCCTGTGAACGCTGGCAAAATCGTGATATATGCGGTCGTTTTCTGAATGGGTAATATTACAATACAACGAGCCATCATTCGTCCCGGTGATCCATCATCGGCAGAGAATGCACGTCATTTAAGTATCGACGTTGAACGCCGTCGACGGAAGCAATAATATGCCGCTTCAAGTGGACGAATCCACCGTGCAACGACCTGCGACGCGATGCGGACACCCATTGATCTAGAGTTCATTGTTTACACATATCACATAAATGCTTCATACGTAATTCGTCGTAGGTCGCATCAAATACATCGCTCACGTGCGGCCTGTTGATGCTGACGTGGCAAGGTCGGTGGTCAGTGTGTCTGTATTAGTTGGGTAGGCCTACACCGGCAAACCTGCGACAACCAATAAACCGATCGACAGCCGTTTGGAGTCGAGGGACTGTCGGCCTTGTTCGGGTCTAGGGAACCATGTATAGATGGAGGGTGCATATTGGCGCCAGCTGGCGAATGCGAGTGATCGGTCTGCCGTTTCAAGTGGACGAATTCACCGCTCGGCGACCTGTGACGCGAGCGATCACCTCCGTTGACCTAGGCGGCCTGTCCACGATCATGTTCTCATACATAGGCCTAGTCTTTGTCCAGCACTCGAGCTCAGAATCACGGCTCCAACACATGGGCTCCACCACCACTGCTGTCGTCTGCTCATGTCTGTATCGCATCTATTTATGCACAAGGTTTAAACTGTCGGGGAGGTGGGGGTTTCCCCAGTTATTTTCATGACTTCCCAGTTTACCTTTGGTACTGCACCATGGAGGTTGGCGGTGACTCTTCCAGTTTCTTTTGTACATGAACATAACACTAAACAAGTTTCAGGAGACGCTATCTGGCGCCTCTAGAATTCAAAACAAATTCAGAACACGGGGAGCTTACTTCGCTAGTTGGTGGTTGATCGACCTGTGCGGCGGCGGCGATGCGGTCTGTCGCTACCACTACTGTAGCAAACATTATTCATTCACTTATTATAGACCACTTTAGTGATTCAGTGACAGCTATGGGTCTGGTGTGTTTGTGTGTGTACTTGTATGTGCTGTCACAATAATATATTCCGTCGCTACAAAAATCACTAACCGCGCAACGCGGTGCGAAAACACTGTACTTCAAAGAAAGCAGCTGACAGGCCACAACGACCTTAATTACAGCGAATTCAGACAGCTTACACGACGTAAAAATCGAAACAGCAGTCTGGAAATTGATAAGCGACCTATCGAACACAATAGTGACCATTCGGTGTAATATTGATCGACTGACATCAGTGAGCGAGAAAGAAGTCCACGCGCAGCAATCCAATTCTATTCGACTTCTACATACACCGTGTCTCAAAAAATCATCCATGTCATTTTACCTGTAACTTGAGCAAGCACTGTCCGATTTTAATTTTGGCGGAAATGCTACATAATAAGTAGACAGCTAAAAGCTAGTTTATTTTTCCACCTTTTTTAACCAACAAAAGTCACGCAGCATCCAACCATTGCACAGACGTCAACGTTTGCCATCTGTCTAACGATGAAGGCACATTGAAGAAATGAAGCAGCCACTAGCTGAAATATTGGCAAAGCAGTAACATATCATTTTGAGTTAAAAGATGCTATTTCGGTGTTTTTGAGTACTGGAAGACACCTTAGAAACATTAATCAAGTGAGGTAGAAAAAATAACAAGCTTTTGACTGGGCAGTTCCTAAGTAATTTTTCTGCCATGCTGAGAATCTGTTTTACGACGCCATTTTTTCTATCAAATGAAAATAAAATGTCGGAATTAGCCAAGCTAAAATCAGCTGGGTTGGATCCTCGTTTTCGTTTGTGGTATGCTGACCGATACACGACATAGCGCATCCACCACTATCTTAAGTAAGTAAGTATATAAGTAAGTAAAACGTTTATAAAGCGCTGTAATCATTTAAGTCTACTTCATCACAGGCGATGGGTACTCGCAAGGGGTTGTTAAAACAAATGCATTCCGAAATGCCACGGGAAGGAGTCAGTGGCTTGTGATGGATGTACTGTAATGGAGACAGAGAAAGGAGGAGAATTTCCTATCATTAGCGCTGCAATACGGAGTAATCATTTCAAAGATAGGCGGAACCACTTCAGATGCCTCTGCTGGTGCATTTGTACCGCCTGGCTGAGTAACGATCCGTACACACTATCCGTGTTCACGGCCCGTCAACACGGCATGTGAATACCGATAGTGCGTGCCGAATTGGCAAAACTTTTGAAATGTTACTGATTCGCAGCTCAGATAAGTGTCGTGATGTCGTCCTGTGATCAATGATTCAGTAAAATGCCCAGAAAAAGACAAAAGAATTGCTTTTCAAGATGTGCGCTTCCTGCAGAAGTGAGGTAAGGTTCGGCGTAATAGTCAGAACACTTCTGAATCCGCAACTTCTCCACGGCAGAACAATAGTCCTTGCTGACTGTGCTTTGGAATGTTGAAAGGGACACGGTCCACATGTGAAATATTTGAGTCCACTTCTCACAAAGTACTTGGCAATTGCTGCTTCATCGTGTAGGCGAGGATGCTATTGTCCGCGCCCGGAACTACAATTAACCACGCAAGGCTCGCCGTTTACTTCTTTACTTCTGAACATGTGGACAGCCAGGCCTGTCAGGGGCGTCGCCAAGTTTAACAAGTTGCTACAGTAATGGTGGCGTAAGGCCGCATCGCATCGCCGCATAGAATTTATAATGACGCAGCGGCCGGTCAGAATTATTGCAGGAAAACAGCACCACATCGTAAGGAAGGAATAATTCATCGTTCACCTTTGACCTCATGGGTATGTCTTCTCAAAAGTGCCCCTTTTCACCCTCTCTTAAAGGGATTGGATCTGTTTCTCCATCTAGCACGTGTTTTCTAAGGCCGCCAACCTGCCTCTCGATCGGTTCAGCCGTTTTGCAGGGCTCACTCGTGACCAACCAACGTACCGACATACCGACACACACACAGAGAGACCGACCACACTACTCTGTCGAAGCAATAGGCCGAATTCTGATGCTATGCAAGCGATGCGGCCCTAAAGAAAGTGGACGATAAGCGGAGTCAAATGGTGATTGAGTATGTGTAGGGACAGGGGCTCCCTCCTCGTGAAGGTGAAGTATATGGAAAATTGTCCGCAATCCCAGAAAATCAACACATGGCCACTTTGGAGTTTGGAGGAAGTGTAGGGAAGCAGCAGGTTTCATGAATGACCAACCCTAGAACACTTTGAACTCAATCAGAAATCTCAGAAACGCCTTTTAGCACAAGTGCAGTAGACGTGGCCACTCAAGTCCACCCCAGAGTTTGACATTAGTCCATTTCTAAAAACCCACCCCAACTCAACCCAAAATTTTGGACCCAACCCAACCCAGTCCAGCACATGGAAATTATTGCCTGATATAACCAGATACCCATCGACACTCAGCGATTAGGACTATGTAATAATAAGTACTGCAAATAACGCTTCATCGATTCATGTTGATATAAGAAAGATCACACACAACTGACTAATAACTAGGCCCTACCCTTTCCGAAATTGAAATTCATTAAAATGTAATGCTATATAAAGTTCATATAAATCACACTGTATTATTAAGTAAAGGCGACTAATACGGGTTCGCTAGTCGAACCCAACTTTAAATAAGCCAAAAACAAAAAGTCGTAACTTTGCAAATTCAGCAAATTCAGCCCAACCCACAGATAGACCCAACCATCAGCGTCCCAACTCTGGGCCGTCCACCGCGTGGCGACGCCCCTGTGGATATGCTTGTAATGATTCTCAGTAATCACGATTTATCGCCGAGTGTCGACGCTTCCGTTAAACGGAGTGGATCGGAGTGACCTTAGCCGCAGTGAATGGAATGGGCCTAATTGTACCGCAGGCGACTGTACGTCTCAATTCACTGCGTTGTTACCGACCACTTTTAGTGGTCGAGTGGAGCAATCCGTTGGCAGTATCTGCGTTTGTCTGACCGGACAGTCATTTTCAAGCGAAATAGTCCTTATGGTAAACATTTGAAATGGTATTCGTTAATCTTCCAACGTTTAAAGGTCAATGTCAGGTCAAATTAGTTCGCGGTCACAGAAAGAAACATTTCGTTTAAAAAATTTTTTTTTCCATACACGCACGTCACAACTCACAAGGCGAAAAAAAGTTTTCACATAGGTGAATGTGTCGTGTTCTAAACTGTACTCTATACTGGCAAAACGTTATCAGCAGATGCTGATGCCAATTATTTCTCATTTAGCTAAAATTTCGTTTAATTTTACTTTCATATAATTTGCATATTGGCATTTTTATTTATTTTATTTTGAAATTAATTATCCTTTTTAGTTTGCAATCAATGTTACTGCACACGGACCGTTTCTTGTTTAGTGACAAGAAGCAATTTTTATCGTCATTTTTATTACTTTCTTCGCCAAAATTCTGCACTGAGATGCTTGTTCCGTGATTTGTTGCTGTTGCATGCAATAACAACAACGTCAACCATTTCACAAATGTTCAGTCGTGAATCATTTTCTGGCAATGATAGGTAATTCGGATAACCGATGGAGGAACACAATGCTAACCGACGACCGAAACGTAACTGATAATTCCCTTGAGAAGCAAGTAATTAATTTTCGGCCAACCAAAAGACGCTTGATTTCCGTTCCGGTGGTGTCTGCTCGCATCTGTGTAATAGCCTGCAGTGATCAACTATGTTGTCTAGCATTGACAAAAATAATCGAATATTTAGCATATCAAAACAACATTAACTGCTTCTAGTCCCCGCCAACAAGGGTGCATTACAAAGCGAAGCTGCTGTCCGTCTGCCGGTGTGTCCCATGCCCAGCCGAGAAGTGATGCGTTATAGCTAAATTCCACTACACGGACACGGACACGGGCCCGACACGGACACGGACTTTTTTGTGGCGAAACTCCGTTGGGTCCGTGCGGGTCCGTTTCGCCGCAAAAAAGTCCGTGTCCGTGTCCGTGTCGGGCCCGTGTCCGTGTCCGTGTAGTGGAATTTAGCTCTTACAGAGCTGCTGTACACGGTTACTAGAAAACACTAATGAGAAAACTTACGCCGGAAGTAGAACCAACCAGGTACCCTGTGGCCACCAGAAGTAACCAAAAGATCCTTCCTGGGCCTTAAGTACGTCATCAATATCTCGAAAACCAAGCAAAAAATCAGTTACTACTGAACCTAAATAGGAAGTCATAGGCTGCACGTCATTTGTCATCGTCTAATTACCAAAAAATGCTGAAATAACCATCGGCGGGGATATATTAGTTTCGCTGCCATCGGGGCGATGCCGGTTGTTCCGTTTAATGTTTATAAACCACATTTCTATTCCGATTATGTTCCGTCATTTATTGCACATGTGACTAATTTTTTATATGCTGCAAGAGCGATGTGGGTTGGTTACAACGTTAGAAATCAGATCATGTCGAATTTTTTTGCTGAATAATTTTCTACTGTCAGCGAGAGAATAACTTGATTTGGCGTCAGTCTGCCAAAGTTGTAGTTAAAATGAGACAAGGACAAACTGAGTTTACGAGTACAGACATTTTCGTACTGCCGTAAGCGCAGACACAGAAATGTCGCGATGCACCGAGGGGAGTAGGCCTATGTGAAAAGAATACCGAGGAGCGACAGCGTTTGACAGTTAACTTAATGCATTGTGTCGTCGCTTACTGTCATCGTCTTTGCTACTCGGTGATTGATAGTTGCACGTCGGATTATGAGGTAAACTGATCGGCTGTCAAAGTCCTGATGGATTAACAGTTTCCTCGCTATCTCCGCGCTGCAGAAGTAGGCCTACGCAATGTTCCCGCGCAAACTACGTCATCATCAGCTCATTTGGAATCGTTAAATTGCGCAGTTTTATTCCATCTGTGAAAATAGTGATTCATATTACACAGGATTCAATTGATCAAAACTAGAAAACCTAAGCATCGAGACGCTACAAAACTGGCAGCATACAGTATACCTACCCCGCCCCTTGCAGGGAGAGAAATAGAAAGGAGACGGAAATGGGTGAGTGAAAGAGGGGGTAAAGAAAAGGATTAGAACGGGTAGATAAATGGAAGGAGATGGATGGCGAGGAGGGAGGGGTAGACAAAGTGGAAGGGAGACGAAGGAATGAAGGGAATGGAAGGGGTAATGGGAAGGGAAAGGATAGAATGGATAGGGAAGGCGAAAAGATTAGACAAAAATGGTGAAGAAGTGAAGAAGGCAGAAAATGAAGGAAGAAAGAAAGATAATCGAGGTAAGTGGAAAGGAAATTGAAGGAAATTGGAAGGGAATACAGGACAGGGAAATGAAAGATTGATGATTTGTGATGCCTGAAGTAAAACAACATCAGGCATGAACCGGTTATTGCGCATGACCAGCTGCTGTCGTATAACTGGAGGTCTGTCGGAGACGCGACAGTCACACAATGCTCGTCTGAAAGACGCGGCTTCTCTGGTTGTAAACGAAGTCGCTCGGCGTCACGCGGTCGCCACAGCGAACAGAGTGAGCGGCAATCAGCGAAAAAGGGGGAGGGAAGGAAGAGGGAAAGTGGAAGAAAGGGGCGGAAAGGCAAGGAAAAGGAAAAAAATGGGGTGGGGAAAAGACGAGGAGAGGTAAAAAGGAGATGATGTGAGGAAGAGAGTGAGAGAGGAAAGTATAGAGAGGAAAGAAAGGAAAAGAAATAAAGTGAAGCGAACTAAGTGAGCAGCAATCAGCGAAAAGCGGGAAGGAAGTGGAGGAAAACGAAGGGAAGAAAAGGGGAGGAGGGGCAAGGAAAGGGAAATAGAATGGAAAGGAGCGGGAAGACGGCGAGAGGAAATAAGAGAAAAGACATGAGGGAGAGAAGGAAGGAGGTAAAAAGGAATGAAAAAGAACGGAAACGGAGAAAGTAGAGCGAGTGGCAATCAGCGACTGCTGCCGCTTCCTAATTAACTGGAGCGACACGTAATTTGTCAGTCCGGATGTGTTCCCTCTAATTCGCTCCGACGCTGGAGTTCGGCAGCTGGCGTGAGTCGTGACGTCACGCCCCGAAACCTGGAGAAATGTCGGCATAACAGTGTCCAGTTTCAGTGTAAATCTGTCGATTTTTCGTCTGATTTCAGCCGCATTATTGCGAGCAGTAAACCACGACGAATAGATCGGCCTGTTACGTCTGTTAGCGTCTTATACGGATATTGATATCAGTTACCTAGAGCCTAGCGGAGCGTGACTTAGTGCTCAGACACATTTCTGTAAGTGTTCACGAGCCGTGGACACGAGTGTTCAAAAACTACACCCGTGGTGTGTATGGACCAGAACTCTCGCTCTCCGCTCTACAGGGTGGGCCCAAAAAACTGCACACCAAACTCATGGCTATAATTCTGTCGAATTTTAACTGATTTTTAATTTTTTTTCACTGGAAGATCCCTTGGCAAATTTGCAGTAAACTAGTAATTAAGGACCCCACTACAGACCTCATATGTTGTCAGACTACCTTGTGAAACATTAATGTCAGAAAACAAGCGACTAACGATAGATTACAAGGTAGTGTAGCTAAATATTTAAGGAATTATGGGATATCAATAACCAAATTATGAAAGGTTTATTGCTGAGTCTGCCAGTAATTATTTAAATCGGTGAATATTATACAAAGTTACATGCAAGAAGGTGGTTGTCTTGTGCACCTCGCGCCTGGCCACCTCACCGCTAAAAGATGAAGAATTCACCAGATCTCTTGAAGATGGCGAGAAGCAGCTGTGTTAACTGTTGTCACGTCGCTTTTAACGTTACCTGGATAATCAGCAAACTAGTGTAGACCGATTTTTATCGCGCGATGCTATGCATCCGCGGTACTAGCCATGGCCCTGTG
>Ga0126331_1000471_pt1 | contig 12578 bp, 8 predicted proteins | sample InaspJWI98metaG_FD_96379 | JGI IMG/M metagenome (GOLD analysis project Ga0126331, IMG submission 96379) | Marine gutless worms symbiont microbial communities from Oahu, Hawaii - Inanidrilus sp. 2 OAHU.JWI-98 metaG | ecosystem: Host-associated > Annelida > Digestive system > Unclassified | place... | reverse complement strand
GTGAGTTTGTACCGTTGTGGTCCACACTGTTTATTCGACAAGCCTGCTAGCTCGGCTCGCTTATATCACAGTCGACTACAGGCTTCCGGCGGCCTGCAGCCGTTCTACGCTGCCAAACGTAGACGTGTGCTCGCGCTATATACCCCGCGAGACCGGGTGGTCCGGTTGATGCGAACAAACGGACTGATAATCGTCTCGCGTGTTGGCGCTTTTATGCTGTGAGCGACTGGCGAAAAGAACCAATCAGACGCGAGACGTCGGCCCCGAACGCCGCCGTCATAGCAACAGTGACGTCACTGTGACGTCACTGTTGACACGACAAGACATAGAGTGTAGGCCTAGACGTAGCGTGGCGCGCGTGGCTGTGACGTCACGCCTCTGTCACATGTCCATTACATCACAGCGGCATTGTCGACGTCATTTGCCGGTCGCAGTGCATTATACTGAAAACGGCGTTAAACGCCCTAAAGAATCGGGATTCGGCATCATCAAAGCAACACCTAAGGGTGCATCACTAGTGAAGTACACACGTAAATAACGACATCTATAAACCCGTCTGAGACGTTCACCGCTAGCAGTGACGAGTTCCGCACATTTCTCAGCAAAGCGCTTACCAGATCGAATACACGTGGATTTTTTGGATTAATGAACATGTCAAGGGCACCCGTATAGACAAATCGACCAAATTCATAGTTATCTGGCCTTTCCTCTGACGTGACGCATCGGTTCGACCGCTTCGACCGCCTCCAAATTTCACGAAATTGTGCTGGCATAAAAATTTTAATCAGAAATTTCATGGCATTTTGGTGCCACATCACGATGGCTTTGTAGCTGTGACGTGCTGCATAGTTCGAGCGTATCGTATGTTATCGATCAGAGCGACCATGCCGGACTAGTTAGTTCTCAAGCAGAGACGCTATAGGTAACGCCGCCAGTATCAACGTCAGTAGACATCATCTTGTATCAGACATGGAACTGGGTCACTGGGTCACCGGGTCAATGTGTCATTTGGGTCATCTTTCACGTCCGGGTCACCGGGTCATCATTTTGACCCGGTGTGAGACCCGAGTTTTTCCGATTTTCGAAAAAAGCCCAAGAAAAAGATATAAAGATATTTTTTGTGAAAATCCGTCAAACCGTCACTGAAATATTGACATTTAATATATGATCTTCAAAATTTTACTTCCCAGAAGCGTGCAAACGCCAAACAGCGATAAAAACTGGCAAACCTCTTGCCCATTGCAAACGTTTGTCTGCAACTTAAGTCGACATTTGGAGTTCATTATAGAACAGGGTCACCGGATCGCTGGATTCCCGGGTCACTGGGTCGCTTGGTCACAAAATGTGACCCAGTTCCATGTCTGTCTTGTATGTATGTGATCGTATGCCATAGGTACAGAGAAACTGGAAATGTTCACAAAATTTGATTTTCTGGCTTCCGTAGCATTCCAAGTCCGACACAGACGTTGACCCTAGGCCTGATTCCACCATTCTAGCCTAGAATGCCGGCGCCTACGCAGGACGGAGCGCATGCAGTGCGTCATACGGCCGCATAACAATCGGCCGACCGCTGTGTTATTTCGTTGACGGCCAGTTGCATCGAACTCTAAAACCCAATTCACACCGCCCGCCAGACACGACAAGACGGTCCTGTCTGTGTTCTATCAGGCAGTGTGAATTGATCTCGAGACCGTCTGCCAAAATACGAACAGTTAGCCGATATATCACGCTCGTCGCGTGGCGTTTAGCGAAGATGTTTAGGTTTAGTCGTACGCAACCGCCCACAGCGTGTTTACATGTTGCGTGACGTACAACGTCGCTGCGTGTGGGCGGTCGGGCGGCTAGGCGTAGGTGTCTGCCTGGCCAGCGTCGTGGCGGCGGCGGTCGACAGGCAGGCGCGACAGTCTAGTCGTGTCTGGCGTGGCGGTGTGAATTGGGTATAACACTGACGGGTGGGGATGGAGGCGATGGGCGATGACGGATGGCAATAATGGTCGCATGATGATGAAACAGAGATGAGTGTGCCAGGCCAGGCCAGGCAGGGCCAGCCGGCCGGTCGATCGCTGCTGCTGCTGCTGCTGCTGCTGCCATTTTCATCGTCAGCGGTGGCCGTGTGACGGCGATGACCCGGGCGGACTGCGGCCGGCGCGCAGCCCCGCACGACCTCATCGTCGGCCGAGGCCACTCGGCGTGGTGCCGGGCGCGGGCCAGCGCGATTGCGGCCCGCGAACGAGCTCGACGGGCGGCCGTTGCGTGACGCCGCCGCGGTCAGCGTCCGTCGCCGAGTGTAACGGAATGGGGATGTGAGCTGCCGAATGAACAACTTGCTACTGTAACGGTAGCGATAACCGGCATCGCTGCTGCCGCCGCGAGGATTATTCCATCGTACTCGCCAGTTGGCGCCAGTGTTCACCCCATCCAATCCACGGTTTCGCGGACCCACGCGAGTCTGCCCCTTCCCAAATGGCATCTCGATCGGTAGAGCCGCTTTGCATGGCTCACTGATGTGCCTGAAACACAGACTCACAGACCACTTTACGTGGTCTTTAGGCCGTCTGTAGGCTGTAGCAGTAGTCCGCATTCCACGCTGTGCATGCGATGCTGGCTAACAAACTATGAACTATCCTCACTCGAGGTCGCACCGACCAGATTGATAGTATTTATTTCACCACGAACGGTAGCATAATATATACACAAAAAGAAATAAAGTAAGAAAAAACGAACGAAACTGATCTAGTCTGATCTTAACTCGAGCTCACCTAAATTCTACACAAACACGAACTTTATAACAAATATATTAAACAACCAAGAATGTGCTATATGCACGTTTGGCTTTGCTCTCTGATGATTCAGAGTGTCTGTGTCGCCCACTTACATGTAACTAGAGCGGAAAAATGAACGTTTTCATCCTTGAACTTTGATCTATAACTTTGACTCTCGACCCTGATCTGGACTGGGTGAAAGTGAACCCCCGTGTCTAAAATATATGCCACAGGTCATGCAGTTCTTAAATCATTGTCCAGGACCGAACCGACCGATTGCTCGAGCCGGACCACTAAAGTGACCGGTAATAGAAATTGTAGAATAAATATAAATGTACACATTTGCATGCTACTATGGATCTGAACGTCAGAGGAGGTAATGGTTATAGATTAGTAGATTACAGAGGACAGCGTCGCACTCGCATGCTTGTTTTCGATGAATTATTAATATCCAAGCATGTGCAATACGGATCGTGACAGAAATTATCCGACAAGGCCGGGAATCGAACCGTCAGCAAGTCCGGTGTAGCTCCTCTTGCATTCACCATTGGCGCTATCTGCGTTCAAGACGTAAGAAACAAACCTACATCCTTAAATTTGACGTCGCTTGCAATATGTTGGGTTACGAAAGACGTCTCGTTTTTGCAGAGTGGCGACAAAGTAAGGTTTAGGATTAGGGGCAGTTGTCGCAGCGGTGTAACGGCCGATAGTGCCGATAGCGCCGATATCGCCCCGATGCATTAATTAGCTATACCCAGCAGGTCCGTGTCGGTCGTACTGTGGACATTTTAACCATAGACACAGACTAGATAAGTTTAAGCCCAGGTACCTTACTTGCCACTCAAGCAGCTCGGAAGGCGTCGCTACCGATCATTCCCAAAGTCGCAATCGCAAGATGGCGAACTGCCCGAGTTATTGTTAGCCTACCCTGGCTAACCAATCACAGCGAAGCAGATCGTCGGCGATAGCCAATGACGTGTCGTCTGCTGTACGTAGAATAGCTAAATGCGGTATGCGAAACCTGCGGCCATCTTGCGATTATCTGCATAGCGATGGTTTCAGGTTTGTTTACAGGCAGTGCCGCTGTGTATTTACCGCTGAACTACAACCCGTAGCGTAGACCAGAACAAAATTCGCAGAAAGCCACTGTCGTGATTAAGGTCGGCCAAAAAGCGCCGAAAATGGACTCTGTGTCGTGTGAGCTCTTTGAACTTTTGGACAGTCAATGCTAATATCTCGGAAACAGTACAAGACAGACGCACGGATGGAGAGACGGACACTACCGATTGCAGGATCTTCTCGGCTAACGCGGTCAGTAATGACTAGTGACATATTTCTGTCGATCGACATCCTTGTCGACGTCCTTATTACATCACACTGCATCAAAACTAGATCCCCACATCGTCGTTAAGCTACGGAAGCCTGTGTGTACATAGCCACTCATCTGCAGCTGCCGAGGTCTCCATTCCATTGCACCGTGCAATGCGCACGTCGTTCGCCCCGTCCCGCCTCTCGCGCCGCTCATAATCAATAGTAATTAGTTGTGCTGCAGCGGCTGCGGCTGCAGGGCGGTTACCACGGCAACGGCGCAGCCGTCTGGTCAATAGACACGCGCGTTTCGCACTTCCTGCAGTTGCCTGCCCTTCCTCCCTCCCTCCCTCCGTCGCTCCGTGCCCCGGCCCTCTTGCCATGTGTTCGCTTCCGCCTCGGCGTCGGTCGGAAAATTATATTAGCTGGCGCCGACCCATAGTGTAGACCTTGTGTCTGCCCGACGTCGCGGGGGGTCGGCTGAAATTACAGGAGTGGACAATCCCACGGAGTAGTAGGCAGTGAGTTTAAGCTGTAATAACACCGCTAATTATGCACAAAGCTAAGTCTAACTAAGTGAGAGAATTTAAACATTGCAGGACTGAACAGTGAAGGACAGGAATGCTTGTACTGTTGCAAAAGAATTCGCCGGCCTATAAGAGACTAGTTGAAATGTATTTTTTTTCGATCTAGTAATTGTACGCCTTATTATTCTTATTTATTCAATACGCCGATTCTGCAAAACATGCGTCTTTCATGTGAGCTGGAGTCGTTCCGTGCGGCTACAAGACAGTAAAGCGGCTGCTGTCAACTCAACTGGGTGAAATCCACTCCGTCATTGTCCCGCCTCCTCGACTTACTGCGTCATTATCCACTCCTGCAATTTCAGCGTCTCCGTCGCAGAGATAGCGCCGATCGAGGCAGCGGCGAGAACAAACGACTCGGGGGTTTGCGTTCTAGAGGACATGGTTACGTTCTTCGTCAGTATAGTCTTTGTAAAAAACTCTTTCATTCCCCGATGCTTATTTCATTTTTGTAATTGTTAACTTCAGTGTATGATTCGTTTTTTCGGTGTTATTTTCTTTTTGTTTTTCTTCAACATTTGCGTTTTGTTGTTTTTACTAATAATAAAGAGATATCATTTTACCTTGAACGGATGCATCAGTAGGCTACGGTATATGGAAAAATGTGCATGCAATATGCTTGTCAATATTAGCTTTGAAGTGCAATAACGATTACCGAACCGGTTTGCTGTGCCATCGTCGCGTCAACATTATCGCGTAATTTGCCCGTCACATTTGAGCAGTAGCCGGCGGCAAACATATACGCCCTATTGTCTAATTGAATACACTGTAGCATTTTGATTACCAGTTCGACATCGTTTCTGCCGCATATCGTGCCTTTCCTTCCTATTGTTAGCTCTTAAAACGACAAGAAGATCAGCTGCTCCTCGAGCTAACAACAACAAGAAGCTCTGAGGACGGACCGCGCGACGCGATGTGTCGGTCAAAATCTTGCCAACCGCTTTTCACAACCGTAGGAACAAATCCAGAACAGATCGAAGTAACGGAGTTAAAGGGTTACAGTCGACCGACGTGTAATAAACTATGTCCGTTCAGCAGCGACCGTCATAGGTGTTATCCACAAGCTCAACCGTCGACGAGTTTTGTTGACAACACCATCGACTTGCCGTAGCTAAATGTTCTAAGTCCAGAGTTTGGGGCAAATTTCCAGAGGGAAGTAGGCCTACCCTTATTTTTGGAGATACAATTTCCTTATAACACAGTGTACGATATGTGAAAGGAAGTATCCTTACCAAAACCCAGCTCGATTCCTCCAGTCGTTTCGGTAAAATATAGGCTTGTGACAGACAAACAGACCGACAGACACACGACGATGGCTAGTACTGCGCTAGCATAGCTTCGCGCAGTAAAATGCATAATATTAACAGTGTTTAATTTATAATTTAATTTTAAACATAAATATCAATAATTTGTCAGGATTGAAATTTAGTACTATACTTATAACTAAGAATAAAAAACCCTCACTCGAGGTCGCACCGATCACTTTCGCAACATTTTAGCTTAAATGTTTGGCAATCTTTATTCACGGTTTCCAGTTCAGGTCTGCTTCTTTTTAACTAGTTGCCTATGTTCTCTCAACTTTACTTCTACTTTTCCATCAATTGATTGCACCCATAGCCGAAAAAGGAACATTTTCATCCCGTGACAATAAACTTTGATCTTTGACTTTGACTCTCGAACTAAGTTTTACCAGCACGCCGCTGGTTCCTTTAACTGACCAGGTATGACTTTCTATCAGTGTTTTATAGGCCTAATTAACCTTAGGACTAGGTGGAACCGTCGTCGAGTTATAAGCTGTTAGTCAGCAGAACGGTCGTCATCCCCAGAAACACGAGAGAACGTCGCGGGGCATTTATAGAGCTGTTTCCGCTGCGCAACGCGGCTGAAATTATTGCAGTTGAGTATCGCAATATCGTGGAGCAAAATATGCAATATTAACGACGCTGGCCGGGCACGGCGGATGTGGCATAGACACGACGGAGTACAATGCAGAATGCAGTCTGATCACGGCACCACAACAGCGTGACGTCCTCCGCCGCAGTCTGGCTTCTGCCGACCAGGGATACACCGGTCGTTTAATTTACTAAACGTGCACGTGAAACTTTTAAACGTTCACTGGACATCACATTTTCGCGCAGTATGGCGACCGGAAACACAATGCAGATGGTTCTTCGTCGGGTTAACAGTATTTCAACATCGATCAGCAGCCGCCTGGGACGTCAGCTGATGGCCAGCCTTCAGTGAACTGAAGTCCATCCATTCGAATGTCGCTGAATTTTGCGTTAAGTCGCCACAATACAACGCTGAGCTGTGTCATTCCTTTAGTCGATTCTTGATATCTTAGCGCCCAGTTTTTGCCACCGATGCTTAGTGGTCTGTGTAGCCTGACTGTGTGCCCGTTGAACACGTGGCGTAGTGGTTAGCAGCATTCGTCGCATGAACGAAGTTAACCCACTTCGGGCCCGGTTAGTACCTGGATGGGTGACCGTCTTCGGGCGGGTATACCATACCATATCAGTATGTAACCAGCCAACTAGGTCAACTCCGGCGTCGCTAAATCGAACACCAGCCTTGCTGGTGTAAAGACGGGAATGCCACTTCTGCCGGGTGGCAGGTAACACTGTGTGATTCCATGTGGCATGCGAGTTCCCGTAGCGGTGTGGCAACCTTGCGAACTGCTATACACTTGTTACTTTACTTACATTGGTGAACACGGATGAACCGATCGAGATGCAGTAAGGAATGTGAACTCGGGTGGGGCCAAGGAACCATGTATTACGTGGGGGCCAGATCCCCCACGGGAATGGGCACTTTAGGGGCGTCACACAGACGTGCTGGCGGCCTGTACACTCAGCAAACTTAACGTTATTCGCAAAGGGCAGCAGCGATGCGAACTCCCGCTACTTGTACTGTAGCAACTTGTTCGTCGTTGTCGCCGTATTGGTTCTACACTGTCATTCAGTTTCGTGCACGTTTACACGACAGTTATCGTGTAAACGTGCGCCTCACTAGTCGGGGGCAGTCTGGCTTCTGTCGACAACTGCGGCCATTCGGCGTCGACTTATTGATCTGTTCCACTCCACTCGCTGCTGCCTTTCCACTCCACACCCTTCGCCCTCCCTTCCTCTCTCTCTATCTGGCCTGTCCTGGCTGCTGCCGCGCCGACGACGTCGTTACCGCATATAATCTATACTGTTAATTTGCCAGACGCTGTAACGCTGGCCTGGTGGTTTACAATGGCCAGAGAGTTGGGTTAGAGGTCGCAGGTTGAATTATTCGCGGCCGTTTCGCTGTCGTGTAAGGGCAAGTTGTTTACACACATGTATCTCTCACCAAGCAGTATATTGGTGCCCGTTAAAGGGCGAAAATGTCAGATGGCTGGGAAAGTAACCGTAGGTTTGGCGTCGCACTGGCCAATGGCCATGCGTCACAGACTTTTGTGGTTTATCCACCTATGAGCTCAAGGCCTAAAGAAGGGCTATAACACCTTTCTGTAAACCAAATGTCCTCCTATTCATCCAACCAAGGTGGCAGCTAAGAAGAACATATTTCTTTAATCACTCTAATGTTTTGTTTTAATGAATTTGCATTCACCGTCCAAGTCAAACACAAAATAAATAGTACACAAATTCTTGGCTTTATTTTGATATGTTTCTATTTTACGACTGGCCATTTCCACACATGTGTACTTTGCAAAGAATGTAGCATATTTCCCTTTTAATTCTTGGCTCAGTTTTCAGCGACTGTGTCGTCTTTTATGGGGATCACTCGTTTGCTTGTAAAACTAGAAAGCTCTCACTCAAGTTTTGCACGTGTCGGGCGCTCGAATTCAGTTTAGTTCAGTTCTTGTGATGTCACTGTCAGTGGTTAGGCTTTAAAGTGCCTTGGGACGCAAGGGAACGGCGTTCCTGCACCTCTGATTATTGGCAAATAGCGTTCCCGCACCTCCAAGTTCGTTGCAATGCACAGGAACGGTGGGCGGAACGCTACAGGAACGGTTGTATACGACCAAATGACAACATCTGTGCAAAATAATTGACTACAGTTGCTTGTCGCAGGCAAATATGGCATCGAATATTCACTCGAATCAGCATCCGATGGGCCGTGCCCTCATGGCTGGGGGCCCACGCTGAAAATGGAGTTCCCTCGCCTCAGATTTTTCACTTTAACAGCTGATCAGTGTGTCGGTAAACTCAGCGACTAAGAAGCGAGGCGCCTGGTGGCGCGGCGGCGTCGATCGAATCTGCCGCCGGCGCCGGACCGCGGCAGCAAACCGGCTGCACGTCACGTCAGCGAGGCGTCGTTCACGAACTTCACGGTCGGATGGCGAGCGGCGGCGGCGGCGTTGCTGATGCGGCACGACCGACTGACGCCGACGCGTGCCCGGCCACGTGGCCCGACCGAGACCACCTGACCACGTGTCTCGGACTCGCCTGGCCACGTGGCCCACCCTCACGCTGGCCATGAGCACACCTGCTGCGCTCCAAGACCGGACATCCCCCCGGACGTATTACGATACGATACGATACGATACGAGATGCTGTTTTAACGTACGCTCAAAAGTCGACATGAGTCCGCTTAATCTACCGCACGGAACCAACAAGTAAAAAGTGTAAAACGGAAAAAACTGAAAAGGAAAAAACGGATATGCTCAGAAGTATCGGTAAACAGTCCGGGGACCGGGAATCCGAGGAGTCAGTCCTGAAGAAGATTAGGGATTGGGGTGAGGGTTGGGGGGATATGATTGGGATTTAGCGCATGGCTAGGTAATTGCTGTCAGATCTAGTTAGCGTTAATGGCTAGGGTTTAGGGTTACGTTAGGGTCAGGGTTAGGTCCGTGGCTGATGTTCGGCGGCGGAGGGGGAATGCCCTACATTCGTTGCGCTGGTCGTAAACGGGCACCTGCCGATGCTACGCCGGCGATCTGTAACAAGAAGGCGGTAGGCTATCGTGCCAGCAGTCATTTGCAGCAGCTGCGGCAGCAGCGGCAGTCGCTCCGGTAGACGATGAATTATAGCTGACGGATTCTGCCAGATCTGCTGATGCTCAAAACGCCAAGCTATTCGTTCCGGGATATATGTCCACTCCCGCTACTAGTGACCTCTTTATTTTATCGTTGTTGGGTTGTCGTGATTGCAAATTATTTTGTGTTTATGTGCCGATGTCGTATAAAAAGAATAGCGCATACATAGGACAAACGAACATTTAAATCGACGTAACTGTGATAGGCTAAATGTAACACAACTGCAGTCTGTAGCCTAACCCTCGTATGCTGACGGCGGTAATAGCGACTCGTCGAAAACGGCAAAAATCATTAAAAAGTCATATTACCCACCATCGCGTTGCCTGTCAATGTGCTGCTGAGTGTTATCGCTTTATATGTTTTTGCGCTTTGGCACTGCATAGTATGCGGAGCAGGGTCTATGCAACTGTCGTGCGTCCGTCCGTCCGTCCGTCCGTCTGTTCGTCCGTCCCCTCCAGCAGTTGCTGGTGTGGGCCAGGCGGCCGTAGATATCGAATGTCGATCGATTGCTGCACGGCCGGCGCGCAGCAGCAAATGCGCGGAGTCTGAACGCAGACTTGTTTATCTGTGCGGAGCTTGCGTGGAGGAAAGCGCAGCGAGCCTGGGGGCGAACGAATATGCAACGATTAACTCATCGTTCTTTTCGATTTGCTTCACCTTGTCTCTGGAATCAGTTTTGACAACCTCGTGTCAGGCTATCTCTGTCTTCCTACGCCTGTCACTTCGTATTCCTCCGTCGATTCACTGCTGTCACCATTGATAACTCTTTCATTCCCGGCTTAAAACACGCCTTTTCCACAAATTCATTCTACCGTAGACTGTCTTCCACTCTCAAGATTGACCCAACGGACTCTTTCTGTTACCGTTTCTTATGAGCATGTCGGTTTTTGTTTTTCATTACTTTTGGGGTTATTCGGTTTCTTGCGCTAGATTAAACTGGCTAAGAGTCAGTTTTTGAGCGCACGTCATATGTCGCAATATTTTTTTTCAGCAGTAGGGTAATTAGTGAATGGAATATGTTGAGTGAGGAAACTATCGCAGGAAATTCATTATCCGGTTTTAAAACAAAACTTGATCGCCATCTGAGAGATATCAGGGAATTTTTAGAAGATGATATTTAGCTTTCTTCCCCTTATTGGTCAGCAGAACTATACTGTTTTGCCGACTTATCGTAGTTAAAAGTCGTCAAAGTCAAAGTAACGCATCGTGTAGTAACTGTGCCGGTTGTTACTTCGCCCCCGATGGGGGAGCGGAGTATTGTGATGAGCGTGTCTGTCTGTCTGTGTGTGTTTGTCTGTCCGCGATCATGTTGCCTGTGGCCGTGGCTCGGTAGTCTTCTGGCGGCGTAACGATACGCTGTGTACTTCCGGTTTTATGGATGACGTCATGTTTGCTCATAAGCCAAGGTTGCTCGACGTCGCCGCCCAACTGAAGCGCAGTGCACACGCAGCCTTGGACTTGGCTGCTATAAACTGTGCGTAGTAACACCAGTTGCAGGCCAATGGACGCACGGGACTACTTTTCGGGCGCTTAAAGTAACTTCCCAGGTGCAGCAACGGGGGCGGAGTATGCGGAGTATGCGGTCTATGACTGGCTTGTGTGGTTTGCAGTCGTGGACGGAGTGGAGTTGACGGTGAAGCCGTTCCAGCGCGAACACTACCAGCCGCTCGGCGAGGCGATGGTGTTTACGTGCCAGCTGGAACTGACGGCACAGGAACGCGCCAACGACGGCGCCGACCTGCCGTACACCATACAGTGGTTCGACCGCGACAGCAACCGAGAAATCACAGACAGGACCGGCAGGTCGGTCTTCCCTTCGTTCTTTCGACTTCCGTTATAGGGCGGCAATGTCAGAGGGCTGGGAAGGTAACGGTGGGTATGGCGTCGTTCTTTCGACTTCTGTTGCAGCCAGTCAGTCGTTTCATTCGTTTGCATAAAGGGCAGCTGTGTGTGCATGCCTCTATATGCCCGGCCGTCCTGTCTGCATTGTCAAACTCTTGCGGATTATTTGATGTTTTCAGACAAAATAAAATGTTGATGAGACACATAAAACATTCGATTAAGCAGGAACACCAGTTGACACAAACTGCGGTGTAATTCCAGGTTTTCTAATCGCAACAAAGCATAAATACGCACATGAAAAGCATAATATTGTGAAGATTTAAAAACCGACGCGAGACTTCAATAGACAAAATACGAGCAAGTGCAAGCGGCACATCGACTGCTGATTTCGTGGCTTACTAGCCATCTTTTGTGAAGTATGAGCAGAGTAACTTTACCAGCTGAGCCGACCTTGGTAACGGTTCAGGTTCAGCTTATCGTGTGGGTGGTGTGCGTCTGTGTGTCTTTCTCTTCGTAACGTTGGTTTTTCATGGCTAAACGCCTAGATGAATCGAGCTGGAGTTTAGCTACTTTTTATTAAACCGAGTCTGGAACCCTCACTGAATGGAAGGGAGACCTCTTCGGAATCTTCGCGAAGGTGGGGTGTTGGTCTCGTAAAATTCTATGCTAACTTATTTATTGTTCTACATCTATGTTCTGTTTTAATAACAGTCGGCCATCCCAGTTATTGCTGAGCTCTTGTTACTGTATCAGAAAGCCATAGCCAGACAATCTGTTAAAATGTCACTAGGTTTGTGAATGTAATATTTATATAAATTTGTCTGTAATTTCCTGCATACCTTAGTGCTTTTGAAATGCGAGAATTGATTGGTTCAGCAGTTAGACTGGAGTAACACAGCGTATTAACAGTGAATTTGGTGTTGATTACTTCGGCTTGATCTAATACAGTCGGTATGTTTAACAGTTAACATTCTGCCGCATGATATGTCTGTCTTATTTGTTTGCAGTTTCTTAAACTAACACTTTTCTTGTTTTTCGTCACCTTTGAGTTATTTACAT
>Ga0126331_1000470_pt1 | contig 12623 bp, 14 predicted proteins | sample InaspJWI98metaG_FD_96379 | JGI IMG/M metagenome (GOLD analysis project Ga0126331, IMG submission 96379) | Marine gutless worms symbiont microbial communities from Oahu, Hawaii - Inanidrilus sp. 2 OAHU.JWI-98 metaG | ecosystem: Host-associated > Annelida > Digestive system > Unclassified | place... | reverse complement strand
AGCGGCACTTCCTCCATCAGTTCCATCGACTCACCACTCTCATCATCCATCACCCCTTTACTTTTTCACTCCAGGCTTAAAACTTTCCTTTTCTGCAAATCTTTCCCACCATAGCCTACCTTTGTCTTCTCCTGGACTGACTCCACGGATTCTCCGGACTGTTTACCGATACTTCTGAGCATATCCGTTTTTACTCTCTAGTCTTCCTGTTTCTCCACTGTTAGTTGTTGTTCCATGCTGAAGATTAATCTGACTCATGTAGGCCTTTTGATCATGTCAGTATAACATTTTTTTTCATATCGTGTAGGCTTCTTTAGTTGAATGCTATAGAAATCACACAATAACACGAATTAGTATACAGAAGACCGCTGGATTAGCGTTCGGCGGCAGCGGTCTGTGTTCTTATCGTGTTAGAGGTGTTGATGGCAGTTGTGCAGAGCATTTTACTGTAGAATCTTATACGGTCATTATCTGCCAACAGTCATACTTAGTATTATTGGTATTCCATCACCCACCCACTGTACAGTCACTGTGACAAATTGGCCGTCGACCGTCGCAGGTATTGTCAACTTAGTTCGATCGACTACGGTCCACACTGTAGCATTGAGCGTCCACTTTAGTTCAGCTATGTAGACATTACGTTGCGACGATTGACGTGCCGTGGCGAAATTTTCTTATTCCAGAGTTTAGGAAAATGTTCCAAAGGAAAGTACCTTTATTATTGGAGACCCGAATTCCCCCCCCCCCCTACAATGAATGTAGGACAGGTCGAAGGAAGCCTCCATGTCAAATAAACCAGCTTGCTGTTGTGTATATAGTTGTCTCGATAGAACTCCGACTTGTGACAGATGGACTGACACAGACACGAAGGCATAGCTACTCAATATTCAGTTAGTAAGTGACAACGTGTAGTGGGCCAGTTTTTTTCCACATATAATTACTGTGTCTGGAAAAAAAACTGACTGACTGCCAGTATACTTCTGTGCGTGACCTTAGCCAACTTGTAAGGGATTGTTGGCGTACACTGTGACTATAATAAAGATCATAAGGCTTGTTCACAGCACGTGAACGGAACTCCAGTTCGCAAAATCCACTGTGAATAGACACATTGGAATACATAACACTAACCGGCCATTTTGCGATGCAGCCAATATATAAAAAGGTAGCCCATACTCGATTGCCGAGCGTAGGGTTCCAGAGCTGATCGTGCCGCTTTCTCGGCTCCCCGTTCTTTGCAGTCAGCCTGCAGGTGACGTGAGTCATAAACCGGCGGTAGGCTGCCATTACTTTCCGCCAGGCCTGCAGTTACCCCCGCAACCCTTAAGAAGGCTGCTACCAATTTTACTGCTTGGTGAACAGAGGCACGAAGGGTGTGAACAGTTTGCCTATGACTGTTATCCGACAGCGTCGCGGCTGCGATTTGAACCCAGTCCCTCTGCGCTTGAGTCCAGCATGCTAACCACTCGGCTATCGAACCACTCCAGCCAATAAATACGAAAGCATATATTATTATTATTTACTACACCAGTGCGGTTGGTAATTTCCATTTGTCATCCACTACTTTTAGTCAGTTGTAATGATCGTAGGGGGCGTAGATTATGCAACAACGCTAACACAAGCACTGTTGCAAGTGCTTGCTAGTTACAGTATGCAGCGTTTTTTCCAACTCCCACGTCTTAACTTCGTACAAAATACAGTATAAACATACATACAGAATACAATGAAAAAAAATTATAGGCCTACGAACGTTTTTAAAAAAATAAAGAATCAAAGCAAGTGAACCTGTGAACCAGTCTTTACACAATCAAAGAGGATTACTAGAGCACTTGGGCATTCACCTTTGGCCTGTTATTATCAGCCTACATTTTGTTCGCAACGAAGTGTAACAGACAAAATGACAATAAATGCAATTAAACTACAAACATAAAATGGCCCAAACTGTGCATTTTCCAGTTTCCAAGATACTATCAGGTATGTACCAAACTTTTAAGAGGTCACAGAACCCAGAGGCCAGAACACATCCCATAGGCCGACAGGGTACGCTAGTACAGATAGGCCTAAGATCAATCCGCATATCACATTTAAACTGTCTAGCTTCATCCGCTCCATTCACCCATTCCGAAGCTATGATGGGAGCCCTTCAGAAATTCAGAAATGTGTCAGGTGACCATGACCACGTCCCTTCCAGGGATGGTTTGTGAAACATCGTCAGGCGGTACGTGTCATGGTCAACCTATATACGAAATTTGAAGAATCTGCCTTCGCTTACGAAGACATGAAAGACGGTGGCTTGGGGTGGTCAGGGTCATCAGCAATCCTTCCTTCCCACCTCCTCCTCTTCCCTCCCCTTCCTTCCTTCTTTCCGGCCCTTTCTATTGTCATTTTTGTCTACATTCCCCTCGATCCCCTTTTCTCCCTTCCTGTTCTACCCGTTCCTATTCCTGTTCTTTTCCATCCCTACTCTCTTCCCTTCCCACCCCCGTACACTTCCCTTCTTTTTCTTCTCCCCTTTTTCATCTCTTCCTTTATGTCTTTTCCCTTTCCGTTCCCTTCCCTCCCTGTGCCCCTTTCATTTTGCGGAGGTGTATGAGTATGGCATTCCAGCAGGTTTTGCAGCAGCCATGCAGCAAAGCAGTTTGAAGTTGCCTACTGTTTCTACCCTGTGTCCCCCAAAACGTCCACCTTTTTATTTTTTTGAATAATTCTGTCAAAATTACCGATTTTTAACAGCTTTTGGTATGCTAAATCCTGAGAAAATTTGACATCTGAACTTACAGATTTATCCACCTTACCTGTCAGCTGTAGCCACTGTACCTTGGGAAATCCAAAACAGTTATTTTTCAACATTATTATTCATATACTTCAGATTATTTACGTTACCTCAGAAGACAATAAATAGCAACTGTTGTACTGCAGATTTTTTGCTGTTGTTTAGTGCTTCCTATTATCTGTATAGCCATAGTACTACGTCGGGAGCACGCTACAGGAGGAGCGCATGTTTTGATATGGACATGTTCAGGCTTGCGGCAGCGGCTTGTTGCGTCACGGGCTGAATTCAGCACAGCGTGGTGTACAAGCGACTGATCAGTGTCGAAAGAGACTGGAAGCATGTAGTCACTCTGAACACTTGCTGTGACGTTGCTTGCCTGCCATTTCAGTTGCCACGTGGTGATAGGAGTTTCTCGACTGTGGAACGAACAGTCGACCTGGACTACGGCGGCCGGGACTTACCTTCGACTCCTTCAGACAATCTATGAAAACTCATTTATTTGGCGACAGAAGCGCTTGGTGTCTCTTTTGAATTTATAGGCGTTATGAAAGTAAGCTTATCTATCTATCTCTCTTGTCAGACTTGTAGCGGCAGCCGTCACGGCGGCGGGCAGCGGCGGCGGCGGCTGCCGCAACACTAGCTGTTGCTCTGCCAGCGGCAGAGGTGGTGGTGGTGGTGTTGTGGCTGTACCCGTAGCTATGCTAGACGACACCTGCTTAACACCACGTACATGCAACTCGGACGGGCCTGCTCGACCGCTGGGGTGTCCCAGGGAAACCCCCACTTGAGGAGAACCGCAGGCCCAACACACCGAGTCCGTCCTGCTGGAGAGGGGTGGATGGGGACGGACACGGGCCCAGCCGACTCAATCGCCATTGACTCGGGTCCTCCTACGGCCGCAACACTCAGTCTCACAGAAGAAAGGGAAGGAGAAGTCGCCACAACAGGGGCGACGTCGCTAGGTTCGACATCGGACAAGGATGATAACAAGGATGCACATCTCTCCAGCATTGTCTTCTCTTCTTGTGCGGTCTTGTTGCTTTCCACATGAGGGAGTGGGGACCCTCCCCAATTTAGGAAGAGTACCGTTAGGCACTCTCTATCCCAATGTGCAGTCGTTGTTAAGAGGTTTAAGCATGTTAATAACACTTCTGCACATATTAAGATAATGTTCATGCACACATAAGGTGTGCCACAAATGCGTGTAACAAAGTGTTTACGCATACAAAATAGATACAACTATTAACTGACACACAAGGGTACTGTGTCATCCCTGGCGCTAGCTAATATGAAAAAGAAACAAATACAAACAGTAACTAAAGAATAACTATCCTGCCCAAGTAGATAAATAATTAAGCCAATACCCTTGGCATTGTTACACTGTATGTTGTAAGTGGTTATTAATAGCTAAGACACAGTAATCGTTATGTGTATATACTAGAAACATCTTGCTAGTATTAAAGCAAAAGTAATAATCAAAGCACTATATACACAAATGGGGATAAATTGTGGGGCTAATGGAGGCCCCATCCATAATCCGTTACCCTCTCTCAGTTCCAAATTCGGCAAGTAGAATCAACATCTGGTAAAGGAGGTTCACGCCCGGCGAGTATCAGAAGAAATTGGTTAAAGAAGTCTACGTCCGGCAGAGTAGGCAATAACAAGAAGATTCACCAACTGGTTCAAAAGCATCATCAGTCAAAAGGAGAGGAATGGTAGCAAATATGTGACAAGTCAACATGGAACGAACAATCGCCAATGACGATGACATCAGGGGGTGGCAGCTAGAGGGTTTCCTCCCTGAACAGCTATCACCACCCACGACACAACTATTGTCGTGTCTACAAAAGAGACAACAATAAGACAACACAGTGTGTAGGTGTCCACACAATGTACAACAACATACAACACAAATATTATACAAAGACAAAGTTAATACCGTAAAATAAACAATGCAGTGTATACAAATACGGAATGGGATTGTGGAGCGAATCAAAGGCTCCATCCAGAATCCCTTATCCCACGATATACGGCTCCAATGCGGTTGGACGCCGTCGTGTACGCACATGTCGCGACGTACCTGAAGCAGACTGGGTTTGGGACTCAGTGTCCCCCCAGGACTGGCTGTCCTCTTCCATCCGACGGAGGGGCTGGCTATCCCCGTCGGGAATTACCAGTCCATCCGTGGGAGTCGGTAAGTCGGAAGGGGGCCCGAGTCCGCTTCAGGGACGACTGGTGGTGGTGTGTTGCACGGCAGGAGGCGGTCCACCTGGACCGTCTGCCGCGTTCGCTTCACAGAATGCTTAACCACCACCACCAGTGGCGACTTAAATAACTCAATCCGCCAAGAACCGGTTCAGAGTCGCTGAAGCTTGCGGAATCTCTGGCGGACCGGCGGCCTCAGCCAAAACAACCAAACAAGTTGGCCCCCTTAAGGTCGGCTTAGACCTATCATCATAGCAGGCCTTCTGTCCTAGCCGACGACCGGGTGGCATCTCGTACCCGCTGGTGGGCGTCCCGCAGAATGTCCCTGAGGTCACGGACAAAAGGCACTGTGGTGCGGTGTGGTTCCTCAGGGGGACGCGCTATCAGCGCCGCGGGCAACATTACATCCCGGCCCAACACGGCCATATTCGGGGTTATACCCGTGGTCTTATGGACTGTCATGCGGTAGGCCGCCATGAGAGTAGGAAGACGCTGGGCCACGTGGCCGAGTTATCGACGGCGGTGGTTTTAAGCATATGGAGCAGGGTACGGTTTATCCTTTCGGTCTGTCCGACGCTCTGCGGATGGAAAGCCGTCATGTGCGACTAGTTAACACCCGCAAGCAAACACAGTTCATAAAACAGCTTCGACTCGAAGTTTTTGCCTAAGTCGCTATGCAACTGGCGAGGCAGACCGAATTCGTAGACGGCTCGATGACTCCTGTTGCTAACATTTCATCTAGGATCTCATCCTCGGCTTCTCTGGCGGCGATCGGAGGTTGACGCGGTGATTGCTTGATATGTCTGGAATCTTCGGTATCGATATCATGTTCCACAAGAGGGCAGAACCCTAAGTCGGCTGAAGATGATGCAAACGTGTCACGGTGGTCGTGTAGTAACAACTTTAGACCATGGACTGTATCTGCCGGAAGGTCTACACCTTCGACCGCTTGCAAAAAGAGAACGTTGACATGCTCCGGTAGCTCGAATTCCTTTGGATTCGGGCTCGGCACTGGTACCTTGAGCTGAGTTTCTTCATCCAGCTCGAACTCCGGTGGTCTTCCGCACGAGAACTCGTCAAACCTTGGTGCATCTTCATCAACGGCAGACGGATGTGGATCCGTAATGGAGTCGACTGGTAAATGAACAAACGTAGATGGACGAGTGGCTCTGGCTCCACTGTCCGGACGAATACTGCTGCTGAACCGGCGACGGACCACCACGATCACGTGACGATGACCTCCATCCTGGCCTTCAATTGCCTGAATTTTCCTGGGCCGAGGGACGAAAGCGTGGGCCCCCTTGCCCTGGCATCCACTGACCTCCCAATTGTGGCGGCGGAAAGCGCGGTCCACCCTGACGTGGCGACCATCCCAACGATGGGGGCTGAGGTCGAGGAGTCCCCTGCCCTGGCTGACGATGATCAACCCATGACCGGGGACCTTTGTTGTTTCCCTGTGGAGACTGGTTGCCCTGCCAACGGCTCCTGGCAGATGAGCCGTAACTCTGGTTGCTTACTCTGGTCCTGAAACTTGACGGCGCGGCCAGTAGATGAGGCACGGCTGGAGGAACTTCCGGCGGACGAGTTGCTTGGAGCCGGTGATCCTTGGAGGGGCGGTGCCTACTTGTTCCTGTTACCGGTGGTAGCAGTAGAGTTGGGCGCCTGGGCTGTATTGACTTCTACCATACGGCCTCGGTCTGGGAAAACTTCGTCAAGAACTTCTCTCATGCCGTCCACGATGGTCTGGTAGTTGACACTGGTACGGAGGGCTGGCTTCTTCGCAATGGCATGCACGAACTGTCTCGCCTTGGACACCGTTGTGGCGAAGTCATCACTGGCGGCATGGAGACGAAGGTACTTCTGGAGCTCTATGTCCAAGATGCCGTCGACGAGCTTTCGTCGAAGAAGCGAATCTGCCTCCTGGGACTTGATATCAGTCTTCGGCCAGGCTTCCCGATGTAGCATCCGTAGGCTCTGCTCGAAGACGGCGAGTGTCTCTCCCTCCAGCTGCTTCCTAACTTCGAAGCGGCGCATGGCCCGCTCTGGCTCATCGACGAAGCCAAAGCGGCGGGACAAGGCTTCCCACATCAAAGCCAGGTCCGTGTCTTTCTCGGCTTTCAGTCCACGAACAGCTTCGGATGCAGCTCCATCCATCGCCACCAAAAGATGACGAGCACACTCGGTCGGAGTATTCCATTCATTGCAGACGCAAATCATTTCGAAGTACTCCTTGTAGGCCTTGTACGAGGTCGTGCCTGTATAAGGACGGACGGGTTCCGGTTGCTTCATCACCACAGTTGGCACAGGTGGGAGAGCAACAGGGCCTGCCATACCTGAAATCTGTCCTGAACTTCCGACAGCTGACTCCTGAGAAGTAGGAGGGACACTAACCGACGTCGCAATACTAGCAAGGGGCACGGCCTTAGTGTCCACAATCGGTGCAGCAGTTGACAAAGGTACGCCTAGGCTAACAGAAGTCGGCCTAGTATCTGCCCCAATGGTAGCCATGGGCATTGACACAACAACACCAGCAGGTGGCGTCGGTACAACACAAGTCGATGTCGATCCAGCATACAAAGGCTGCGCAGCGGGTACCTACAACACACTACTCGGTACAAGCGACTGCACTGACACGGGCGGCACCACAATCAGCTGGGCATAGGCCGGGTGAGTAGCCAAGCCTAGGGGCAAGTGGGACACAGGGTCACCAAGTGAGTACCCGCAGTATATACAGCCTGCCCCACCTCTGGATTGACCTTTGACAATGGAGTAGCAGCAACTTCCGGGCCCCTATGGATAACCAAAGGGCCATGGCTAGTGGGCAGTGGTATCACAGTAGCCGCTCCAAGTGCTTGACTCCCCCTAACCAACGCAGCACCCAAGACAGGTGGCTCACTAGCAGAAACAGGACACCCTTGCATACTAATATCAACAACAACTGGAGTCCTAGCCAGCTTGGGCCTATTCTGACTAGGCGGGGGTGTGTCGCAGTCAGTCAACTCAGTAACGGCAGCCTCGGGCGAAGGAGTCGCAATTTCCTCCCGTACCGTGGCCAACTGTTCCTTAGGGGCCGGCCTACCAGAGCTTACCTGCCTCTGCTGAAATAGATTCCTGTCTGCCTGCATCTCCAGGCGATCTATTCCTCACTGCTTCTCCAGTAGTAGATTCTGCTGCTGTTGTTTGACCAGCTCACGCTCTAAGTGGACACGTTCCTTTAAGTCTTGGGCATTAAGCTCCCGTAGCTTTAGCTGTGCATCCCTTGCACGTTCTCGCTCCTTCTCCTGCAGCTGCTGGAACTGAGCCTCTCTTCTCTCTATGGTCTCCAAGTTGGCGATATCCCTGTGCGTGCCTTCAGCTTCTCCTGCTGAAGAGCTGTGTTAGCATCAACCAACACCTTCTGTCTTTTAAGTTCATGCTCCACAAAGAGTTGTTCCCGCTTTCCGGTAGCCTCATCAGTCTCGGCTTTCATCTTGACTAACATCTGCTCGCGAGCTTTGGCTTCTGCTCTCTGCACTTCCTCTCTCTTCAAAGCCTCAGCTCGCTGGGCTTGGGCCTCAGCCCGCTGAGCTTTCTCTCTCTGCTTAGCTTCGGCACGCTGGGCCTCAGCCTGGGCCAGTATCTGATTCATCTGGTTCTGGCTCTGCTCCTGCGGCGCCTGGACCTGGGCCTGCATTTGTCCCACCATCTGCATCAAGTGGCCCGACATATCCCTCGAGTAACCGAAAACTTTCATCGCCAACGACGAAGCTACACTACGCCGAGACGCACGTGACATCGCGACGAACGAGCGGAAGGTGGCACCACCATCGCTGCATCAGCACCAGAGGCGAATACCTGCTGTAGCTCAGAGCTACTGGACGACACTGACTCAGCCGGGCTGGGCGGGGGTGTGGCTGTCCGAGACGTCTGCAGCCACTCATGCACACTAGAGTGGGGTGACTATTGTAGCGACGCGGTTCGACGACCTAACAACAACAACGACTGGGCCGTAAGAGTCTCAACCGGTGTCTGCACCTGTACGCCTGTACATACCGCAGCATACTGACTAGCATACGCTGGCTTGGGTCCAGTCCACGTGGGTGGCTGGTAACTAACATCAGCCAACGTAGGCCTAAGTATATCCGACGCAACACCAACACCAATACTTGACTGCGAACCAGGCGGGTAGGCAACGTTAGTAGTACCAGACTGACGTGACACATGGGCCGGCATAGGCCCAACAACACCAGTACCCATAGACGGTGAGTGCACGCCACCAACAGGCATAGGCTTAGTAACATCAACACCCGTCGACGGTGGGTGCACAGCATCAACCACGCTGGACTGGCGTGGGGTAGGCACAGGTCTAACAACATCAACACCCATCAACGACGAGTGGGGCTGACGCACGACATCAACCGACATAGGCCTACCCAGACCCTGTCGGCCTTCATCACCAACACGCATCGGCCGGGACGATCCAGCCGAAGGCTCATCCGCATCCGCATTCATCATCGACCTAGACTGACGCACGCCCATAGTGGGCAAAGGCCGACGCACATCAACACTAGTAGGCCTATTTACATCAACCGACGGTGGAGCATACGGGTGCGCAACATCAACAACAGACGACGAAGTCAACTCAAGTGGGCGTGGCACATCAACATACGTAGGCCTAGCTAAGCCACGCTGACCTATACTACTAATATCACTCGGTGGCATCGGAGTATCCATGCGCGTATGCGTACGCGCAGACACTACATCAAGACTACCTTGCTGGGCCACGGCAGCCGAAGGCACACACCCAGACGCAGACGTCGCCGACTCAAGTAGGCGTGGGCCAGTGGCGGACCCAGGCCGGCGAACATCAACATCAACATCAACATCGACTTTCAACCTAGGCTGGAACACAAGTGGCCTAGCCGCAAGGTACTCTACCTCGATGTCCGAGCCTATCGGGGGGGGGGCTAGGTGCCCCACAGCTAAAGGTACTCTGACTCGGAGACAAGCTAGGTGCACGCTGCGACCTAGCACGCTGCGACGCAAGACGCTGCGACGAAACAGCTCGCCCCATACTAACTGGAACAGACTGCGACTGTTCAATACCATACTCTCTAACTCGCTACGCGCTCCTGAACGGGTAAAGTGGTACGCCATTATCGACAACGAAGAAAGTCAACGACAGTAGTCAAGTTCAAACACAATTATTTACTTATTTAATGTCAAATCAAGATGGCGGCGACAACTAAAGTTAATTATCAAGTCGACAATTAAATATCCGACAATCAACTATCGCCAAATACACACGAGTCAATCGGCAACTAAGATGGCGATGACTACCGACAACTAAAGTCGACAAAAAATATTCGCAATGGAAGCGCAAGTCCGACAGCGATGAAGTCAGACGGAAAGTCAATCAACCATCAACGAAGAAAGCCGGCATTCAACGACAGAAACCGACAATCAACGATCAACATATATGGACAAAGTCCCACAGTCGCAGACAACGATAAATTTACTTACTTATTGTCGGCAGCCAATGTGCAAGATGGCCGACAATACCAAACGATAAATACGACAATCGACAACTATCGGCGATGCAAAAACTATATACCCCAAAAGGAAGGACTGCAAATTAATCGCTAAACGAAAGTGAAAGGGGACAGGATGCAGGACGTATCTTGAATCCCAAAGCAACTTCGCACTTGTCGATGCAATAGCTCAACGATGCCATAGCACCGGAACTTTCGGCGACGATTCAAGATGGCGGCGACGAGCGATAACTAATTATCCCAAATTTTTACTGTAAATAGTCCTCCGTAGGAACATTATTGAGCACCATTGTGGGGGCGCTAGGGGCAAGTCCCTCGCCAAAATTGGGGGTTAAAGTTTCAACTTTAATCGTTAATAACTCTGTAACGGTTGGAGCTAGAAGGCTGAAATTTTTGTGTAGATAGTCTACCTCAGCGGCTTTATTGCGCACCTTTTTGGGGGCGCTGGGGGCAAACCCAGCGCTAAAATTGGGGGTCAAACTTTTGCCCATAGAAAACCTTCAAAAATCAATATCTCGGGAACGGTTTGAGCTATAAAGGTCAAATTTCTTGTGATGGTAGTCATTAGCAGGAACTTTATTGGGCACCAACCCTGAAACGATAGGTGCAGAACTCAGCCCACAATTGGGGTTCAAAAATCCCAAAAATGAAAGTTTGACAGGCCATAACTCCAAAACGGTTGGAGCTAGAACCTTGACATTTGGAGCACAGAAAGACACTGAAGGGAAATATCTAAAGTGGGACAAAGAAACAAATCGGATAAAACCGACGAGACTGGAAGGGGTTTTCCATTCCTCAAGGTTCCTATGGGGCACGAACCCGCAAATAACTACTACTTATTTAGTAATTATTCGTAAGTTGTTGTAAGTTTTAATTACTTACTTCCTAGCAATAAGTACTTACCTACTAACTAGTAATACGTTATGCACCGCCATTTTATAGGTGTTTTAGAGCGGCAATAGCATTTTTAGCGACTTTAAAGTTTTTACGCAGGATATCGATCGGCGAATACAGATAGACAGACGATTCGCGCGAAAGGAAAGGAGAGGGCGAAGACTTTTCGTACTTTTTAGAGGACGAATACTTTTTGTACACGCCGGTTCCCTACAATAGGATAAAAATAAAATACTAGAATGCCGATGGATACGAAACTGACTTCCGTCCAGGACGGTTTTTTTATATACCAGTGCGGTTGGTAATTTCCATTTGTCATCCATTACTTTCAGTCAGTTGTAATGATCGTATGGGCGTAGATTATGCAACAACGCTAACACAAGCACTGTTGCAAGTGCTTGCTAGGTACAGTATGCAGCGTTTTTTTCCAACTCCCACGTCTTAACTCCCATTCCCGTGCACTTAATTCCCAATCCCATCCCATTCCTATCCCATGGCTGATCTTACTCTCATTCCCATGGGATCTCAGTCTTCCCCATTCCCATGCACACCTCTAGTGGAGTACAATTTGTTTTCTTTTGAGATAACATAAATAATGAGAAGTATGTATCATGTATGAATAATAGTGTTGAAAATGACTTTTTGGATTTCTCAAGGTAAAGTGGCTGCATCTGACAGGTGAGGTGGACAAATCTATAAGATTTTCATATCAAATTTTCTCTGGATTTATCGTGCCAAAAATCATCAAAATCGGTTAATTTTTGACAGAGTTATTCAAAAAATAAAACGTCGACGTTTTTGGGGACACAGTACAGTAGTAGTAGTAGTAGTAACTTTCTTTAATCATAACTTTGTCAACTGCAAAGCTACATTAATTTTGGTGATTAAAATTTACGAAATTAAATACAATATAAGCCTAAATGATATACATACATAGCAATAATTAAACAGTTAAAAGGATAAACGTCTCTAAAATAGCAAAAACAAACACACAGGGTGATAACAGTACTGCAGCAAGGTGTGACAGTAGGCTAATAACAGTTCTTGTACAGCATGCGCATGATATAGTCTCGGTCACTTAAGTAAGTTGTTTTAGGTAGGAGGGCTTTGTTATGTCGGCGTTGCCTAAGATGATAGTGTTGATACTGGCTTTCTGGTAAATATGGATACAGAACATGATAACTATTTTTCAAAGTCGCTTTAAATAGTGAGTCATCAGCATT
>Ga0126331_1000467_pt1 | contig 12671 bp, 3 predicted proteins | sample InaspJWI98metaG_FD_96379 | JGI IMG/M metagenome (GOLD analysis project Ga0126331, IMG submission 96379) | Marine gutless worms symbiont microbial communities from Oahu, Hawaii - Inanidrilus sp. 2 OAHU.JWI-98 metaG | ecosystem: Host-associated > Annelida > Digestive system > Unclassified | place... | reverse complement strand
CGGTAGGCTGCCATTACTTTCCGCCAGGCCTGCAGTTACCCCCGCAACCTTTAAGAGGGCTGCTACCAATTTTGCTGCTTGGTGAACAGAGGCACAATGGGTGTGAACAGTTTGCCTAAGACTAATGACCCGACAGATGTACTGTATTTTGACGAAATATACGGTGGCTGATCAAACGTTAAAACTCGGCGGCGGCCACATATTCCTCGGCTGATTTGCGGCGGCGACAAAACTTCGGCTGATCCGGATATTCGGTGTCGGGTGGGACGTCTATAGTAATGACTGCGCTGGCGCGTGATGGATGGCGCAGGATCTGACGGTGACGTCGCCGGTCAGCGAGAAAGTGTCGTACCGGCCGATGGCCGTCAGCTCGGACGTGATTCTCACGACCCGCTCGCAGAGTGTCACCGATCTGTCGCTCACGAACGGTGCGTCGTCGTCGGTCGCGGCGGGGCCGAGCAAGCCGGGTCGGGACGCCGAGGAACGCGACGACGGGGCGGCCGCCGACAGCAACGTGGCGGCGTGCTACGGCGTCGACACCGTGCACAGCTGGGCCTCCGTCTCCGCCGGCACAGGTCACACCATTCTCTACAGCAGTCTGGGGCCCGATTTACAACATACCTTACGATTTATCATACGATTATCGTAAGTTTATCGTAAGATCGACTTACAATAGTGACTTTAAGCGTGCTAAAATTTCTCTCACGAATATTGTAAGCTAATCTAATTTACGAACACTATCTCCGACAATATTACGATTTTGCACGTGAATCTTATCAGTGAAAAGCTTTTCATTCATTGTTAGATGTTTTGTAAATTAGACGTCCGTCGTAAGTTGATCGTAACTGTGGCATTATCATAAGATAATCGTAAGATTGTCGTAAGATATTTTGTAAATCGGGCCCCTGGTGTCTGTTTAATACATAGGGTGACAGCGACGTAATTTTGTTCCATATCTATGCCAGTCGATTTCTGCCACCATCTTGTAGGTAAAACTCTGATAAATGTTTGTCACTGTGATAGCACTTAAATACGCCTTGTTGGTAAGTCACTCATCATATGGACATTTCCTTAAACTAAGTGATTCAATTTTATTTCAATAACACGGCAAATCTTTGCCATTTAACTCAACGCATTATGTCGTGTTATACCCACAAAATGTCTATCGTATTGTGACCATAATTCTGTGACGTCACTTCAGCCTATGTATACAAGTCGATCCTGCTGGAATCACAGCATTGACGCTGCGCGCTCGCTCACTGCTGCGCTCTGGCGCCAGCGGCAAATATGGATTGAGGCGGCTGCTATCAATCGACGGGACAGACAGACAGACAGACGGACACCGTAGCGTTACATAGACGCTAACGGCTAGAAGAGGGCAGCGTCAACAACGGTGCCACTTTGAGTATATGACGGGTGTATCGGCCGAAACGTACGCTGACCGCGGGCTATTTTTTCCTTGCCATAATGCTTGTGTAATACCGATGCTATAAATGTGCCGGCTTTCTCATGCGATTTGAAATAGAAACGGCGGAAACGTTTAGCATCGGTCAGATGTCTGTCCGTTCCGTTGCACGATTGGTGTGCTACTGTCCAAGGAGCAGTGTTGTCCTCGCAGCGAGCGTCTGAGAACCGATATACTCGAGCATTTTTGTCTTTGTCTGCAATGTTTGACGTGCTTTCTTGCGTTGACCTGGCAGCTTTGTATTGATTTAAAATGTTCCAGTTTGTAAGTTGCTTCTCGAAGGTCTTGTATTTCAACTAACAACAGACAGTTTTGCACATGTAACCTAAAAGTAAAAAGTAATTGACATGACGATAACGACGACGAAGTAATTATGAAAGTAACCTGTTATATTTGTTTCTTACTAACTTATGACTGTGGCGCATTACACTCTTTGGGTGGCTCGGTAGCCGAGTGGTTAGCGTGCTGGACTCAGGTGCAGAAGGGCCCGGGTTCAAATCGCAGTCGCGACGCTGTCGGGTAACAGTATAGGCAAACTGTTCACACCCATTGTGCCTCTGTTTACCAAGCAGCAAAATTGGTAGCAGCCCTGGCTGGATGCCAAGAACCGGGATCAGCTCCGGAACCCTACCCTCGGTAATCGAGTATGGGCTACCTTTTTTACACTCTTTGGACCAGTAGCAAACACGTAATTGTGATAAATTGCGTTAAGAACTAATCTACCCAACACAATACCGGTCATGCACACAGACTGATGACCACTATAGGATAGGCGTGTTTTTCACACTTACCAGACTCCGGATAGCAGATCCCGATTGTGGTTGACCCACTTGCATAATTATCGTCTGAATGATTTAGAACCCGATAAGCCTGGACTACAAAGTCGTAACACGTTCAAGATCGAAAATTGTGCCTCATGTACGCCAATCGGTCAACGTCAACCACAGCCAGAGTCTGGTTGGATATGTGAAACATGCCTGGTGTGTGAAATTTATTTCGGTTGTGTTAAAGTATAGTATTATGATATAGCTTTGTTCCAACCGGATGAAACTGTTTAAAACTGAAATGCCTGGTGTTGCTCGTTTGCTGGAGCAGGTCCGAAGCTATCTGCGTGGAGCTCGGACGACGAACTATACACGGGCGGCGGCGGATCATGGACCGTGAGTTTGGACACGTCGCCGGTGGTGGACAAGTCTCGTCCGTCGCAGTCCGGCACCGTGGAGGAGTCGTCGGCCACGTGGAGCGGCGGTAACACTCGTCTGGTCTTGGCTATTGACACTGCTCGCCAGACATGGAACTCGGTCATATTTTGTGACCCAGCGACCCAGTGACCCGGGAATCCAGCGACCCGGAGACCCAGTTGACCCGGTGACCTTGTTCTACAATGAACTCCAAATGTCGACTTATGTTGCAGACAAACGTTTGCAATTGGCAAGAAGTTTGCCAGTTTTCATCGCTGTTTGGCGTTTGCTCGCTTCTGGAAAGTAAAATTTTGAAGATCGTTTATTAAATGTCAATATTTCAATGACGGTTGGACGGATTTTCACAGAAATATATATCTTTATATCTTTATCTTGGGCTTTTTTCGAAAGCCGGAAAAACTCGGGTCTCACACCGGGTCAAAATGATGACCCGGTGACCCGGACGTGAAAGATGACCCAAATGATCCACTGACCCGGTGACCCAATGACCCAGTTCCATGTCTGCTGCTCGCATGGGGAGCAGGGTCTATGAGACTGTCGAGCGTCCGTCTGTCTGTCTGTCCGTCCGTCCCGTCATTCGGCCGCCGCACACCGCTGCGGCGGGTTTGCTGCTGTGGGTTCGGCAGCCAGGAGATATCGACTGATTGCTACACGGCCGGCGATCAGCAGCAAATGCGAGCTGTGTCACGTTGTCGGCTGATACAGGAAGTTGAACACAGACATGTTGTCTAGCAGAGCAACGTGTGTTGCTAATAAACTGCACCGACGAAATAAGTACGAACCTTTTCATACAAGAAGGGAATGGCTTCGTAACTCCTGTATTCCATATTGTGTATCAAAATTCCGTTATCGACGCTCTCCGCATAGTATGCGGAGCAAGGTCTATGTAACGGTCGGGTGTCCGTCCATCTGTCTGTACGTCTGTCTGTTTGCCTCTTCTGTCGATCGACAGCAGCATCGGTGTGCGCGGCTGGTCTGCTGCTGAGCGCCGCGTGCCAGCTGTCGATCTGCAGGCGCCCGCTCTCAGCTGCAAATGCGGGTAGCGTCACGTTGAGAGCCAACGGAGGAGGCTCAACACAAACTTGTTAACAGTACTGCAGTTTTAAGTGTAATTTAATTTTCGTAACGGTAGTTTATTGCTGCGATGCGAAATAAACGATTTGATTCGATATGCTACAGCGGTGCCGTCGACGAGCACGAAGCAGGTGCCCGCTGAGAGCGGTGTGGTCGGACTCGTGAATGGAGTTGACAGCGGGGTCGAGCTGGCAGAGGCACCGCTAGCGCCACCACGCTCCAAGCGCAAGGCGAGACCGGCGCTAGCGACCACGTTCAACTCGTCACTGCCCGCCCACAACAACAACGGTCGGCGCTACCTTCGCTAACATTCATATCTTCGTCATGTTATTACGTTTTATCAACTTTTTTTATCTTCCGTTTCGGCGTTTTATCTCTCAGATTGTATTAAACGGCGGTTGCATCATCTTTAACACACACACACACACCCGTTTAATGGCCCTTTGTCCGGGACTACCCGGGTGAGCCGGTACCAGAAAGGTAAAACCAATCTGGATTTTACTGAAGCAAGAGACAGTGAGTGGCATTGGCATCAGCTGGGCCATATGCAAGTCTGCACCTCGCTGCAGACAGATAACCACGCCAGCACCCCACCACTCAGTTTTTACAGGCTGGTTGCCCTTCCTGCCGCCCAACCAACAGCGTCAAAGCACTGAAGGCCACATCATCTTTAAGTTCACTACTAATTTGCCAGACGCTGTATAAATGCTGGCGAAGCTTGCGACGGCGGACGAAGAGTTTTCCCACTGGGTTTACTGTGTCGCGTAATTTGTTGCAGTGGGCGGTAGGTTTGCAGCAGCGGCCGGCGGCGGCAACAGTGTGGGTTACTCATGCTAAAGGCAGTGGTCGCAGCACAGCTTTGACGCTGGTCCCAGGTATGTGTGTGGCTAAACCGAAAACTCTAGGTGGCAGAAGGGAAAAGAGAGCGCGTGAACGCGATACCTTGCAAATTGTAGCGGACGGTATAATCAGCATCTATAGACGATAAGAAAGCTTATTATAAATTCCGAAATTAACAAGTTATTTCTGTGTCTCCGTGGTTGTATGACTGTCATTAGGTCCGAGTACGTTAATTTTGCTTGTTTGATATTTTCAGCTCGCAATGACGTCACGTTGACGGCGGCCAATCAACGGAGGCCATGTGAGTTTGTGGCTCCGCCCCCGCCTCCGGGAAATCCCCCGTCGTGTGACGTACGTGATGACGTCACGCAGGTGTCTTTGACGAGGCATGATTCGCTGACGAGTGGTAAGTGAGTCACGTGACTGTAGTTTCGGTTTCGATTTTATGTGATTGCTTTGCTTAGGCACTAGCTCTCAGCGACAGGCAGTGGCGGACGGACTCTGATGTATAGGGGCCCGATTTACAAAATATCTTACGACAATCTTACGATCATCTTATGATAATGCCAAAGTTACGATCGACTTACGACGCACGTCTAATTTAATAACATTTTACGAAGGACGCAAGGCTTTCCTTAGGTACCATTCACTTGCAAAGTCGTAAGATCGTGTGAGATAGTGTTCGTAAATTAGCTTACAGTATTCCTGAAAGAAATCTCGGCACGTTGTAAGTCACTATCGTAAGTCGGTCTTACGATAAACTTAAGACAATCTTCTGTTAAATCGTAAGATATTTTGTTAATCGGGCCCCAGGTTCACGTACCCTGTTACTGTTGTACAGAGTACGATCGGTACAGCAGCAGTGACGTTCATGAGGATGACGTGGTTGATGATGCGGCTGACATCAGTCTAACTGGACGTGTGCCGCTTGACTACTGTTCGTCGACAGGTCAGTTCAATTGCCGCGTCGCATCTAGCGACAGCGGCTCATACGAGAGGACACTTCGTGCCGATGTTCTGCTTCCTATTGTTTACTGGGGATTACGGTCTGCTGACTCTGACGGCTTATAACTCGACAGCGCTTTCACCTAGACCTGCGGTCACTACAGAACACTAATGGGAAGTCATACATGTACCTTGCGAGTCGAACGGTACCAGCGTCATGCTGCTGTAGAAGTGCTCCAAGTCATGTCTGGTTATTAGTACTGACATTCGGGTCTTGTTACTGCGAGACGCACGTCGATCAAGCGCCGTATGCGCTGCAGTTTTGCCATAATAATAATAATAATAACAACTACGACAATGTTTATGGTGCTTTCATCATGACTAAAGTCATTGTGAGAGTTCATCCGGTTCATTTGATGAATGTAGACTGCGCGCCGGGTGGCCGCCAACCCTAAGACCAAGCCAATCGACTCGGGCTGTGAGTCCGCCGAAAATTGGCAGCTATCATCCACATTCACCATCGCCATTGTTATTATTACTCAGCTCGTAAGCTGGTACTCATTTTACCGTCGCACGGAGGGTGGAAGGCTGAGTCGACCTAGTGTCGTGTGTGCTTTAGTGCCAGCATTTTACATGTCTCTAGCAACTCAACAGGGTGGCTCGGTAGCCGAGTGGTTAGCGTGCTGGACTCAAGCGCAGAAGGGCCTGGGTTCAAACCGCAGCCGAGTCTTCGGCAAACTGTTCACACCCATCGTGCCTCTGATCACCAAGCCGCGAAATTGGTAGCAGCCCTCTGAAGGGTTGCGGGGGTAACTGCGGGCCTGGCGGAAAGTAATGGCAGCCTACTGCCGGGTTTATGACTCACGTCACCTGCAGGCTGACTGCAAAAAAACGGGATCAGCTCCGGAACCCTACGCTCGGCAATCGAGTATGGACTACCTTTTCTTTTTTTAGCAACTCATCTCGATGTCGTTCACCGGCTGGCTTCCTGCGTCTCTTATTGTTTGAAAAGTGTTTTGTGTTGAACTCTGAAGTGTTCGTTGCGAACAAAAATATTAATGTTTATGCACGTGTGACAGACTCGACTTACGCGCGTTTTTATCACGTCACGAGGTGATTCGTTACGATAATTGCGTACGCTCGAAAGCCAACTGTTGGTCAGTTTAATCTGTTGTACGGAACCAAAAAAAAACAGAAAAAAAGTAATGAAAAAACCAAAAACTAAAATCAGGTATGCTCAGAAGAAACAGCAGCGGTACACAGAGCGACACGCCTGCATGCACCTATGAGTTTCATTGTCCTTTTGTATTCGTGGCTATGCCCATCCATGCAGAGCATTGCATACTGTAATTGGAGCATCATATATTACACTATTGTACTTGGTATGACGACAGCTTCAACGTAATTTTTAGCCTACCCGGCCTGCCTCTATCAAGTCCGGCATACTGTATGTTCTGCTTATGTTACTTCTCTTTTTAACGGTTACCCCAGACCAAATTATCTCAGAACATACGGGACCAGTCTTTACCAATTTTCAGTATTGGTAGACATATGAGTGGGGAGGATCAACTTGACATTCGTTTTGCGATCGCACTAGGGACGTTGCTATGGTAACTAATTTTGGCCAAATCTGGAAAAATCAGCATACCTTTAGTCTTTGCGCGGGGAATTCCACAATGGATGAAAGGATTGCAACGCTAATGAACGCGATAGCACCGTTGTTGACCCTTCTACATCGGATAAAAATTTGGCAAACTTTGTTTGAGTAACCTGGGAGTTTACTGCAAGAGTTTGTGCACCGAAGAGACGACACAGACGACCGGGTGGGCTTGCTCTGGGCTTTGCCACGTATTTCTAGTTACCTTCTGGTATATACCCATTCACACCAGCCTCCCGCTATCATGATTGTCGTATTATTGGCCGCGACCACACGTCACACAAGAGTCATTGATGGTTGGCCGACGTATTAACACGAGTTAATAATGCATGGTTCCGCGAAATCTCTAGCAGTGCAGTGATGCTGTCACGTGATCTTTCGACTGAATCGCGCATTGCTGGATTTCGCTGAAGCATGCACGATCACGTGACCTGGCTTGTCATTTCTGCAGCTCGGAGTGTTGCGGTTAGTCTGTTTCACGGTCCTTCACGTCGATACTCGGTGTAAACTGGCCGGAAGGTTTCTGACAGTGATCCACGTGATATGCAGCTGACCGTGCTGACACTGTCACGTGCTTCGTTCCCACAGACTGGCGTTGGCATATTTGTAGACAAACGCACTCAATCGCAGCCCTCTAGTCGGTGTGATGAAACACTGAACTGGCGATCTAGAGCAGAAATATCGATCGATCGCTGCACGGCCGGCGCTCAGCAGCAACGCCGTGGTCGGGCGAATACGAGCAGTGCCACGTTGTCAGCTGACGTAGGAAGCTGAACACAGACTTGTTCACCAAGCAGTATAAGTTGGTACCGTATTACAAAGGCGGTGACAGTATGCCAGTATGGAGCTGGAAAGGTAACCGCGGCCCTACTAGAGAGCAATGGCAGCACATATTGATGGGTTTATGGCTAACTTCACCTGCGGGTTGTCTGCCTCGAAAACCGAAGTCACAAAATTCACAACCAGCACCTATACGGGTCTCCTCGTGTTTGCGGTAGGGCGTGAGTCTTACGCACATTGTATTGCGCTTGCGTTTTGTTCGCTCGCTACTAACGCATCTGACGCATTATGGGTTTCTGGTGATATAAATTGCGTTAAATAAATCTACTTAATTTCTTACTTACTTATGACTATGGGTGTACTTTATCGACTGTTGCGCGTGTGTTTCTGTGTAGAAGCGGCCGGTGTCGACGACTTGGCCAAGTCCGCCTTGACTACTGCAACTCAGTCAACTGACCTCGAGGCCTCGGCGTCGAACAGCGGCAGTGATGATGTTGTCGAGAGTGAGGTCGATCTGGGCGTGGTGGAGGAAGTGACCGTGTCCAGTCCGGTCCTAGTAGAAGAAGTAACGTCGAAGGACGTAGGCAGTGCCGCCGGGGACTCAAAGGCGCTGGTGGCGGGCGATGCCACTGACTGGTTGTCGTCGACGGCGAGAGTCGACCCTGAAGGCGCGTGTAGCGACGACAGCGATTCTGCTGAGGTTAGCAACAGCAACGACCAAACTCTGGTCGAAGATACTACAACAACTGCAACAACAACAACAACAACAAAAGGAGCTGAAGATGGCCACAGCTGGCCTGATAATGACGACAACAGTGAAGCGTTTCCGGTGACAGTTGTGCCGCTGCCGAAGAGAAAACCGTGCGCCGACAGCGACACGGCAGAAAACGAAGCAGTTGTTGACGAAGACCAGCCTTCGACGATTGACGCAGCGGCCACTGAGGCGGGGAGAAGCAGCAGTCCGATTCAGCAGCGGGAAGTGACTACCACCACCACTGCAGATATTGCTGCCGCCACTACTACTGCTGCTGCTGCTGCTGCTAGTACTGCCGGTGCAGCGAGTCTTGCCATAGTGGACAACTCTGAGGAGGAGGAGGAGGAGTCATCGTTGTCGGTCCCACTGCCGCTGAGACAACAGCACGAGAGCGCCTCGACTTCACACGAGGTTGTCGACGTTGAAGTGAGGTTGGACCCAGACAAGGACGAAATGGCTGTAGACGCAACAACTCCAGTAGGCACCACAACTACAACGAACCGAACTGACCCGACAACTACGCTGGATACGACGACCACGGTGGATATACCGAGTACGACGAGCGTAACGACAACACTCGATGCAGAGATCACAACGGACGCAAGAACTACAAAGGACGTGCAGTTGGACGCGGACAACGACGACGACGTAGTGATTCCGCTGCCGAGACGGCGCCAGCTGTCACCACGCGTCGCCGTCCTTGCAGAAGGAGCCGCGGTCCAGCCTAACTCCGACAGCCCGCCGCCACCTACTTCTGACGCTACTGCAGCTGCCGCGTGGTGTGTCGGAGTGCCAGAAGTTGCCTCTGATTCCTCCACGGTCATAGTCGCAGTTGAAGTTGGGGAGATGGTGCGGGAAACAGAGAGACAACCACCCGAACACGCGTCACCCACAGCAGAGGCAGAAATGCAGGCAGTTTCGGACGTTTCCGATACAGTCGGCAACACTGAGGTGAAGTTGAGCAAAGATACTGACGACAATAGCGTGATGATTCCGCTCCCAAGACGGCGTCACCAGTCACCACATCACGCTGGCGAGCCCTTCATACCGGACGCTTCGGTAACTGTTAGAAACACCGACACAGTCGTGATCCAGCACGGTTCCAACACGCCCGCGTCGCCGTCTACTGATGAAGTGACAGTCTCCGACACTGCAGATGTCTTGTGTGTAAACGTTCCCACGGTCGCCTCTGCCTCTCCTGCTCGCACGGCCACACTGGATGACGCGGAGACAGTGCTGGCCGCAGACACAGCACCACTCGAACACCAGTCACCAGCAGATGTGGTCGTCGATGCAAAAATCGGCGTTGAGGCGAAGTCGGACACAAACAAAAACGACGATGACGTGATAGTCCCGCTGCCGAAACTTCGAAACCAGTCACCACGCGACGCCGTTCTACCAGACGCTTCGCCGACTGTTTCGGACGACAACGTAGTCACAGTCCAAGGCATCTGCGATGCGCCGCCACCGTCTGCTGCTGAAGCGATAGACACAGGTACTATAACAGTCGTTTGTGTCGACGTTCCAACAGATTCCCCCGCAGTCAGAGTTGCAGACAAAGAGATAGTACAAGTCAAGCAGAAGCCACTCGAGCACGTGCCACCGACAGCAAATGCAGATATCGTCGTCGATACAGTGACAGACGGGCTGACGGAGTCCAGAAGAGTTGGGGACGATGAATGGCGGTGTAATGACGTTACATATCCACGGGATGCTGTTGCGGACAGTGTCAGAGTGACGCAAGCCAGTCCTTCAGTCGGAGATACAGCGGCTACAGAGAGGTTGACAGACGACGATGTCGACTCTCAGTCGGACGACAGCTTCGCCCCGGTGATTCGCCAGCAAGTTGACGATTTCCTCGACAGCTTCAACCCAGTCAGGGTCGAGGTTATAGTCAGCACGGACCAGGAGGAGGTCAGTACCGGCAAGCGGCTTGATGAAAATGATGACGATGATGATGATGTTGATGTCGATGATGATGACGACGATGATGAAAATGATGAGTACGAAAAACTAAGCCAGTCGTCAGACAACAGCGACGTCGCCGATACGTTCTACTTCGGCTCCACCGATACCGTTGTCGCCGCGGCCAATGACGACGATATTATCGATACGCATTATTCTAATCTGGACCGGCAGAATGGGCTGATTATTGACAGAATGCCGGTGGCCAGCGAAGGCGCCGATCCAGACGAGCACACGACTCTAGCGGCGACGAGCAGTGCTGACGTCATCGTGACGTCACGGTCTCTTGACGACGTTCGCACCGCAGCTGCTGTACCGGACGACGACAGCGACCGCCATGCGACTTCAAACCGTCACGCTTCGCATGATATGATGACGGCGGGAATTCCCGCCGAAAACGAAGAGCAAGGGAATTCCAGCGACGACAGCGAGTCACATGTTCAGAACGTGGCTGATGATGTCGGAACAGGCGCGGACGACGAGCTCGAAGTCGACGACGTCCAGGTACATCAGCAGGATTCTCATGACTGGGTGTCAGCTGAGGTGCCTTCGGTCAGCGTTCCTCTGCCGCACAGAAAAGACATCGAGGTTTCTGTAATTGAGAGTGAGCAAACAGTCGAGGAGCAAACATCCACTGATAAACCAGTCATTGACCGACCAGCGACTGACCGATCGGTTATCGAGCGATATGTTACTTCACGGCAAGCTACCACAGTTGAAACATCGGGCAACAGCTATTCACAGATCGTAATCCCAGCCTGCATTATTTCCAACTTGCCGCAGAACAACAAACCGGAAATCGAGAGTCCTCCAGCTGAGCGGATCGAATCTAATCAGAGAGAGAACGCGAAATCAGAGTCGGCTGAGTTGAAGACGGATCGGAAAGAGGGAAGTTCGCGAGTGATGGCAATTCGTCAGAACGTCGAGCGGTCGCCGCAAGATCGAGAAAAGCGAGTTGAGTCGAATACCGATGTTGACGTCGGTGGCCGTTTGACAGATAGCAAGAACAGGTGCGCTGAGGACACAGTAAAACACGTGACTCAACAGAGTCAGGTAATAACCAGCAGTGGTCATTCTGTCAAACATGACGATCATGTCAGTGAAATTACCACATCCGGACACACAGAGTTCGACGTTCCGGCGCCGCGCTTTGATGCTACGGGCAGTAATTCACGGACAGCGGAGCAACATGTTACTGATGAAAAGCCTACGTCCAGTGGATTGGATCAAGTTCACCAGCAGATCGCCGTCCAACAGACGCCAACAGTACCATCACAAGAGCAAAAGGACTGGAGGCGGCAGGGCACGACAGAATCGCCTACGACGAAACAGCTTCCAGATGACAACAATAACAACGACGACAACGACGACGACGACCGACTTGATCAGCGAGGCGTGAAGTTTGCTCGCGCGTCGCAGCTGGCACGCCACTTCGAGCGTCTGTCGGCAGCGGCAGCGTCGACCACGACGTTCAAGTCTTCCACGACCTGTCACAACACATCAGCGTCCTCCGGCACAACGACCACGGCAGACGCAACGACTACAGTGGATGCAACAGCCTCAACGGAAGCAACGGCTACATTGGACACAACAGCTACGAAGAACATAGCGAACACAACGTACACAATGGCTACAGTAAGCACAGCGACCAAACTGGAACCGGCAAATGTAACGAACAAAACGGACACAACAACTGCAGTCCACACAACGACCACGGCGGACACACCGAGTACAACGACAACACTGGATAGAGAGATCGCAGCGGAAGCAACAACTACAAAAGACGAGACGACGATAACGGACACGACTCTTACAACAGACGCGACGACCATAACCGATACTGCAACTACAAAAGACGCAACGACTACAACCGATATTACAACCACGCCGGCAAAAGCAACGACTACAACCGATGTGACGACTATAAGGGATGCGGCGACCACGGCGGACGCAACTATTGCTAAGGACACAACGACCACGGCACGTGCG
>Ga0126331_1000463_pt1 | contig 12786 bp, 9 predicted proteins | sample InaspJWI98metaG_FD_96379 | JGI IMG/M metagenome (GOLD analysis project Ga0126331, IMG submission 96379) | Marine gutless worms symbiont microbial communities from Oahu, Hawaii - Inanidrilus sp. 2 OAHU.JWI-98 metaG | ecosystem: Host-associated > Annelida > Digestive system > Unclassified | place... | reverse complement strand
CTCCAGTTCACTGCGCCATACGATCATTTAAGTAATGCGTGGCAGTAATGCGTCGCAGAATATGCCCGATAAACAGTACACTATGTCACGTTGCAAATCGTGATATTCGTCGTTATAGGTTATTAGAAAATGAAACAACTATAAACTGTTGGTAAGAAAATAATATTGTGTCGTCGTGAGAGCAATCGAGAAAGGTATTGTCGTCAACGGTAGTTGGGGCTGCAGAAAACAGAGGTACAGGGCTTACAACTGGGCTTTGTGAAGTAACTATGGGTACTGTACGACCACAAAGCCCTCTGAGCTGTGGCATGACAAACCACACCCACAACAGACAAGCTGCCGTGGCGCTTCTGCAATGGCTTGATTTTTGTTACTCCTTTCACTACACTTATACTGTTTCGTACAAAGTCGAAGGTTAGGAATGAAATGTGTAGGTCAAGCAGTTCAAGATTGCAGTATGTACGATTCACACTACTTTGATAGACGTGTCTTTAACTCATATCATAATTCCTTAAACTGTGTGTACAGGAAGCTTTGGAGATCAAGGACCTCAAGGCCCTCGCGGTGTGGACGGACTGCGTGGATTACCTGGAACTACTGGCCAGCCTGGACCCAAGGGACAGATTGGAGATCTTGGACCATCTGGCAATCCTGGTGCACAAGGCGAGCCGGGTTCAACAGGTTCAACTGGCAGTACTGGAGATCGTGGCCCGAAAGGACCGGAAGGCCAGAGAGGACCGACTGGACAAGACGGTGCCTTGGGGCCGCGAGGCGACACGGGATCTCCGGGAGTTGCCGGCGCACAGGGAGACCCTGGTAGCACTGGTCAGCCAGGACTGCGTGGCAACGTCGGACCTCGTGGTCCAACTGGTGCTACTGGATCAGCAGGACCAGCAGGGCAGTCCGGTCAGCCGGGCCAGCAGGGTGCCACTGGCAATCCCGGCGCCGTCGGTCTACCGGGTCCTGATGGAAGTCCGGGTGCAAATGGAAACCCTGGCGCAGCGGGCCAGCCTGGTGTAAAGGGTAATGCAGGAAACATAGGGCCTCGAGGGCCGGATGGAGGTCCTGGTCCTAATGGACAGCAGGGTGTTCGAGGTGTCCAGGGCCCTGACGGGACGCCAGGAAATGTTGGGGATACTGGCAATGAAGGTCAGCCTGGTCTGGTTGGCGAGCCTGGCTACACAGGCAGTCGTGGATTAACTGGACAGAAGGGCACCGTGGGCGACACTGGGAGTCCTGGGAATCCTGGGTCACTTGGTCAGCCAGGTGCTCCAGGTGATGCTGGACAAGTCGGACCTATTGGTACGTCAAACTGCCGCTGTTTTGCACATTAGCAATGTGTTTCCACTAAGAGATTATTACAAAAATGTTTACAAGTGGTTCTTATTTCAAAAGGCGAAGTGGTGCAGCATAATTATGCAAACAAACTTGGTTGTACGTCAGTGGTCAGTTCAAGATCAGACACACTATCGTGGAAACAGCACAAAGCAGATATGGACACTATAGACTGCAAACTGGAAGTGATAAATTGACTGTCAATGTGTATTTTTTCTCTTCCTGTTAATCACAGCAGAGACTCGTGAATTTTTAATGCATGACATATGTTATGGCCCTGTGTCCGTCTGTCTGTTAAATACATTTATCATATGGCCTATCGATTCGTCCCATAAATTATTTTCGGTTGAACCACAGTTGTTTTGAAAAGTCTAAAAAGGTAAAGGTAGCCCATACTCGATTACCAAGCGTAGGGTTCCGGAACTGATCCCGGTACTAGGCAGTCAGCCTGCAGGTGATGTGAGTCATAAACCCAGCGGTAGGCTGCCATTACTTTCCGCCAGGCCTGCAGTTATCCCCACAACCCTTAAGAGGGCTGCTACCAGTTTTGCTGCTTAGTGAACAGAGGCACAATGGGTGTGAACAGTTTGCCTAAGACTGTTTCCCGACAGCGTCGCGAGTGCGATTTGAACCCGGGCCTTTCTGCGCCTACATGGCCTGAAATTAACGTACAGTAGTAGAAGTTTCTGCCCATGTGCATTTCAGTCTGTATGCTCGATGCGTGGATACTGTGAGTTCGACTGCTGCTCTGTGCAGGTCTGCAGGGCTTGGAAGGCCAACAAGGTCAGCGAGGCAATGTCGGTTTTACTGGTCCTGCTGGGGTGCGTGGCCCGTCAGGCCAGCAGGGAGCACGTGGAGACCCAGGTCAGCCGGGATTCACTGGTCCACGTGGCCAGCCTGGCACTGTCGGCGGCACTGGCCCGATAGGTCAGGACGGACAGCCAGGACTGAATGGATGGACTGGAGCTAGTGGACCGACTGGAGCTAAGGGTGCAGTTGGACCTGCAGGTGACCGCGGATCACCGGGAATACCTGGATTCCAAGGATCTGCTGGTGCAACTGGTGTTAAGGGATCACAAGGTGACACAGGATTGACTGGGCCACAAGGCATACCTGGAGCCCCGGGATCTCCGGGACCTAATGGACTGGCAGGACCAAAGGGTTCAGCAGGATCACCCGGCTCTCAGGGACCGCAAGGCAACATCGGTATGTGATGGTTAATGACTGATGAGTTCATACTGTACATACGTACACTTGATAATACAATACGATACGAGATGCTATTTTAACGTGCGCTCGAAAGCCGACATAAGTCAGCTTAATCTACCGCACGGAGCTTAATCTACCGCACACTAGTCAAGCACAAGGCTTGAATCTGAGGTGTGGGCGGTCGCTGGGTGGCAAGACGACAGTTGATATTAATGATGAGCAAACAGACGGGTTATTAAATGAGATTAGAAGAGTTGAAACTGTTGAGAGATCGGATGGATAGCGGTAACTTGTTCCAAACAGATGGTGCGCAGTAGCTGAAAGCATGTCTGCCAAACTCTGATGACAATGTAGGCAACGCCGGCAGGTTCTGACTACCTGACCGAAGGGATCGAGTGGGTTGATACTGCTGAAGTAACAGATGCAGGTAAGTTGGATGTGCCACTGACAGTGATTTATAGGTAATAGTTCAGTTCCATTTGAGACCTACAGATACTAATAACGCTGTTATTTGCTTCATGAAAGGAATTCGTTCTGTTACAACAACAACAACAACCATTTAACGGCCGTTAATTAATTCTGTTACAATCAATCAATCCTTATTTGCATCAGGCAACCAAAGCCCATAGTAGCTAAGCCTAATACATGTAAAAAAAATAAAAAGCAAACACAACACTACAACACAACACAAATATTACCACACAGACAGACGCAAGAAAAGAGAAACTAAGCCGTTATTGGAGCATGACATCGGCTGCCGAAGTTTACATCGATATTTTCCAATGATTTCCCCACATCCTGGTAACACTATAAAACTTACTCAAACTAAAACTAAAATTAAATCTAAAGTTACATTAACCGTGTACAACTGGTGTGTGTTTTTGCAAAAGCTGGCCACGTTTAATCAAAAAGTTAACTTTGTTACTCATTTATCGTTTAGTATAAAAGTTAACTTAAACATTAATCCATTAGTGTGCTGATGGAAGTAAGTAAAGTAAAGTAGCACGGATATAGCAGTTTTCAAATACAAATTGCCCCTAGTTGAATGGACTGAAGCTATTGGACCGACTACACAGAACCCCTCCCCCTGCTTTCAGCTTTCACCTTTGCTGAAGTTATTTTCTGGATATAAGCCTATTACATGTAGTGAAGGATAGATCTATCAACCGTGATATATTGAGACCGTGGCAGCAGCAGCAGTATGGCGAGTGGTAGTAATCATCTAATTATAAGTTGTACCCTGTTGTATGCAGGTCAGCCTGGTTTCACTGGCTCATCCGGCGCTCGTGGAGATACCGGATTCTCAGGAACTCCAGGCAGACCAGGTGCAAATGGGTTCACTGGACCGATGGGCTTGGCAGGTTTACCTGGGATTGATGGAGACACCGGCATACAAGGACTTAAAGGCGCGATGGGCTTTACTGGACCCGAGGGTCAGAAAGGTGAAGCAGGCTTTCCTGGTCAGCTTGGAGCCACAGGACCTATTGGGCTTGAAGGAGTCAAGGGTATCGAAGGACAGCGTGGAGAAATTGGAGTGCCAGGTCAAAGTGGAAATCCTGGACGATCTGGGTTGATTGGAGTTCCTGGGCAGTTAGGTGCACGAGGTCAGGTAGGTCTACCTGGACCTGGTGGTCTGCCCGGAGTCAGAGGTCCAGATGGAGCTCGCGGAGGCAGTGGTACCAAGGGCAACCGAGGGTCGCCGGGCTTCCTTGGTCCACGTGGCAACACTGGGCCGCGAGGATCGCCAGGTCCTGTGGGATTGGTGGGACTGTCTGGACAGCCAGGTGGCACGGGCGCCACTGGAGAGTCCGGAGCACGTGGAAGTATTGGAGCGCAGGGGCCTTCAGGTCTCCAGGGAGATACAGGATTCACCGGCGGAACTGGCTTTGTGGGAGTTATTGGTGCAACAGGTCCAAAAGGAAACGTTGGCATACAAGGCTTTACTGGACAAGCAGGAGTACAAGGTAGTCCATCATGTGTTTGGTGCATTTAAAAACTTGAAATCCCTGTTGTGTTTAAAAGCCGTTGACATGTACTTCGATTTTTGGCATCATATAGTAACTTTCCATTTATAAGAATAAAATAATACCAATAGTAATACTATTTATCAGCGTCATTGCACTGTTTTTTGTGTTTTGCTCTTTTTTCATTAATGTTTTATTCCATTTTCATATTGCACATTTTGGAGCAAATAAATGATGTCAAACAAACAGAAATAATTACTTGATCATTTTTTGTCAGAGCAAGAAATTTTCATTTTCGTGTTTATATGTTGGCTTTTGTTTTTATTGCATGTATCATTTTATGTTATTGTTGCCCTGCGTCTGCATTTAGGTCTAACACACCCTGTTTAATGATCTTTACATTTTCAACTTATCGTTAGTCTGCTTTTTATTCTTAAAACATACTCGTATATCTCATGCTATTTCGTTGTAGCACCATGATTACTGGTATATCCTCTTTTCAGCTCTTAGTCAGTTCCATGCAAAATAATTTGTCCTTCCATTTCACACTACATATTTTCCTTTTTTATATATGCATGATGTAGTATACAGTTACAATCTGCCATAGTCAAATCTACTCTCAAACAAAAAAGTTTTTGAGAATCCACTTACATTGTTTGATAGTAATATCCTGTCAACGATGGCAAACAACCGTGCAACATAGCTGTCAAAGCTTCTGTGACCAAAGCCAACTGTTTCCTGTTGCAAGCTTACAACTGCTGAGACATGATACACATTATCAGCTAAATCTGAAGCTGTCTGACCAGTCAGTGCATGCGACTTCATAGTCCACTCGTCGCCTGACTGGAAGTCAATGCAATTGATGTAACATGGTCATGATATGGTCCCATTAGTTAGCTTCAGTGATGAGACATGCAGCCCTGCGTCTTTCAAATAGCACTGCCAGATACACCATAGAGCAGTGAATTACAGCAGTCTAGGTGTCTAGAAATGAACGCCTGCACCAACGTGTTGGCAGCTTCATCTGACAGTAATCAGATGGATGCATTTTTGAAGAGGATACAATTAGGGTGTAGTGAATGCGACATGAATTGCACTTTGTATTCAAATTCTTGCTGTGTGCTGGTGTACGAGAGATTGTGAAATTTAATAAAAATTTGTATGGTTAATGTTGACAGGCGTTGAAACTAATACATACACCCATTTAACGGCCTCTTGTCCGTGACTACCCGGGTGAGCCAGTACCAGAAAGGTAAAACCAATCTGGATTTTACTGAAGCAAGAGACAGTGAGTGGCAGTGGCATCAGCTGGGCCATGTGCAAGTCTGCACCTCACTCCAGACAGCACCCAACCACTCAGTTTTTTTACAGGCCAGATGCCCTTCCTGTCGCCCAACCAACAGCGTCGAAGCACTGAAGGCGTTGAAACTAACCATTTGAAATTTTGTGATGAAATATTAAGGCATTTCTAAGAAATTGTAGTTTTGTGGAACGTTTTAGTTGCATTATTGAAAATCGTGTGATGCAGTGCACAGTGCCACTCTGATAGTTTGAAAGTGTATATGAAATTAATTGTAAATGTGTGAATGCATCTGACAGGTGCAACTGGTGGAACTGGAGCGACAGGCTTCAAGGGTCAGGTTGGACCAGAGGGGCCTATTGGACCAGCAGGTCAGGGAGGTCCACAGGGCCAACAAGGGCCACCTGGTGACACTGGTCCTTCTGGCAATGCCGGGGCGCCTGGACAGCGAGGCGAGAATGGTTTGCAGGGTTTGTCAGGACCACCTGGTGAGAAAGGAAACATTGGTCGTATGGGCGCAGAAGGTGCGGTGGGTGTAGGCGGTCTGCAGGGTGACCCTGGAGACACCGGAGCGACTGGCCCTCGCGGACCTCTGGGCGCTGGCGGAGTTCAGGGTAACACTGGACAACCAGGCCAGCAAGGTGTTGTTGGATTCACCGGTCTGCCCGGTGTAACTGGTGTCACTGGCGGTACTGGCTGGACCGGCGGGCGTGGCTTCACTGGAGAAACTGGCATGAAGGGCGAGATGGGCACTATTGGCCAAAAGGGACAACAAGGAAGCATGGGATTTCCTGGGATCGCTGGAGTTAACGGCGTTCCTGGACCGCAGGGTGTTACAGGGCCAATGGGACCACAAGGAGCGCCAGGCAATATTGGCAGTCAGGGCTTCACTGGACTGCCTGGACCAGTCGGTCAGTATCGTTGGCTGTCATTCAATGTGTGCTCTGTTCAGTTGCCTTTTTGCCATATGCACTACATACAACACTCGTTTAACAGTTTCTTTTTCAGGACTACTTGGGTACTGGTAGGCTAGTACCAGACAACGGTTTGAGGATGGCAATGGCATCAGCCAGACCATATGAAAAACAATCTGAATCTGCACCTTGCTTCAGACAGATAACCACGCCAACACCCCCTCACTAAATTTATTGGCCGGATGCTCTTCCTGACGCCCAACCAACTGTGCTGTGTTAAATATTTACAATGTGTTGTTTGCATGTAATGCTGCGGCATATTTAGCGACACGAAAAGGCGTGAACTTAAAGTAACTCCCCAGGTGGCAGCATCGGGGACGGAATCTGCAGTCTATGACAGCTTTGTTACAGTAGTAAGCTTAATATATAAACATATTGCGTCGATAATATTTCGACACCACAATAGAACAAGGTGTATAATTACAACTACACAGGTGATGTCCTTTCAGGGAATCCATTTCTGAAACATGTATATTAAGTACCGTAGTGTAACCAGTGCAAGACATAGTGCCGCTGTGTTTCATGCAGGTCTCAAGGGGCTGCTGGGGTCACCGGGCTCGCGAGGAGATACGGGACCGATGGGATGGACTGGTGCAACTGGAGAGAGCGGTGTGCAAGGTCCGTCTGGAGATCTCGGACCGAATGGACCTCCTGGAGACCGTGGAGACACTGGTGAATCAGGTCCTACCGGCCCAAGGGGTCCCGTAGGTCTGCCTGGTGGGCAGGGACCACAAGGATCACAGGGCCAGCCTGGAGTAGGTGGACCACCAGGACCTGTGGGACCAATAGGCCAGCAGGGTGTTGTCGGCCTGTCAGGACTGAACGGCGAACCAGGCGCGGCTGGCGCTAAAGGACGCATTGGTGACAATGGCCTGGCCGGTCAGCAAGGAATATTTGGCGCTACTGGACTGATAGGAAATTCTGGTTCACAGGGACCTCTTGGACAGCCTGGCCTTCTCGGAGGAACCGGTGATACCGGTATCTCCGGTGTGAAAGGTGTCACTGGTGACACTGGGTTAGAAGGCCCAGCTGGTCCGCTAGGTTTTACTGGAGCAACTGGACGACTCGGCCCAGCTGGAGCACCGGGCCCTATTGGACCGATTGGAGACACTGGATCTGCTGGATTAGTCGGTGAGTTTGCTGTTGCCTTGCAGTAGATAATTCAAACATCATCACGGTAGTCTTCACAAACGCGCTGCAGCGTTAATGGCAACGTTTAGCAGCATTTTCAGTGTGGTCAGGTAGTGTAGTGATTAAGTCATTGCACTCATGACTCAAAGTTTGCGTGGTTTAAATTCCGGCTATTCCGCTGTTAGGTAGCAACCCTGGACACGTTATTTGCACACATGTATCTCTGTCATTAGGCAGTATAATTTGGTAGCAATTTAAGTGGCAGCGACGTAGGTCTGGTGTGGCATTCGCCATGCATCACAGACTTCAGTGGTTTGTCGACGAGCTCACAGCATGGCACATTTTACCCATAACGTTTCTGCAGCAGATTGGTATGGTTTGTTGTTTCTGAAATTTTCTATTTGTGTTTGCATTCAACAAAATGTGCCAAACACTTATGGGTAGCTTTATTGACCATTTTAATAGCCCCAATGGAACAATGGGCCCAGTTGGTGGGTGTCTCTGTGTCTTTTTAGCCGGCATCACCAGCACTGCAAGCAATTCTGCGTGTGAGCTATTGCTACAGATGTCGCACATTCCGTGGTCTGACTCTCTGTCTGTATATTGGGCACGCTGGTGAGTCTTGCAAAAACGGATAAACTGTCGTTTGCGGATTGAGTTATGTGGCCCTAAGGAACTACATATTAGATGGAAATACATGTTGGAGTCACCTTATGAATACGATGGAATTATCTGTGTGGCCGGTGGCGATGCGGGCTGTTGCTACCATTACTGTAGCAATTTGTTCTCTTTGTGACCAGATGTTAACTTTTGAGCTAAATGACCTCTGTCCTGCATATTCGGCGAGCTGGTCCACCTGTACAGTAGTATAGGTAAAGTTCTATGGTCAAGAATGGTCAAGACTAAGGTCAAAGTTCACTTTCACAGAAGGAAAACATTGCTAAAGTAGTCAGTGTGATCTTTGGTGAGGACTTTCTAGTAATCACGGTTATGGCCAGTGAGTATTAGATAAGTGCATATGCTGCTAAATAAGAATGTTGTAATGGGTGTCTTGCCTTGATGTTTGCTGTGCAGATTCACTGTAGTACGTTGACCGGTAGTTGTGAGGGCTGCTGGCAGTTGTACAGTGCTGCTGATGTGCGCGTCTTGTGTGGTCTGTGTACAGGTGCGACTGGCGGGACTGGTCCTCCCGGCTTCACTGGACCAGTCGGTCCGCCCGGTTTGGTCGGGCCACGCGGCGGACAAGGAGCCACTGGCACGGTCGGTTTCACCGGTCAGCGAGGCATCAAGGGCGAGCGTGGTGCGCCTGGTGAGAGCGGAGGTCAGGGCGGCACTGGCTGGACGGGACTGCTAGGTGACACTGGTCCGGGCGGCGCGCCTGGCGACACCGGCGCGACCGGACCTCGCGGCGTCTCCGGAGCCGTCGGCGACACCGGAGACCAGGGTCTTGAAGGCATCGGTGGTGGCGTCGGTGCCACCGGGCCGAAGGGTGTTCAAGGTCCGAAAGGCGTGCTCGGTCCAGTTGGTGACACTGGCGTGGTGGGACCGAAAGGCGACCGTGGTGATACAGGTTTTGTAGGCGACACAGGTCCGCGTGGGCCGATGGGTATAGCTGGAGGCGCTGGCAGTCAGGGCACTGGCTTCCCAGGACCTACTGGAGAGATGGGACCAGCCGGTGATGTTGGCCCACCTGGACCTACTGGTCAGTGCTCCGATAGTTTTATCTATAAAAGTTTTCGTAACAAATTACATTACTTGCATTCATGGCAAAGTTTTGTCAATGGAACGTAAATATTTCTAAAATAATATTCACATATTGATATTGGTTGGGTTGTCTTGTGCTGTAGTGCATTTTAAATACTTGACTGTTCTAGTGCAAGAGCATGCAGGCAGTAAAACTTTGCACCAACAACCGGCTAATGCAGGTTGACCTGTATAATGGCTGTAGAATGGTAGTTGTACTGTGCTAATGAATGAATCAGCGTTACGGAAATGTCTCTGAATCTGAATAATGTCATTCAGTACAGTGGCTTAAACTAATGATTTCACTTTATGCCATCATACACGGCTGTGTCTCATCTCAGAAGATAGGCCAGTGATGCAACAGAACAGAGCTGATTGCACTGCCAGAATTGTTGTGTTTGGCCAGCATCGGAAAAGCTCAGGAAATAGTTATTAACTATTGGCAAAAACGTGTGTTCAATGATCTGTCACGTATATAAACATGTCTGACTCAAAACTTTTTCAACACCATTCAACACGGTTCACTATGATGTGTTGCAGGCCCAGCCGGACAGCCAGGACCGCAGGGACCCAAGGGTGACACGGGTTCCCAGGGACCTCCAGGGCCACCCGGCCCACTCGGCCCATCCGGACCGCCTGGTGCCACTGGCGTCTCGGGCCAGCGCGGATTCACAGGCGACACTGGACCACAAGGCTTCCAAGGCGACATTGGACCGAAGGGACTGCCGGGCGAAACTGGATCACCGGGTCCACTTGGTCCATCCGGCCAGTCGGGCCCTGTAGGTGCTTCCGGAAACGCTGGACCAAAGGGCAGAATTGGAGACATTGGCGGCCAGGGACCTCGTGGCCCGCCGGGATCAGTCGGTGCAACCGGGCCGATTGGTGTCAGTGGAGATACAGGGCCCATAGGTGCACCCGGTTTCACCGGCGGGACGGGTGCCACTGGCCCGAAGGGTAGGATCGGCCCCGAGGGTCCACGGGGAGATGTTGGACCACCAGGACCTCAAGGCCTACAGGGTTTCACTGGTATCACAGGACCTGATGGACCAGTCGGCCCGCTTGGTCAGCGAGGTAATATCGGCGACCCAGGCGACACTGGCCCCACTGGGCCAGCAGGGCGTATAGGCCCTGCAGGCGTGCAAGGTCCTCTCGGCATGCCTGGTCCTAAGGGTGACACGGGATCCTCAGGACCTGCTGGACCATTGGGTCAGCAAGGCCAACGAGGACCGCCTGGTGAACGAGGTCCCATTGGACCACAGGGTCCGCTCGGTCCTCAAGGCCCTCAAGGTTCGCAGGGTCCTAAAGGACCACCAGGGTCGCGTGGTTCTACCGGCTCCATAGGTCCACAGGGTCCGACAGGGCCGTCAGGTTCGGCGGGACCAGTTGGAGATCCGGGCGACACTGGCGCTACGGGCAGCGTGGGACCGAAGGGCCAGCAAGGACAGCAAGGACCGCCTGGAGGTCGTGGTGATACCGGCGACTTTGGTCGCGCAGGGCCGCGGGGAAGTCCTGGGCCGCTCGGCCAGGGAGGTGCTCTCGGGCCTCCTGGTGCTAAGGGTGGACCTGGAAGCACCGGGCCTCAGGGATCGCGAGGACCCGTCGGATTGCCAGGACCTCAGGGAGCATCAGGACCAGCAGGTATATACGCATTGATGTGCCTGCCTTCGTCACGTGTCATTCATAGCTTATGCCAAATGTTTACTTTTATTCTGCCAGCCCATAAGGAAAGCAGAAGCACTTGCATTGGCACTGTCATGTTTGTCAGTCAGTCTGGCGGTCTGCATTTCCAGCCTTTCATTTCAGTTAACAATGTAGCCATTTACACATAATGTCCAGCATTATTAATGTCCCTTCACGTCAGCTTGTGGACCATCGGGCAGCGGGTGATTTACTCCGGGTGTGGTCACTGGTTTGAGAGTGATTTGACAGTGTTGGTTTGGTGACTGGAAGGGCATTGGTCTCTGAAAAAACAGCACTGTTTATCCACAAACGGTCATCTTTTGAATAACTGCAGGAAGAAAATCGAGAGACGCCCTGAAAAATAGCTGTTGGAATGACGTGTGTTAGTACGGGCCATCAGTATTTCCTAAACAGTGAGTGCCAGCTGTTGCCAGAAGGCTCAAGAATGCCATAAACGAGATACAAACGCATCATTTCCAAGTTAATTTAAATGTAAATTTTAGTATGTTTTATTTCTGTAGGATTTGAAGGCGTTGTCAGTTCTTGTGCAATTGTACTGATTTATCAGTAAATTGAAATACAATGTTGGCAGTTAGGATGCCAGTTCGCCTTTTGGTTGTCCAACCGTGTGCAGTATCAATCGTGGAATTCACTTGTAACAAAAATGAACGTATTTCATTGATATGTGCGATCTAACGTAACCTATGTTTAGTATTCTTCGTTTCAAGCAGTAAATATGAAAATTTTTTACAGTGGCGTTAGTTTTCACACTTGTAAATTAGACCTGTTGTAAATGTAAAAGCCAGCTATGTGGCTAGATTCGTAGATTCACAGATTCCATATTTACTGTTTTTAAAATGGTGGCTTTTACAATTAAAGAAACTGAGTGAAGTTTTCATTATAATTTGTGCAGTTTCATTTTTTTCTCTGGTAAAGTGCTCACTTGCGTGTTAAGTTACAATGAAGTAACTAACAAAATGCTAGAATGTTAGACTCTGTTAGTGTTCAAAACAGTGTGTATATGTGCGAAGCCGAAAAGTGAGAAAAACGTTTTTGATGATCATGACACAATGATGCCTGCATAGTCCATGCTGGCAAAATTTGTGATAATCAAAAACTAACTCATGCAATGGACATTACACGTACTGTGAAAATTTAGGTTTGGCAGTTTGCAATTTTTGCTTTGTTCAAAGCGGTTACATTTTGGCATGATTGACCGCTAACATGGCATAGTAACATGGTAACATGGCAAAAACTTTTAGTAACTTCAAACTAGACCTAACACGTGATGTGTGGGAGTTTGTCCGGTGGTATACACACTTGTTATCTACTACTACTACTACTACCATTTAACGGCCTCTTTTCCAGGACAACCTGGGTAAGCCGGTACCAGAAAGGTAAAACCAATCTGGATTTTACTGGAGCAAGAGACAGTGAGTGGCAGTGGCAT
>Ga0126331_1000462_pt1 | contig 12881 bp, 10 predicted proteins | sample InaspJWI98metaG_FD_96379 | JGI IMG/M metagenome (GOLD analysis project Ga0126331, IMG submission 96379) | Marine gutless worms symbiont microbial communities from Oahu, Hawaii - Inanidrilus sp. 2 OAHU.JWI-98 metaG | ecosystem: Host-associated > Annelida > Digestive system > Unclassified | place... | reverse complement strand
TCGACTTCACCATCCGCAACGCCTGGCAGAAGTAATTAGAGGAGTTAAATTTGTCAATGGTGTCGAAGAAAAACGGATTGCCGCCTAATTTCTTCATACACAACTATTGACTATATCTCTGTCGAGATTTTCTCCGCCAAAGGCACACATGCTCGGTAAAGAGACAGGAAGCTTGATGACTCGATCAATGCGTCCATCCGGAGTGTACCGGGTCACACGACCCCCCGGACACCGGCACTCCAATAACATCCCTCTGCGTCCACTGCAGCACCGTCAGGCAATCCCTCATCGGGATTAGTTTCGGCAAATACCCGGCGGTTTCCGGGCACACCGGTGTCCAAGCCGAAGTCGTATGACCAAATGATATTCTGACGAGAATCCGAATGATACATGGTACAACCATCGGGGTTCCACGCCAATCCATTGGACACGATCAACTCATCAATTACTTTGTGAATGCTGAGATCCGGATCCACTCGATAGAGGGAGGCAATCCGGCGATGTTTTTCTAAATCCATGGCGCCAACCCAAAACTGGCCGGCACGATCACACCGACCGTCGTTCAGACGGGTTTGGGTTTTATCCGTTACTTCATCTGCAATGGTTTCAATAGACACCTTTTTTAAGCTCGAACATTAAGACACTAAGGTCGGCAATTTAAACGTGTGTAAAGATTCATACGCTCGGCTTGCCCTGAATACCAATGGTTCCGAAAATCGAGGTCCGACAATTTGAATGGCAATTGGAAGTCCTTCCTTGTTAAATCCGCATGGTACACTGGCCGCGGGCTGACCGGTAAAATTAAACGGATAAGTAAACGGTGTCCAATCCAGCCAACGCGTCATACCGGAGTTTTTTGGGCACTCAACTCCGACCTCGAATGCTGCCAGGGGTACTTGGGGAGAAATGAGCAAATCATAAGTCTGGTGAAACCGATCCATTTGATGGGCAATGGATGCGCGCGTCATTTCAGCGTTCATGAGATCATGAACATTAAATTTATTACCTTCATCGGCAATTTCGACAAGCCCCGGGTCCAGCAAATCACGTTCTTCATCCGACATCGTTTCAAGCATAAAGCTAAAAAGAGAATAATAATAGACGTCAAATGCATGGCGCGGATTATCAAAACCCGGATCCGTCTCTTCAACCACAGCCCCAAGGTTTTCAAACACTTTTGCAGCCGTTTCAACCAGGTCTGCTATTTCAGGATCGACCTCTACATATCCGAAATCCTTGCTAAACCCGATACGCAGATTTCGAATTCCTTTTTCCAAATCGATACGGTAATCTTTATGCTGATACGGTAAAGCCAGCCAATCCCTTGTGTCCGGCTCAGCGATCACCTCGAGCATGAGAGCGGCATCGGCTACCGTCCGGGTTATAGGACCTAAATGGGTCAGGGTTCCGGGAGCGAGCTGGGGATAAACCGGGACACGACCGTAATTTGCTTTGAATCCGTAAACACCGCAAAAAGCTGCCGGAATACGGATCGAGCCGGCGCCATCACCACCAAGATGCAATGCTCCCATTCCGGTTGCCGCTGCCACACAAGCGCCGCCGCTGCTGCCCCCCGACGTGCGCTGGACATTCCAGGGGTTTCTGGTAATTCCGGTAAGTGGACTGTCGGTCACGGCTTTCCATGCGAATTCCGGTGTGGTGGTTTTTCCGAGAAAGACCGCCCCGTGTTCCCGCAATCGAGCGGTGGCAGCAGCATCTTCTTCCCACGGTCCATCTGGTGGTGAGGTGAGCGAGCCGCGTCGTGTCGGCCATCCTTTTACCAGGTAAGTGTCCTTGATTGTGGTCGGAACGCCATCCACCAATCCAATGGGCCTACTTTTCTGCCATCGGTCCTCTGAGCCTTTGGCCGAGGCCAAAGCGAATTCTTCGTCAATGAAACAAAACGCATTCAGTGTTTCATTGAATTTTTGGATTCGGTCCAATACCGCTCGGGTGACGTCAACCGGAGATAACGCTTTCTTGCGATACTGGGCGACTAGTTCGGTTGCCGACATCATGGCAAGATTTTCGGACAATTAATTTTTTCCTTTCCGTGAAGTACATTAACGTTTGTGCAGAACGTTCACTACTATCTGATAAGACCATCAAAGTCAGGCTTTTTTATGGATGCAACAATTCGTGTCACGCAGGATTCGTTCGAACCTCAATTCCGGATAACATCAGCAAGAGTATAACCGAATTCTCTTAACGCTGCGCCCTCTTTTTCTGAAGTAGCAGCCGATCAATGAAACCGCTTCAATCCGTACCTAAATCTTTCGGAGATACCCTTCACTAAGGGTCACTCATTGTAATTAACATAAAATGTCTTATATTATAGATAGTTACCGAAATTAATTAAAATGATATCGGTGCATCATGAAATTACAGGATTGTGACTGTGGCAGTATAGCACAGGTCACGTATAAAATTAATGAGCATAACGACTATGCGGTAGGTTGCACAGTTTGTGACAACAGAACACCTGCCTGTGAAAGTCTTATGGAAGCAGTTTTACTATGGAATCAAATTTATTTTAGTGCATTACCCTCTTACGAAACTGAACCTGCCTAAATAGTTAATGCTTTTTATCCTATTTCGCCTTAAAGTGGTGGTTCAGGTAAGCCTCATTAGGGTTCTCCTCCTTTCCCATTAGAGACGCATTAACGTGAACCTCCCTAAATATACTCACGGGTAATTTTTATTTTTTTTACATGGGCATGTTTTCGGAATCAAAGTTAATATCCATCAATCCATTACCAATCCCCCATTGACATCGATTGTCTCACCCGTAATATACCGCGCCCGATCCGAAGCCAGAAACGCGATGGCATCGGCCACTTCCTCCGGAGTGCCGAAGCGTTTAAAAGGTACCTTTTCGGCAAACTCCCGGTTGACGTCTGCTCCCCAGACATCGGTCATCGGGGTTTGTATCGGGCCTGGGCACACGCAGTTGACATTAACATGATAGGATGCCGCGTACTGTGCCAGGGATTTTGTCATGCAAATGATGCCGGCTTTTGACGCTGAGTAATGGGCGCCCACGACTATGCCGCCGGTTTTGCCGGATGCCGAGGCAATATTGATAATTTTACCGGATTTCTTTTCAGTCATGAATTTCAGCGCTTCCTGCGCGCAAAAGAAAGCCGCTTTCAGGTTGATTGACATAACCAGATCCCACTGCTCCGGTGTCAAGTCAGGGACCGCGGTGGCTTGCATTATTCCAGCGGCGTTGACCAGAATGTCTATGGTACCGTGCCGGGCAGCCGTCCCGGAGATCAGCGCCCGGATCTCATTCACCTGAGAGACATCGGTTTTATGAGATTCAGCCCTGGTCTGTTTCGCGGTTAGATCTTCAGCGGCTTTGCGGCCGGCCGTCTCCTGGACATCCGCTATGACAACAATGGCGCCGTCACGGCCTAGGCGGTCAGCCGTTGCCCGGCCGATTCCGCTGGCACCCCCTGTTATCACGGCAACTTTGTCTTTAAATTCCATAGAATTCATCCTTAACTTGTTGCTATTAGCTCGATGCGCTCGCGTATAGTCGCCACTGATGGAATCATTGCCGTTTCAAGCGCTTTGGAGACCGGCGGTGGAACGTCAGCCGCGGCGATTTTTTCAATGGGATGGTCCAGGTAATCGAAATAGCGCTCCTGTATCTCATCGCTCAAGCGCGCGGAGATGCCCATGCTGCGCGGGATCTGCTCAACAATCAATATTCGATGGGTTTTACGAACCGATTCGCCAATGCTGTTAAAATCCATGCCGGTATAATCCAGGGTTCTTAAATCGACGACTTCGGCATCGATGTCCATCTTCTGCAGCTCGTCGGCCGCCGCCAGACAGTCATGGACCCCGGTCGAATATGTAAGCACCGTCACATCGGTGCCCGGTCGCACAATTCTGGCCGAGCCGTAGGCCACATAATAATCCATGTTATTCAGCGGCACCCGGCCGGGCTGATCATATAGATCAGCATGTTCAATGATCAGCACCGGATCGTTTAATCGCACAGCCGTGTTGAATAGTCCAATGTAGTCGAAGGCGCTGCAAGGCGCCACTATTCGCCACCCGGAGAACAGCCCGAATAGACCCACCGGGTTCATGGAGTGTTGGCCGCCGTAGCCCTGGCCTATGGCCACCCGGGTTCGCACGACCAGTGGAAAGCTGGCCCGTCCGCCGTACATATGCCTCAGTTTGCCGACCTGATTGAAAAGCTGGTCACAGGCTACCAGGGCGAAATCGGGAAACATGATCTCGACCACCGGGCGCATTCCTGCAAAGGCCGCGCCGCCGGCCATGCCCACAAACCCGCATTCGGAAATTGGCGTATTGACAAGTCTGTCCGTAAAAACCTCCTTTATCCCGCGGGTGGCACCATATGCTCCGCCTCCGAGGTTGGCGACTTCCTCTCCCAGCACGAAAACCTGCGGATCTCGTTCCATATTTCGCAAGGTTGCCCCGGAAATGGCTTCGACATAGGTCATCGAAGCGAATTCGTCAAAACCATCTTCCTCCACAAACACCGCGTCGCCGAACCAATCCGCTTCACAGCGCACATTCCGCACCAGATCACTGGCCGGCGGCCATTTGGCGTCGGGTATGATGCGCTTGCCGTTGTGTCGCACCGTCGTATATTCAAGCGCCCGGTCCACCGAAGCTTTTGCCATGTCCTTCAGGCCTGCGTGGTCCGTTTCGGACATGATGTGTTCACTCACAAGTCTCTGAGTATAGACGTTCAGGGGATCTTTGGCGAGCCATGCATCCTCTTCGGCCCTGGTGCGATATCCAAAAGGGCTTCCAGGCAGACGACCGGCGTGATGATGAAAACGGTAGGTTTCGGCCTCGATCAAAATCGGTTGAGGCTCCCTGCGCATCGTATCGATGGATCGCCGTAAGGCCAGGTATACAGCCGTCGGATCCATACCATCGACGATCAGACTGTCGATACCGTAACTCAGGCTGCGTAAACCCAAATTTTCACAAGAAGAGGAATTACAAACGGCTGTGCCGACTGCATAGAAATTGTTTTCGACAAAGTACAAAATCGGCACCTCCCACAATGCGGCCATGTTGGCCACCTCGTGGAAACACCCCTGATTGACGGCACCGTCACCGAAGAAACTGACAACGACATTGTCGCCACCGCGCATCTTCTCCGCCCAGGCCGCTCCGGTGGCCGGCGGAATGCCACCCCCCACGATGGCGTTGCTGCCCAGGTTGCCGGAGTTTCCATCATACAGATGCATCGACCCGCCGCGGCCGCCGCACCAGCCGTCTTTCAGTCCCATAATTTCAGCCAGCGTGCGATTGACGGCCGTCTGCATGTCACCCGTTACAGGCTGATCCAGCGGCAGGTAATTATCCGGCGCATAATTCATCACGGCTTTGGCCAGAAAATGACCGTGGGCCCGATGCGTGGATCCGATCATATCAGATTTTCTCAGCGCGACGGCCATGGCCGCCGCCACGGCTTCCTGCCCGATACTGATGTGCGCCGGACCGTGAACCAAATTCTCTTCCCATAAATCCAAAACCGTGGATTCGAACTGGCGAATCATATGCAGCAGGAACACGATTCGAATGTGGTCTTCCCGAGAAATCACCAGTAGATCTTCTTTGGCAACCTGCAGCCTCGAACATTCCGCCGGCGGCTGCACCTTCGTCAGTTTACTCATCGATCTCCTCCTCGCACGCCTGGCTTTGGCAATTAGGACGGGTGAGCGATCTCCCGCATTTCGCATACTTCGTGTTCTACACCTCTAAAATAGGCGACAAACACACCAGGCCTTATTTCAACAGGTTCACCCAGAAATCGAACCCCGCGCTCCCGCAACTCACGGTAAGTCTCGTGAAAATTTGTCACGCGAAAGCCAATGTGGATCAGGCCAAAATCACTTTGCTGGGGATCGGGCAGCGGATCGCGCCCCGGGGGATGGTAATAATCGAAAAGTTCCACCACCGAGTCGCCGAGCTGCATGTGCACGATACGCACTCTGGCGCCCGCCACGCCGATCAATTTGTCCATCGGATCACTAAACTCCCGGTCGAAAACCTTTTCCAGGCCGATGACATCCCGATAAAAGGCTATGGCCTTCTCCATGTCTTTGACACTCACTGCCACGTGATCCATTCGCGTAAACATTCAAGCCTTCCTTTCCATATCGATTAAGATTTTAACGACCTCACCGCGCCGCAGGCGGTCGAACCCGATTTCCCATTGGTCCAGCGGCAAAATCTCACTGACCAACCGGCGCAGCTTTAACGCCTCGACCGCCTCCGCTTCCAAGGCCAATTTCCAACTGCTGGGCGGTGAACTGAAACAGCCGAACAAATCCAGCTCCTTATACAGGATTGTGTTCCAGTCCACCGGAATCGCCGGGGGTCCCACCAGGCCGATCAAAACCACTTTGCCGGTCTTTTTGACGGCGTTCAAGCCGGATGCAACGGCCTCCGGGGCACCGGAACACTCGATCCAGGCATCGACCCCCCGGCCGGTCGTCAGTTCCGATACAACTGCGGAAAGATCTTCCTCCATGACGTTGACCACCCGCGTAGCCCCCAGAGATCGCGCCAGCGGAAACCGCTTTGTAACATCCTGGCCGGTGCCGGTGACAATGATGTCCAGTGCGCCCAGCCGACTGGCCCAGATGGTGGCCATCAATCCCATGGTCGCCGCGCCGCTGATCAGAACGGTTTGTCCGCTCTGCAGTGCTGCGCGTTCCACCAGACAGTGAGCGGTGATGGCAAAGGGTTCGGTTACGCCGGCCACTTCCCATGATATTTCATCCGGCAGTCGATGGACCAGCCAGGCCGGAATTGTCAGATATTCGGCAAACGCGCCGTTATACTTGGATCCCAGCGCCAGCTTGTGGTCACAAATGTGCGGTCTGCCGCTGCGGCATAATTCACACCTGCCGCAAGCACCGGTGTGAAGTTCACCGACGACCCGGTCTCCAACCGACCAACTGCCTGTGACGGCATCTCCCACCTGCTCCACCGTACCGCAATATTCGTGTCCCATCACCACCGGCGGCAGGCTCGGGAATTCATCGGCCCAGATGTGAAGATCCGTCCCGCAGATACCGCAGTATTTGATCTTGATCAACACCTCATCCGGTGCCGGAACGGGTTTCGGTATGTCCTGAATGCCCACATTACCACTGCCGGTTGTATATTTAATCAAAGCCCGCATATGTTCCGCGTATCCTCCGTCTCAGCTCGCTGGTTCTATATTCTTAGGGTTCACGAAGAAATAAATTCACAATTTTAGGCGTTGAGGCACCCGTCGGGCAAGGCGCGAAAACGCAGGAATATCGAGATATTCCGAGATTTCGCAACGCAGCCAGACGGGATGCATCGGCGCATAAAATGTGAATTTATTTTGGAGTGAGCCCTTAGGCTCTTTAACATTGCTGAAACATGGATGCAACCGTCAAGCGAAAGTTAACGTGCATTAGGGACGGGGGACTGGGGTAAGGATGCTGGTAAAAAATAAAAACTAATCGATCAAGGAATTCCTGGTGATTTCTATCGTTGAGACCTATCTTTCGACGCACTATCCACCGAATAATGATATGACACAAACACCGGATGCGTTTAAGCGGACTTTTCTTGGCATAAGGATATTATGTTTACAAAACTCAGAGTCTCATAAACTTATTTTTTTACCAGCGTCCCCATACCCGGCGCCCCTTACCGGGGTTTTTCTTGACAAACAAACACCTCTTTAAATAATCTGGCATCTAAATTCTAATCCTAACCCTTTTAAGGAGGGACAATGCGGACTGAAGAGATAGTCGCGTACGATAGAGATCACATATTTCACGGGCTGGCGCCCGTCAAAGCTAACATGGGGTTCGTCATTGAGTCAGCAGATGGTATCTGGCTGACTGATACCGATGGTAAAAAGCTGATGGACCTGTCCGCCCAGGCCATTAATGTTAACTTGGGACATAACCGCCGGGACGTTATTGAGGCGGCGAAGAAGCAGATGGATAAGCTCATGTTCACTTTCATCCTGCGCGGCTTCGCCAACCTACCGAGCATTCAGCTTGCTCAGCAACTGACAACCATTCTACCTCCGGGTCTAGACCATTACCTCTTCAGTCATAGCGGCGCAGAGACGGTGGATGCCGCCTTCAGGGTTGCCAACCTGTACTGGAAGGCAAAGGGTATGCAGAAGTATAAGCTTATCAGCCTGAATATGTCATACCATGGCACATCGCGAGGCGTCGCAACAGCAACCAACCTGGGCAAAGGAATCATTGAGGAAATGCCCGCAGCGCCGGGCCACATCCACATTCCCAATTACTATTGTTACCGCTGTGCGTTCAACCTGACCTATCCGGGCTGTGGAATCCAGTGCGCCAAGTTCCTTGATTACGTTATCGAAAACGAGGGCAAGGATAGTGTTGCAGCATTCATTGCTGAGCCGGAACAGGGCGCGTCCGGCTTCATCGCACCGCCACCGGAGTACTTCCCAATGGTACAGGAAATCTGCCGTAAACACAATGTACTTTTCATCGCTGACGAGATAATGACCGGCTTTTGCCGCACCGGTAAGATGTTCGCTATTGATCATTGGAACCTGAAGCCGGACATGGTTTGCATGTCCAAAGGCTTGGTTACCGGCTATATACCCTTCGGTGTACTGGCAGTATCAGGTGAAATCTTTAACGCGCTGTCAGGTAGCTACTTCCCGGTCGGTTCTACAGAATCAGGTAACCCGATATGCTGCGCTATCGGTGTCAAGTGTATTGAAATTTACCAGGAAGAGCGCATCACAGACCACGTGGCGAAACTCGGTGCCTTGGCTCGTAAACGCATGGAAACCGAATTCATAGCGCTGCCCCATGTGGGTGCGGTTGACGGGTTGGGCTTGATGCTTACAGTCGAGGTGGTGACTGACAAGGAGACTAAGGGCCGACCGAATGCCAAGATTGCTGATATCATGCAGCGGCGAGGTGTAGAGAAAGGCGCGCTCCTGCGCGTCAGCGGCAATCGGCTTGGTTTCAGCCCGCCGCTCACCATCACCCAGGAAGAGGCTGACAAAGGTCTGGATATTATCTACTCGGTACTGAAGTCACTCAAGCCTGATGACCTGAAACCGTAGGTTAAAAAAGGGAAGCTATATGACTGCCCGGGAGCGCTCATCCAGCCCCGCACCATTCTATTAGGAGAGGGCGCCGCTGTTATTGTCAGCAAGGGTTGCTACCGAAAGTTGATCGACACCCGGGGCGGGTAGGACTGAGATTTCACTATGGATATTCACCGGTATGTGTCAAAGCGGCTGCGGTAAAAAGGGGGCTTCATTGGTTGTGAACGGAAGGCGGGCGCAAACCCTCCTTCCGCTCAACTCCGCCGCACACCATAATCCTCTGAATCGGCCGGCGGGCATGTTTCGGATGCGTTAATCGGTAAGTCGCCAGCGGCTATTGCTTGGCCTCTTCTACAGCGGCGATGTATTCGTCGACCAGTTTGTCACCAGCCACCTTTCGGATCTGATCAACCAGCGGTTTGTTGACTTCCAGGCTCTTGGCCATTTCTTCCTTGGAAAAATAATTGATTGTCATACCGGCTTTTTCGCACTGTTGTTTGAAGGTGTCATTCTGTTTGCCGGTGATATACCACAGATACTTGTTTGCTATTTGGCCCGCGTTGCGAACGATTTGCTGATAATTCGGCGGAAGGCTGTCGTAAAATTTTTTGCTCATGATGATCGGTTGGAGGTCATAGATGTGACCGACAACGGTGATATATTTCTGAACCTCGTAAAATTTACTCAGAAAAATAGTTTCATATGGATTTTCCTGACCATCTACGACACCCTGTTGAAGCGCGGTGTACAACTCCGAAAAAGCGATGGGCGTGGGATTGGCACCCATATTTTTCCACAAGGCCAGATGATCAGGCACCTTCATCGTCCGTATCTTCAACCCTTTCAGATCGGCCATATTTTTGATCTCTTTTTTGCTGGTCAAATTACGCATGCCGTAATCGCCGAAGGCAAGGCCGATCAAACCAATCTCTGACAGGCTGTCGAGGAGTTTTTGGCCGAAATCCGACTCGTTCAAAACCTTATAGGCGACTTTCTGATCGGTCAGCAGAAACGGTAGATTGATGACCCGGATTTTTTTGCTGAAATTGGCCAGAACCCCACCGGAGGGGGTTGCCACCTGGATGTTGTTCAGCTGGGCCGCCTCTATATTGGGCCGTTCGTCTCCGAGTTTGCCACCGGAAAATACCTGGACTTCGATATCGCCGTTGGTTTGCGATTCAACGATTTTGGCGAACAGATAGAGACTCTGGGCGATGGGCGACTCGTCCACCAGGACGGTTGCCGCCCGAATCACATATTTGGCGGCTCCCGCAGTGGCGCCGAAGGCAAAAACCAAACATACGGCGACCAAAGCAATCAGTAACATTTTTAATCTGAGTTTCATAAATTACCTCCTTTCAACAAAAGATTAACGATCAGCGCATCCGACAAAAATGATTTCTTGAATTCACATTTCCTTTTTGTTGAAGATTTGGATGATTTTTTGAACCAGCCGGATAACCATGAGGATTCCGCCCAACGGCAACGCAAGATAGGGGATGAACATGGGGATCTGCATGGCGGCCGAGACCTGGTTGAAGCTTTTGATGTCCCAGCACAGCGGTATACTCCAATATATCAGGATGATACAAAATACGATGAAAAACAGATGGCTTAATACCTCGAATGCGTTGTGCAGACGCTTGGCTAAATATTTGGTGACAAAGGTCAAACGTATATGGGCGTTTTTCTTGATGGCATAGCTGGCACCCAGATAGACAAAATAGACCTGGATAAACTGCGCCAACTCCTGGGACCAGGCCGGTGTTTTGCGGAGGGTAAAGCGCATGGCGGTTTGCGAAAAAATAAGGACGGCCATGGTTCCCAAGGTCAGAATCAGAAACACCTCTTCGAAGTGTTCATCCACCCATAAAAAACATTTTTTTGCAGTCGACATCGGATACCTCAGAAATTGTAGATAAGATTTGGCAAAAACAGAGTGACGGCCGGTACAAACGTTACGATGATCAGGGCCACGATCAGTGTCAAAACATACGGCAGGGCATAAACGATTATTTTTTCCAACGGTTCGCCCGATATCGAGGACACGATAAAAAGATGCTCGCCGATGGGCGGCGTCATAAAGCCGACCTCGGAAGCGAGAATCATGATGATCCCAAAATGAATCGGGTCAATCCCTAATGGTACGACGATTTTGAGCAGCATCGGACCGAAAAGGATGATCGCCGCAAGGGTTTCCATAAACATGCCAAGCAGGATCAGGAAAAGCAAAATAATGGTTAGAATAACGTATTTATTGGGTGAAAGACCGAGTATGAAGGTGGAGATTGTTTTATGAAAATGTTCCAAGGTCATGATCTGACCAAACAGAATGGCCGTACCCACAAGGATTAAAACGATACCGGAGATGAGACTGGCCTTGAGCAAAACCGGAAAGATTTCACGCACCTTCAGTTCTTTGTCCAGCAGGATGGTTACTATCAGTCCATAGGCGACGGCCACCGAAGCCGCCTCGGTGGGTGTGAAGAAGCCGGTATAAATGCCGCCCAAGATCAGAATTGGCATGCCAATGGAGTATTTGGCTTCATAAATGGCGCGCATAAAACCGATTTTGGGCAGGAGCATATCCGAATCCGGGTTTTGGGGCGTTGTGTTGAGCGCGTCATTAGGATCTTCGCGGTCTTTGGCGGTTGTAAGGTTGCTTCGAGTCCGTCCGAAAATAAAATAACTGGTCGCCATCAGCGCGATACCGGTTAACAAACCCGGCAACATCCCGGCGATAAAAAGTTTTCCGATCGAGGTGGCCGTCACCACCCCGTAGATGACGGCCGGGATGCTCGGTGGAATCAGGATTCCCAATGTTCCGGCAGCGCCGATGCACACCGCGGAGTATCCCCTATGATATCCGTAACGCTTCATTTGGGGGATCATGGCGGTGGCAATGGCAGCCACATCGGCTGGCCCTGAGCCTGAGATACAGGCGAAAAACATCGAAGAGACAATGGCTATGTATGCCAAGCCGCCGCGAACCTTTCCGACGATGACACTGGCGAGGTTTATCAGTCTGCGAGAGGCGCCCCCACGGCTCATGATCTCGCCGACCAGCATAAACATCGGAATCGCCATGATGGGAAATGAGTCGAAGGCGGTAAACATGCCTTGTATCAGAAATGATATCCCGGCGGTCATGTTGCCCATCCAGGTGCTGACCGCCATGGTGAAAATGGCCGAAAGCCCCAAGGCGACGGTTATGGGTACGCCGAAGATCAATAAGATCGCAAATGTCAAAAACAGAATCAGCGTGATCATCTGAACATTCCCTTATCCGGCTGGTTAGGCCAAAGGTTTGATCAGGCTCTGAATCCGACGAGTTGTATTAACGTCCGTCGGTAATGCTACGGGCGGGTATTTATTTTTTCGATCACATCTTTTTTGAAAACGATTCGGGATGCAATAAATTGGCAAATGTTTTTTAGCACAATTGGCGGGGAAAAAATAGCCTTTATAAATTTCATGGATCGCACTGTATCGATCTGCTTCAAAGGATGCGGACAAGCCTTCCTGATCTCAAGGGCAAGAACAACACCGGTCTTTCGAGTTTTTTTCACAATGGCATTTTCAGCCTTGCTTGAAGCAGGTTTCATGTTAAAACGTTCTCACTTATCGATATCTGTATACGTTTTGACAACAACACCAGTTTATCGGAGATATAGTCAATAGTTGTGTATGAAGAAATTAGGCGGCAATCCGTTTTTCTTCGACACCATTGACAAATTTAACTCCTCTAATTACTTCTGCCAGGCGTTGCGGATGGTGAAGTCGA
>Ga0126331_1000455_pt1 | contig 12985 bp, 9 predicted proteins | sample InaspJWI98metaG_FD_96379 | JGI IMG/M metagenome (GOLD analysis project Ga0126331, IMG submission 96379) | Marine gutless worms symbiont microbial communities from Oahu, Hawaii - Inanidrilus sp. 2 OAHU.JWI-98 metaG | ecosystem: Host-associated > Annelida > Digestive system > Unclassified | place... | reverse complement strand
GAACGCGGCTAAGGTTCAATGTCCAAATGTAAGCAGCAAGCGTTGTTTTTTAATGAATAAACGGATAATATTATAACGCTGAATAAACCTTTTACAGTCCGAGTATGAGCATAATGCCCAATTCACACCGCCCGGCGTGACACGACAGTTTTGTTGTGTCGAGCCGGGCGGTGTGCACTGCCGCCTTGTAGCAGGAAGTTAATCAAATAAAAATCGACAAAAGAAATCGACGGGTTGCCGGTGATAATGGCTCTGACTGGTTCTGACCTGTAGCGCCGCTAGCGCCAGTAAACCCGGTGTTTCCGCTGTCGCCCGTCTCTCCTGTGGACCCAGTGTGGCCTGTCGCTCCAGCCGACCCAGTAGCTCCCGAGCTTCCTGTCAATAGGCCAATAAAATAACAGTCGCTCATCGCACTGCAATATAATCGCACAGATGACTATTTTCTTAGGGACAACATATGCAGCAAATCTGTTAATTAATGGTTGGCGTGAATTAACTATCTGTATTGTTAGGCTACATCGACTCTATATGTTTACATTGCAAACTAGACCAAGTTACTAATGCATTGTCGGGCGAACACAATATCTAAAATCTAAAGTATGCCTAAACAGTGATTAAATTACCTTAACCAAGGTCCCTGCTTTCTCCCCTCTCATTACCTTTTTTCAACTTCCTTGCTTTTAATTCCAGAATGGGAGCTTTTATAGAACCAGCTATGGTTCTAGTGAACGCTAGCTGTAAGCTCGTGTGGTGTTAGAAGAATAGTCATGCAGCCCATATTGATCTTGATACATTTAGGATACTTCGGTAGCGAAAAATTGTAAAAACTACCGGATCTCACTGATTACATTTGGATCGCACCCCAAGAGGCGGGATGCGACTCAGTTTAACCCCAGCCCATGTGTGTGCAAATAAACTGCCATCAGCTATCTATTCACGACGTTCCAGTAACGTGCAAGCAGCTAGTAAGGTGCAGATGACAGCAGACGGTGGATCAGTCACTGACCAGTATCGCCTGGTTCTCCGGTATCGCCCGTGAAGCCTTCCTGTCCCGTGCTGCCCGACGACCCCGTGGCACCGACTGGACCTGTATCTCCAGGACTGCCCACCAGACCACGCGGACCTACGCATCCGTAAGTACAGTAAGTACAAAGTAAATGAACACGTTAAAATAATTCAGTTTAATAAACGTAAACCGCTGAATTGGAGAGAGAGAATAAGTAAGTAAGTAAGTAAAGTAACACGGATATAGCAGTCGCCACATCGCTACGGGAACTCAAATATCATATGGGATCACACCTGCCACTCGGCAGAAGTGACATTCTCGCCTTTACTCCAACAAAGCTGGCACTCGATTTAGCGATTTAGGCTGAGTTGACCAAGGTGGCTGGTTACATACCGAGATGGTACACTCAGCTGAAGACGTGGGTTAACCTCGTTCATGCGACGAACGCCGCTAACCACTACGCCACGCCGCCAACCAAGTGTCTGATGTAAACAAAATTTTGTAAGATACAATACGATAATTAACTATATTTATGTGCGCTCAAAAGCTGACTAAGCCAGCTTAATATATCGCATGGGACCAAAAATAAAAATAAAAAAACAGCAAAATACAAAAATAATGACAAACGAACATCAACTTGATTTTGCATGATGTTGGAAAGTCGATTAACTGCAGTAACAGCAAATACAAACGAAAAAGATCACTGACAGTTCATTATTGTGGCGATTAAAAACAAATTACATGGACTATAATTACTTATTGCCTGTGCTACTAATGTTCAGTAATAAGAAAGATGTTTATATCAGAGATTTTCAGATTTTCAGCCACTTGTCTGTATCGGTTCTGAGTGTAGAGGCGACGGCTCGTACCTGTCGGTCCGGGTGGTCCGCTGGGGCCAGACGCACCTGTCGGACCTCTGACTCCAGTCGCTCCAGTGGGACCCGAGTGACCCGTGTCGCCCGGATCTCCTGTACCGTGCAACAGCCAAACCATTCAAACGTCTCAACTATTACATGCATACGACTAATTGTAGTCTACGAGCCACAGTGAAAATTGTTGATATCACAACCTTTTCTAGACAAGCTTATTACGTCTAATACAAGAATTGGGATCAGTGGCTTTCATTGTAAATTTTACAATGTCATTTCGTAGATCCTTTGAGCAAAACTCACAATCACGAATGACACCATTTTCCGAACACTGGAAGTAATATATACATTCCGAAAAACTACGTGTAATCTGGTACTTCTCTGTGGTGCATATTTTTGTTAAAATTGGGTCAGGCTATATATTAAAATGTAAACTACAAACTTTTGTTTTATTATACCGTACCAGTTCAAGTATTATAACTGGAAAATGTAACACGTTGCAAGAGAACGTTTATTACGGCAGCAATAAACTAGGTTAGAACGACAAACCTGTAGGACCGGTGAATCCAGTAAAGCCCTGTGCTCCTGGTGGACCTGTATTGCCCACTGGTCCTGGTGGTCCTTGAGGACCGGTCAAACCAGTGTTCCCTTGCGGGCCAACTGGACCGGTGTAGCCTGCACACAACGACAACAATATACGAGCAGAGGTAGGCTAGAGGTACGTCGAAGTAATAAAGCAGTCCAGCAGTTCGAAAGATCTTCCACCGTCACACATGTTGCTTGAGACCCATCACATCCTTCTCAACGCCTGACTTAATTTTTGGATCGCCGATGCCCTTGCCCCTCAAATCTGAGTCTAACAGTGAAAGAATTTTGAGAATACGTAAACATTTAGCGAAGTTACGGACAGGAAACAGTAACTTGCTTTTTCTGACTCACAATGTATAAGAATTCTATTCTCTCTAACGCACACCCGTTTAGCGGCCCTTTTTCCGGGACTACCCGGGTAAGCCGGTACCAGAAAGGTCAAACCAATCTGGATTTAACTGAAGCAAGAGACAGAGAGTGGCAGTGGCATGTGCTGGGCCATATGCAAGTCTACACCTCGCTCCAGACAGATAACCACGCCAGCACCCACCGCTGTTTTTTTACAGGCCGGATGCCCTTCCTGCCGCCCAACCAACAGCGGTTATAATAGCATTCAACTAAAGAAGCCTATACGACATGAAAAGAGATGCTATTCTAAACGTGGTCAATATGGGCCAGGGCGCCCCTGAACGGCATCATGAGACTTTTGTGTTGGATATTCAAATTTTGTGAGAAGTGGGGTGATTTTAAAACTTTCTTGTTGCTAAATGTATGCCACAGTTTTGGTTAAAATTTGTAAGAGGTTTATATATTTTTATGTCCGTGGTTGATCAATGAGGCGATTGTTACCTGTAGTACCCATCGGGCCCTGGTCGCCGGTGCTGCCAGTCGACCCAGTCGCTCCAGCACTGCCTCTGGGTCCATCTGGTCCAGGCGGCCCTGTATTTCCAGCGCTGCCAGTTGGACCTGGCAATCCTTGCGGACCTCGAGCTCCAGACTGGCCTGTTTCACCGGTGGATCCTAGCGGGCCGGTAAAACCTGACATTAATACCACACACTCACACTCACCTGGTTGTCAACGCACATCATTCTGTTGTCATGGTGTTCTTATGGACGTTTTCACGATCTCGCATTGCTTGGGCCTGTAAGGCTGTAAACTACACGTAACCGATTAACCATCGTTTATCAACAGTCATAACACATGATGTAGGCCCTAAACAGCGTCTACTATAGAAATGTATTAATGCAAGTCTCCAATGTAGGCTAACATATCAAGTCAACTGACAAGTCAATTCAAGCAAGTTGCAAGCAAGTCTCAAAATAGCGACCCGACCCAAGTCACGCGACTCGAGTGTCTGTGATCATATATCCATGTCCAGCCTCCGCAATCTAAGTGACATCCACTTTCATCTAAGCTTAATCAGTCCGTCAGTCTGTTTTTTGCACAGCAGAGTTAACGAATTAACGACTAAATCAGTTCCGGCCTACTGCATGAGCTAGTTCAAAGTAAGTTGATGGTGCATATGTTACGCCCAATCTGTGAAACTGCCCATTTTCATTGCCCAGTTCGTGAAATAGGAAGAAACACACAGCTTTAAGTCATTATTTTAACCGGACAAGCAAACAACTTTTGACTAACTGAATGTACATGTTACTTGTCCACACTGTCACAGCTCCTATGGTTATGGCATGCACTGTTGCAACGTAGGCCTGCACGAAAACATGAACACCTCTTTACTAGGCAGAGGCCTCGGCAGGCGCATGTGTGGTAGCCCTGCTTAGATATTCAATGTAATGCAAAATGTACCTGTACTGTTGACCAAATTTGTGCGTGCAAATCCCATACACACAGTTGCCCAATTCAGAAAATAGGCAGTTCATGAACTGGGCATAGGCACAACCCATTTCACGTACTGGGCAATGAGACTGCCCATTTCACGAAATGGGCAGTTTCACAGACTGGGCGTAACACATATACATCTCACAAACGTCGCCACAGCTAACACTTCAAAGCGCCTGCAGGTATACAAACTGACGAGGCATGCTATAGTTACCGGTGGCTCCGGTAGATCCGCTGGCGCCAGTGGAGCCAGTGACGGCGTTACCAGGTGGTCCTCGAGGTCCAATAGGTCCCGTTGATCCCGTAGCACCTGTCGTACCCGGTGGTCCTGCCATTGCTATCAGTCGACCACACACAGCAACGACTCTCTGTATTTACCAATGAACGCCGCGGTGTTAATAACTCTAATTTAGCAACCTCTAAGTTTTTTCTCTTATAGGCTTGCCAAAATTGTATTTTTCGTACAGTCCTGAAAATTTTGTAACACTTTTTCTGTGTTTATTTCCAACAAACCTCTCACGAAATGCCTGTTTAAATGTCACTCACACGCGCATAATGCGCTTAAAAACTTTTTGACAGAGAGCAGTAGTGGAGAGTCAAGACATCAGTTAAACAGTGCAAAAGAAAAACGGTCTGATACTATTTTATGAACACGATCTTCTGGTGCAAGCAAGCTATCCAACTGTTTGAAAAAATCGGACCGAAAACTGGTTAGGGTTGATTCCAAAAAGCAACTTTATCGCTCTGCAAATTCTGGTATAGCTCGTTATTTATTAAACGCGAAACATAAAACCGTGCGTGACGATGTGTATGCAAACTGACAAAAATGCGCCGTTTTATGCCCAATTTACACCGCCCAACCCGACGCGACAGCACTACTTTGTCGCGTCGGGTCGGGAGGTATGAATTAAGCATAACTGTTCCGAACACTATCTGCAACGTATTCGTCTTGCACGCATACTTTGATGCGGCCCTCTCTTGCTCATGTAGCGTGTCTCTGTCACTTATGTAATAGAGGAGATAGTAAGGTCGCTACTAATTCAGTGATAAAGGCCTAGCCAGTTAGAAGGTGCGCTAGCCTATAATTAGCGGTGACGCAAGCAACTCAGCTAACAGCTGTCTGATGCGGCAGTAGCAACGCTAGTAAAAAGACAATATTCATTGAGCTTCGTACGTTTCATATCGACTGTTGTCGATTCAGCGCTATGTCTTCGCTTGTCGCGGATCGAGGTTGATAAAATGACGTGACGCTGTACAAGAATTATATGCGTTAGCCCTCGTTCACGATTCCGTTATACTAGTCAGTGAATTGAGCTCTACCGACCCACCACGAAGTTGAAACATTGCACTTACTATACAGGCTGCTGATAAGAAGCGACGTATACTGCCTATCGAATAGCGGCAATTCCGAGAGCTTGAGTGACCTCTAACGCCATTCACCTATCGAAGGTCTTTTCAAACGGAATTATTCGTCAGCCTACAGTTGACAATATTTCAGCTGACACAGCGTGCTCGCGCGGTAAGTCCGTCTGCGGCAGCCGAGCTTCTCGTGGTAGCTATATCAGTGAGCGAGCAACAACTGACGCAGTCTGGCGCAGATGTCGGTGGCCAGCTGGAGTGCGAGCGACTCGTACTGGGTGAGGTCGTCGACACGGTAGAAGTCGAGCGGCGAGGAGGAGATGTTGGTCAGCTCCTTGGTGAGGTTGGTCAACGTGGTCACGGCCACGACGATCAGACGAGTGCCGAGACGCTTCATCAACAGCGCCTACGTCAGCCAGCAAAGCCGCGACCGCCTCAACGCGACACAGGTCTGCGTGTGTATTCTATGCGATAAGTAAATAAGTAAGTAAGTAAGTGTTTTTCTATGGCGCCGCATATCAGAAGTCACAGAGCGCCGTGTTCATGCTTCCCGAAAAAGGTGTCCCTTCAGCTGTCCTCGGAACTGTCCGTAGGTGATGTCAGGATTACGCAGCTGGGCTGGAAGAGAGTTCCACTCCACAGGCGAGGTCCCGCGGCTGCAAAAGTTCCGTCGCCACAACTCAGATAACTGCTGAGTGTTCGCGGTTCACGATAGACTATCTTGCACTGACAAGCTTGTGGATAGCCTGGTTAATCTATCGCGCGGAACAAATACGAAAAGAACTAAAGCAAACAAGTCTGTGTTCAGCCTTCTACGGCGGCTGTAAACGTGACACTGCCCGTATTTGCTGCTGAGCGTCATGCCGCGGCGGCGCCGTTGCTGCTGAGCGTCGGCGCCTGCTGTCGATGGATATCTCTTGCCCGCGGGGCGCCCAGCAGCAAACCCGAGGCACGCCACTGCTGCGACGGATCGATGGAACCGACAGACAGACGGACACTGGACCGTTACATAGATCCTGCACCGCATACTATGCGGACAGTGTCAAAAATGAAAATCTGATTTGAGCTTAAGTTGAGGACAGATGTGTTCACTGGAAAGCACTTACTTGACGTCGCACTGACAAAGTATCACAGAGAACTGTACAAACAGCCAAAATATGTCCACATGAATCCATAAAATGCGTCTTCTCTTAATGTGCGTCACCGCGTCCTTGACCGAAACGGAATCATTCATCATCATATGACCCACAAACCCACGACCTTGACATTCAAACGACCTTGACAGGCCAAGGTAACCAGCATGCCAAATGTTTAAGTCGCAAATCATTCAGATTAAAAGTTATTTTCCGTACGCACACACGTGCGTCTACTAAACTACTAAAGTAGTCGGTAAAATATTGAAGAGAAAAGCTGCAGAGAGCGAGTGGGTGGCGAAGCAGACCTCGTGGGTGGTCTCTCGGAAGCTGTCGAGTCCGCCATCAGTGATGAGCACTGCAACCTGCGGCACGTCGTCGCGTACTCCTCTCTGCTCCGTGAACAGATCCGTCCTCAGCAGACGCAGAGCGGCTGATGTGCTTGTCCGACCACCCACGAAGTTCAGTCGATCGACAGTCGTGAGGATGTCTGAACTGAAATACCACCAAGTTAACAGATTGAGGGTGCTGTGCCGCCGAAGACTGATTATAGAGTTCATAAGGGTTTCGTTGCTTCATGTTCGTCAGTCAATCAATTAATCAACCAATCAATCCACAGACGCAGAGCGCGAATGACGGAGAATACTACTACAGCATCGCAGCGGAGCGTGGTTTTTAAGCGGTGAAGTGTGAGATATGCTCTTGCCGCCCACTGCTGGCTGAATATGTTCCGGTTCCGGATCACTTCTAAAATTTAATCAACTCTTCCTTGGTCAACGTTTGCATATTCCTCAAATTTCATGCAAATGCACCCATAACCCCTTTGGCTTATTCTCTTCACAAGCAAACAAATCGGATGAAAACATTAAACCCGCCCGCCAACTTGCGGCAGTTGTAATAAGGGGCAATCGATCTTGGCAACAAGACTCGAATGCAGGTAATAGCCGCGTCGTCATAATCTCCAACAAGAAAAAGTAGAAAATGAAGTAGTAGAAATGTAACGTTTTTATGTGACAAACTGTCATCTGCGATTCTGTTGCTCATCGTCGGTGTTACAAGCGGCACGACAGGCAGTAGAGAACTGTTTAACCTGCTGTAGTTGAGGTAGAAGATGACTTCGGCGTTGTCGCTGTATCGTATGAGGCCGACGTGAGCGGTGCTGTCGCCGACGTCAAACTGGCGAATAACGCTCGAGACGAAGTCTAACATTCGCCTCCAGCCGTCGCGGTCGTCGTCGTCAACACTGCCTGACGAGTCGAGCAGAAACGCCAGGTCCACAGGCGAACTACACACTGCATCACGCACCGCACACCTAACATACCGAACCGGAGACGCGGGAACTTCATCCGTGTTCATAATTCTATATAGCAAACAGCTACGAATGCACGTGTTCAAAACCGGAGTTCAGTTCAGTTTAGTTCATGTGCTGTGCGAGAGCCGTTGGGTTGCGTTCACACCGGATACAGCGCCGCAACGTAACACAACGCGAGACAGCGCAGGTGCCGTGCGGCACCGCATGCGGCGTGAACGCTACTTGAATCGTCTTTTCTATTATGACGACTGCAACACGAAGCGCGATGAAATAAGTAACGTTTGCTGCACGTTTCTATACAGGGCCAGAGCAGCGCGTCACAAAATTACAAGCTCAAGTAAATGGCTTTGAAATGGTAACCAAGCCATTCGTTAAAAAGACGACAAAAATGCGATAAAATGACAACACACGGGTGAATTGCACGTTTTAAAGGTTTTTTTACACGACAATGTGAAATTTATGTACGTTCATAAAACTTTCCTGCAGTGTGTATTTTACTTAACGACTGTTCATCCCAGGAAAACGTTTTGTGGTCAACTGCAGCCGTCATATGGACAAGACATTGTTGTGTACCGGTACAGTACGTTAGTGTTACAGACCTTGTGAAGCAACTCGCTGACAGCAGACCAACAGCAGGACAACGACCGGCAATAGTCCGTACGGTCGTCCCGACATCTGTATACATTAATAATCGAGCAAATAAAGCATAAGTTACACGTGTTGGATTCTCCAAGAATCATTCACGAAATTGTGAAATTATTGTAGAATTACGTTTAATTGTTGCTGCTATTCCTGGTCACGATGTTTTACTAGCTTTGCTTGCTACATGTTATTGCAGGTTGACGGGGTGGGCCACCGAAATGTGCAAGTCAAGCACGAAAGCTGCCCAAGTTGGGTAACCTGTCTTCATCCGGTTGCAAACTTTTGGCATTCCTTTTCAATTTCTCGCTACTGTCAGTATACCACTCTTCGTACCGTGGACTGAAAGTTTTTCATCGCATTAGGCATGAACAATGTTTCAAGCTGAAAATGAATTTTATGGAGTTTGAGTACTGTACTGTCAGCATTTTTTACATCTTAACAGAACAATTTCTTCGTGGAAAGATTAATAGAAATTGAGCGTAAATGTTTATGCAGTTTGACGGAACGGCTACAACAACGCTATGTGCACGCTGGCCTTTTATCACACCCCTGTCGCCACGATCGTACCCACTTAGCGGCTAACGCGTAGTCGATGACGCTAGGCGTGGTGTGAGGTCTGCTCAAGGTGGCCGCAGTCTCATGGCCGGTGGTCGTGGGAAAGACTTGTGCTAAGTTGCGTGACTGAATGCTTCGCTATGCTCGCATGCACTCGTGCGGCTGATATGTTACTGTTAATCAAGACCAACATGCAATGGTTTATTAAGGACCTGTCAAGCTGCTTATCTAACCTACTGGACTGCAGCTATGCCACCGTGTGCATCGACAGTAAGCTATTTGACATCGCCTCTACATTAAACGATTTTTTTCGCAGTTTAACAGCATAAGAGTGCACTAAAAGAAAGCACGGAGATAAGTGCTGTGTGATATTCTGCCGCCGATATTCTTGTTTATTCGCGGCTGCTAGTTACGACCACAGTCGTTGGAGCCCCAAGAGATTATCTGAATTTCTCCAAAAATGAACAGACAGTAAATCCTATTCATCTACGTGGTCGACGAAAAATGTGAGAGTTACAAAAGCAGTTCAGTATTTTCTGGAAGCACCATGCGCGTGATGCAGCGCTTCGCGCGGGTCCACCTGCGACAGCTAATATAAATTATCCAGTCCAGCATTTTCCGTTACAACATTTTCAGCGTCTCCGCTGCCATCCCCATAGTCACTGGAGGCCAGTGCTGCAGCCTACAGCATTTAGCATCAGAGCTGTTCTTGTACCTGAGCTGCGATCGGTTGGCTGCTTCTGTACGGCGCAGAATATCGGCGATCGTTTACACAACACGTTAGAGCACTACATTACAGTAGTAACATGTTAAAATTGTCACAGTTACAGTACGTCCAGCTTTCACTTCGTCAGAGTAGTAACTTACAGTATGAGACGAAGATGACGACGACGCAGTCGCGACAGGACACAGCACAGTTTGGTGGCAAAGACTCCACTGGTGACGTCGACCTGCAGTCAGCTTACCCACTCGGCGTCGTTTGGTTCACTCTGCAGCAGAAGCCGCGACGTCACCAGCCCTCCGCTTTCTTTCGGCGTGTGTGTCTGTGTGTGTGTGAAGACTCGTAAAGCGCCGACACACGACGCCCGTGCTACACGTAAAGCCCCGTTCACGTCGCTGAACTGAACTCAACTATAAACTTAAATGAACTTAACTAAACTATAACAGTTATTGTCTCAGACCACGCGTACATTACAAAACACACTTCCTTTCACATTTAGTAGTTCTATTGTTCGCGTATTATTTTATCATGATGCTTATTGACAATATTTCGGCCTACTGTGTTTGTGTGTTTTCGTCGCTTTTGTTATTTTACAACTTTGAAGGGACGCAGAATAGGGCTCTAAGTGAGGCTAAAATAGATATATTTCGAAACTGCACTGTACGTTCAGAACTAGGCCTAGTTTAGATGAATATAGTTCAATTCATTTCATATCGCATTATCGTCAAACTGAACTGAACTGAATGAGTGTGGCGATATAAACGACGGTTCAAGGACTTGTTTACTTCAGTTCGGTTTAGTTTAATCGGGTATTGAGCATCATTCACATCACATGAACTGAACTGGACTCGGATTTAAAACACGAGCAAACGTTTACATCACACGAACTGGAGTTCGCGAACTAAACCCAAGCAACCCAGTTCGCCTGTATCTGCAGCCAATTAGCCGATGTGTTTAGCTGTAACCGGTCGTTGGATTTTAATAATTTTTGGCAACACTGTCTCTCAGAAAGTGGGCACTTGAAAGATTGTACGTTTTCTAACTCGCGTGATTAGTATTTCTGCACTACCTTGCAAAATTGCATGAAAACACGGAAATTACATCTGTTCAGTATACTTTAGAGGTCGTGTGATGCTTTGCCAACAAACACACAAAACACGTCAAACTTATCACCTGGTCAGAGACAGACTATATAGTCTCATTCATTCATGAAGCAATCTATGTGCACCAAACAAGACAAGACTGGGCACAAAGCATCCAGCCATCTGATATGCATACCGTTGGTGTTCACCGTGTCTGCCATGAGATCGAGTGCCATGTCAATGGGAGTCTTTTTCGCTAACACAGAAAGTCAGTGAACTCTACCAATGAGATATATACCACAGTATCTGCAAATGTTAACCCTTTACTGCACAAACATATTTTTCAGCGTCAGAAAATGGAATAACTTACAGTGCTAATCCATTTCAACCAGAAGATGTGTATGTCAAGCTTTGAACTGCAAGATAAAAAAAATTGAGAGATATTTTGTGTTACCTTGCGGATGCAGCATGCAGCGGTCCGTGAACGCCTGCACTGCAAGCTGTATCCGCGTGGCAACACTGAGCGACCAATGACGCGTGACGTCGACGTCCAGTCTTTTTCGGCTAACATGGACAGTCAGTGAACACTATCAATGAGATATTTTACTACAGTGTCTCTGCAAATGCTAACAGCAGTACGTGTTTTGAGTGTTTGTAAACTTTGTTAGCAAAGCAACTCATATTTAAATGAAAAGATGAAATTTTCGTCTTTCCACTTTTCCAAGGTAGCGCAGAAGCACTAATCAGATAATGTGGGAAATTATATCACCTTTCAATTGCCTGCTTTCTGTGAAACATTCCTGCAAAAAAATTATTAAAATCCAAAGATGCATACTCGAGTTACACCTAAAAATGTCGGGGGATATTTTTACGAGACATGTGATGTGATGCGATAAAGCGTGACGCATGGCTATGGGCATTACCAAGTAACGCTTGGAATAACTGGATCGACCACTCCAGTTCATTTCAGATCAGTTCAGTTGGTGCACTGTGGACGGGTCTTGACGACGCGTGAAGACAGCATGGCGGTGGCGGCGAAGTAACTGGAGGAGGAGTGAAGTGTGTCCGTCCGGCTATATGAGAGATGACGTTGTCGTCGTCACGGTCGACTGACTAGCTGGTCTCGTTGCAATCTCATCTCACGACCCTGCACGTCACGATCAACCGCGATAAAACTTCCACACGCACACACCGCACCGCCACGTTCTCATCGTCCGAACTGTTTTCGTGTATTGTGCGTTAAAACGCTTTCTGCAGTCACAAGTCTATTGCAATGGAACATTGTATGCAGTATCATTATGCTCATGTCATGACGCGTACATAATCTCGCCACAGTAATAATACGAGGGGCGATCAAAAAGTTTTGCAACTTAATAACTTAATTAACAAGATGGTCAAAATTAATCGTTGAGTGAGGATAATCAAGTATTAGCGTAGTTAGTTATAAAGTTTTGAAAAAATGACGACAGCTTCTGTGTGTATGACGTCATCGTGACGTCAGTGTAATTACTTCTTCTAAACGTGGAAATTTTAAATCTTGAATAGCATGCAGTTATAGTTTTTGTTCACAGAAGGCTGTTCAGCACCAGTTATTAATTAACGTTTAATGTGTATAGTCAGTCTTCAATTATTCTACTGTAAGCAGATGGCTCTCTACAAATTCACACGTGGCCGCCAATCTCCGGAAGGTTATCCATGTTCCTAGTCGGCTTCTGATGCAACTAACCCATGGAGCTATAATCTATGAACTAACCAGTTGTCAGCAGCTGCTATGGACGTCAAGTTTTGGAAAAATGAAGAGTAATGGTGTCAGGAATTGCAAAAGAGTTACATATTTTTACGGTTAGCGTTAAATAAGTAACTCCTAAGAGTTTTCAT
>Ga0126331_1000453_pt1 | contig 13033 bp, 13 predicted proteins | sample InaspJWI98metaG_FD_96379 | JGI IMG/M metagenome (GOLD analysis project Ga0126331, IMG submission 96379) | Marine gutless worms symbiont microbial communities from Oahu, Hawaii - Inanidrilus sp. 2 OAHU.JWI-98 metaG | ecosystem: Host-associated > Annelida > Digestive system > Unclassified | place... | reverse complement strand
TTATCCTGGTTCATGGGTGGTGTATCCTTTCCTTTTTAGTGTGGCCGGTTGACTGCTGCTAACAATCTACCGGTGGATACACCGCCTTTTCCTTTAAACACAACTTTTAAATATAACTCCGATTAAACCTTTGTTTCTGAAGTTTGTCAGCGCATCTTGAATCCACACTGATCAGAAAAGTTTTCTAACACCAAATTTGGCACTCCAGAATGAGCAGGATACATAGCCGTGTGCCTGCCGGTATTCTCGCCGGCGTTTGTTCTCAGGAACGAATAGTCATCCGGTTTTCCTTCGAGGACGACTTGAGATAACGCGCACTACGCTTCATCCCACGTGCCGCAACTCTATCAGCCGGCAATGGAATGATTGAGATAGTGATCCCATGGCGATAAAAAGACACAAACGAAAGCTCAGGGCTATTTTTAGTGCCGATGTCAAAGGGTACAGCCTACTTATGGGCGATGATGAACTCGCTACCGTAGACACACTGAAGCAGTATCTGGGCATCATGTCTACGCTCATCGGCCAATACAACGGGCGGGTGGTGGATGCCCCGGGAGACAACTTGCTGGCTGAATTTGGAAGTGCCGTGGATGCCGTTGAATGTGCCGTGAATGTCCAAAAAGAGCTTCAGAATAAAAACGCCGAACTTCCCGATAGTCGTAAAATGCAATTTCGCATTGGTATAAATCTAGGGGACATTCTCTGGGAAGACGACACGATATACGGCAACGGGGTCAATATCACCGCAAGGATCGAAGGTTTGGCAGATCCGGGGGGCATCTGCATATCACGCAATGTCTTTGATCAGGTCAAAGCGAAACTCGCTTTGGAATATGAATATATGGGGGCACAGGCAGTTAAAAATATATCTGAGCCGGTTAGAGTATATCGGGTGAAAATTGAACCTGATATTAATGTGCCAAATATGATTAAGTCTGTTGTTTTGCCTGATAAACCCTCCATTGCTGTTTTGCCCTTTGTCAATATGAGTGGTGATCCTGAACAGGAGTATTTCAGCGACGGAATAACCGAAGATCTGATCACCGATCTCTCCCGGATTTCAGGGCTCTTGGTTATCGCCCGAAACTCCGTGTTTATCTATAAGGGAAAGGCAGCCAAGATAGAGCAGGTCGGTCGTGAACTGGGGGTGCGTTATGTTCTGGAGGGCAGTGTTCGCAAGGTAAAAGAAAGAGTTCGAATAACAGCCCAATTGGTGGACGCCTCTACTAGCGGGCATATTTGGGCCGAGCGCTACGATCGGGATCTTGAAGATATTTTTGCTTTGCAAGATGAGGTCACGCAACGCATCGTGTCTGCGTTGACCGTGAAATTGACGGAGAATGAACAGGTCTGCCGGGCATGCAAATGTCAATCCTCGTGCAATATTGAAGCCTATGATTGCTATTTGAGGGGTTTAGAGAGCCTTTTTCGTTTCACCAAAGAGGCGAATTTTCTGGCTCGAGAGATGTTTGAAAAATCGATTGAACTGGACCCGCAATATGCCCCAGCCTATTCACGGATGGGTGAAACCTACTTAAATGAATGGGTTTTCGGATGGAACCCAAATACTCACCTGGTGGACAAGGCTTTTGATCTGGCTAATAAAACTATAGCCCTGGATGAAACTTTGTCAGAACCCCACGGCCTGTTGGGAAATGTCTTTCTTTGGAAAAGGCGGCATGAAGAGGCTATTGCCGAGCTTGAGAAAGCCATCGCCATGAATCCTAATAACGCTGACAGGCTATCAGAGCTTGGAGCCATTTTAGCCTGGTCCGGTAAACCGGAGGAAGCTGTCGGAATAATCAAGCAAGCGATGCGCCTTAACCCCAGATATCCTGCAGATTACTTGTGGAGCCTGGGCCATGCTTATTTCCTGATGAAGCAGTATGAGGAGGCCATTGGCGCATTCAATAGAGCACTCAACCTCAACCCCAATTTTTATCCATCCCATTTTTATTTGATTGCCAGCTTCAGTGAGCAGGATCAGGAAACCGAAGCTAGATTTCATCTGGCACAACTCCTCAGCAAATGGCCCGAAGGTTCTCTGGAGGCGGCGCGGCAGAGACTTCCGTATAAAGATGAATCGGTCCTTCAACGCCTAATTGATGCTCTGGAAAAGGCAGGATTTAAATAAGGCCAAATCTAATCTACCGGGCTAACACCGAGCTGGTCACCGTGAGATAAATCTGCTAGGCATGTTCACCGGGACGAATCATGATTGGGCACTAGCCTGCAAGACTATCACTTCCATACTGTCTGCCATGCACTTCGCTTTAAATAATCGGTATTCTCCCGCCAGACATCATTAACTTCCCTGCAGTATTATTTAAAAGAAAACGTAATTCGTTCTTCCGCGCCTGCGACCGATAAATCTTAAAAAAATTTGAAGAAAGTGTAACTATTCGATCTTTTCTCCCGTCTATGGGGTTAAAAAGGAGGTGATACCCATGTTCGGAACAGAATTATGCAATTTTTCATATTGGTGGATTTTCCCTGTTATTATGATTGCCCTGTGTTTTTTCATGATGCGGGGACGGAGGGGCGCGATGATGTGCGGATTCGGTTCCCGTGACCCTAAACGCCACATCAGCGATTCTGATTCAGCAAAGGAAATACTGGAAAAACGTTTCGCACTCGGAGAGTTGGACCATAAAGAGTATGAGGAAAAAAAGAACGTATTAATAAATCGCCATTGAGCTTTCATAAACTGAGAGCCGATTCATCCATAAAACCTACTAAAGGAGAGACCATATGACAGAAGAAAAATCGGAAGACACAAAAACGGATACCGGATGCAGTGACTTTGACTGCAATCCGGAGAATTTCAAAAAGATATTTGAAATGATGGGAAAATGCTGTGCGGGTAAGGATGGATTACCGGATTGCTCTGCCATGATGGCGGGAATGATGGGCACCTTCGGTGGCCAAAAATCGGAGAATACAAAGGCGTGCTGCGAACCGGAAGCAAAAGAAACCGAATAGAATCATACACCGTTTTAAAACCAGGGCGTTGCGGCCCGGTGAATTCGCCACCCGTGCTTGCATCCCGCTCTGCGGGGCTCCCCTTCGACTTAGCTCAGGGTCGCTCAATGGACACAGACAGCCAAAGTCTCGCCATGGCGGTATTGGCTCCGCGACCAGTCTTTGCCATAGGCTTCCGACTTCGCTCTTTGAGCTACGACGGGACAGGCAAAAAGGTTTTATCTTCTATGCAAGTCTGTGTGTCTGTGGCTAAATTATTTTTGACAATCAGGGGAAAATTTCACTTGACATATGCATTTGTGTGCACTAATGTTTAGTTATGGAAACACAAACGACGGACCTAAGTATCATCGACGCACTGGTGAATGACTTTGACTCAAAATTCTTCAAAACCCTGAGCGAGCCGGTCCGCCTGGATATATTAAAATACTTGATGCTCAACGGACGATCCGATATCGGTACCATCGCCGAGCACATGCCCCAGGACAGATCGGTCATTTCCAGGCATCTGAACCTCATGCAAGAAGCCGGGATTTTGAACTGTGAGAAAGAAACGCGCCACATGTTTTATGAAATCAACGGCCAGGCCTTTGTCGATAAACTGGAAAAGATCACCAGGCAAATACGGCAGTGCATGGCCGCCTGTTGCCCGTCCTGCTGCAAGTAGACACAAAGCAAAATTTTTTGGCTATTTATATGCATTAAAGCGCACATGTACATAACAACACATAAATCATCAGGAGGATAAACAATGGAAACCAGAGACAAAGAAAAGATAAGACAAGCTGTCCGCGAGCAATACGGTAAAATAGCCCGGCGCACAAACGGTTTTCCCGTGATAAGCTCCGGAACATCTTGCTGCAGTCCGCCGAGCATTTCCGACTCCCCAGAGCAGGCGACTTCCTGCTGCGGTGCACAAAATTTCAATGCGGATCAAGTTTCGGCCGCGCTGGGATATTCAAAGGCGGACATTACCGGCGCACCCGAAGGTGCGAACCTGGGGCTGGGCTGCGGCAATCCTGTGGCCCTGGCTTCATTGAAACCCGGTGAAACGGTGGTGGATCTGGGCAGCGGCGGCGGGTTCGACTGTTTTCTGGCAGCCAAGAAAGTTGGCAAGGCCGGGAAGGTCATCGGTGTGGACATGACACCGGATATGGTCAGCAAGGCCCGCAAGAATGCGGAAAAAATGGGAACCGCCAACGTAGAATTTCGTCTGGGTGAAATCGAACACCTGCCTGTCGCCGACAACCGGGCCGATATTATTATCTCCAACTGCGTGATCAACCTCTCACCGGACAAGCGCAACGTCTACCGCGAAGCTTTTCGCGTGCTCAAGCCCGGAGGTCGCTTAGCCATTTCAGATATCGTCGCCACCGCTCCCCTTCCGCAGCAGATACGCGAGAACCTCGCAGCAGTGACCGGTTGCATCGGGGGCGCCGCAACGATTGCCGATACGGAAAAAATACTCAAAGCGGTAGGATTTGAAAACATTCAAATCAAATTCAAGGAAGAAAGCCGGCAATTGATCAGCAATTGGGCGCCCGGCGAAAATGCCGGAGATTACATCGTCTCCGCCAACATTGAGGCCGTAAAGCCCGGATAAGTCAAGGCGGTGCAAAAGGGGTGTATCGATTGCGACCCTATCCATCCAGGATAAATCCGAAGGTGATGAATTATGAAAGGTTGCGGCCGGAGTCGTTACCCGTCGCGTTTGCCGGATCTGGCCTCATAGTCAAAGATGGCTTCGGCCAGCGCTTTGGCTCCGAGGTTGGAGCAGTGCATTTTTTCCTTGGGCAACCCGTCGAGAGATTCGGCAACCGCCTGCCGGGTTATGGACTTGGCTTCTGCTAGGCTTTTGCCCATCGCCATTTCACTGACGATGCTGGAAACGGCAATGGCCGCAACACAGCCGAACGTCTTGAATTTGACGTCGCTAATTATGTTTTCATCGACCTTGATATAGAAGGTCATCATATCGCCGCATACCGGATTGCCGACTTCTCCGATGCCGTCGGCATTTTCCAATTCACCGGTATTTCTTGGATTGGAGAAATGCTCCATTACCTTTTCGGAATACATTTTTCCTCCATTCAACTTTTTTTCTATTAGGTACAGACATCCTCTTCGTAGACCGGGAGGTCCTTGCCCCAGATGGGTGACATGGATCGCAGTCTGTCAACCGCTAGCGGGAGTTTATCCAGCACAAAATCGATCTCCTGCCGCGTGTTGTTCCGATCGATGCTAAACACGCTGGAACCCTGGGCAAGTGCGGCCGGCAGACCGATGGCACCCAGAACCGGGGAGGTTTTCAGCGCTTTTGAGGCACAGGCCGATCCGGTATTGGTGTATATGCCGTATTGGGCCAGCATATAGACCAGCGCCTCGCCCTCGATGGCCTCAAAGCAGAAGCTGGCATGCCCTGGCAGTCTTTTTTCAGGGTGTCCGGTAAACGTGACCTTTTCCACCCGCTGATCAATGCCGGCGACCAAAAGTTCTCTTAATTTGCGCACATGCGCCATTTTTTCGGTCAGCTCCTGTTTGGCGATTTCTGCCGCCTTACCCAGACCAACAATGGCCGGTACATTTTCCGTTCCACCCCTTCGACCGTTTTCCTGGATTCCGCCGTGAATTAATGGCATCAGTCTCAATTTATCTCTAAAGTACAGGGCGCCCACCCCTTTGGGCCCACCCAGGGAGATACCGGAAAGACTCAGCATGTCGACATTCAGTTCATTGACGTCCACCGGGACGTTGCCGACGGTGGCCACAGCATCCGTATGAAAAAGGACGCCTTTTTCCCGGCATATCGCGGCAAGCTCGGTTATGGGTTCGATGGTTCCGATTTCATTGTTGGCGTGCATGATGGAAACAAGCACGGTTTCGGGGGTTATGGCCAAGGACAGCCGCTGCGGGTCCACCAATCCGTGCAGGTCTACCGGCAGGAAAGTCACTTCGTAATCCTGGCGCTCAAAAAACCGTGCGGAGTTGAGCACCGAATGGTGTTCGATAGCAGAAACGATAATGTGATTTCCTTTCTTCTTTCGAGCCTGCACGGTCCCCTTGACGGCAAGGTTGTTGGCTTCAGCGCCTGAAGATGTAAACACAATCTCACCAGCCTGGGCCCCGAGCAGTTCGGCAACTTTTGTTCTTTGTTCTTCGATCACCAGTTTTATTTTCGCGCCCAGGTCATAGACTGTGGAAGGATTTGCATAGTATTCCGCAAAATATGGCTGCATGGCGTCAAGGATCGGTTTTCTAACCGGTGTGGCCGATACATGATCCAAATAAACTGTTTGCATACCGCACTCCTTTATTTTGCCTTTCTGATGTATAGCTTATAACAGTCATCGTCCTCTTCGATGCCGATAAATTCATGCCCGCACTTGCGGCACCATTCCGGTATGTCCTCCAGGGCTCCGTCATAATCGGTCAACACCTCCAGTATCTGCCCTTTTTTGAGGCATTTCATCCGATCGCCAGGTTCCAGAAGATGCATCGGGCACATGCGGCATACCAGATCCAGTGTATCATCAGATGGCTGATCTTCTACGAACTTCATATTTACACCATCCTTTCAATTCTTTACAAATTCCTTGATCTTCCTTTTCAAAGACGCTACATTTGCGTACCACAATGTGGTAAAAACTGTCAAGACACCTATAAGATAAGATGGGGTTTTTCACCGCGCAACTCGACGACTCGGACCATAGGGTTCGCAAAGAAATAACTTTACATTTAAGGAACGACAAATGACTCACTTGCTGGATACTAATTTACCAATCACATCGATATCGGATGCGAATCAAAGAAATCGGGGACCGGATGCCGATAAAAATGCCGCATACGAACCGACCGGGCCGGAACATCGATTGGAACCGGCGCTGCAGGCAAAATATGACCGGCTGCAACAGATCATCCACCATGCGAACCGGGCGGTGGTTGCATTTTCCGGAGGTGTGGACAGCACGTTTCTATTGAAGGTGTGTTCGGATTTGCTGGGAACGAACTTACTGGCGGTTACCGCCCGCTCTGAAACTTTTCCCGCCCATGAGCTGAAAGAATCCGAGACCCTGGCCCGGCAGATCGGAGCCAATCAGATTATTATCGAATCGCGCGAGATGGACGTGCCAGGTTTTACGGACAACCCGCCCCACCGGTGCTTCCTGTGCAAGACGGAGCTTTTTTCTAAAGTCAACGAAATAGCCCGGCAGCATGGAATTCAACATGTGTTTGACGGTAGCAACCTGGACGACACGGCAGATTTTCGACCCGGTCGCCAGGCCGCCCGCCGTCTCGGCGTTCGCAGCCCCCTAGTGGAAGCAGAATTGACGAAAGTCGATATTCGAACTCTGTCTAAAATGCTGCATCTAGCCACCTGGGACAAACCGTCATTCGCTTGCTTATCCAGCCGCTTTCCCTATCATACCCAGATCACGAGGCCGGCACTGCAGGGTATTGAAAAAGCGGAGAACTATCTGCGGCAATTGGGAATGCGGATTTATCGCGTGCGTCACCACGATACAATCGCCCGCATCGAGCTGGGGGAACGAGAAATGCGCCTGTTGTGGGAAAAAGACCTCCGGGAACCTATCGTTCGTCATTTTAAATCATTGGGTTACAAATACGTCGCCCTGGATATGGAAGGCTATCGCACGGGGAGTATGAATGAAGCCATAAGCTAGCGAAGCTCGGCCTCAAACCGACTAGCCGTTCGGCCTTGTCATTTGACCCTGTCATTCGACCCTGAGGTCCTCGAAGGGAGGCCTTCGAAGGAAGGCTCACGACAGGTTGGCGGCGGAAATAAACGATTGCTTGAGCCGAGTCGTTTCTGGTTGCTTGATGCTAGATACTGGATAAAACAAAAAAATTCCTCTTAAATCCAGTATCTCTCTGAAGCATAGGCTCTACCCTCCGGCCTGTAGGCCCTACGGGCTGGAAGCGGAGCCGGAGGCCAGAGACCAGTATCCAGTATCGGCTAGATTCTTGCACTTGGGCCTGTTACAAAACTTGACCTAAATTTTAACTTTTTGGTTTATATAGACACCTAGTCTTAAATTCACAGGCAAAATTGCGACGATGAATCAAGGGTCAGAATCAGGTAATTTAAAAGCGGTCGGGCTCCTGTCCGGAGGTCTCGACAGTACGCTGGCAGCACAATTGATGCTGGAGCAGGGAATCGAGGTGCACGCGATTAACTTTACCTCCCCATTTTGTACCTGCACCCCTAAAAAAGCCGGCTGTGCGGCGGTGATCACCGCCGTAAGGGAGCTTGGAGACATTAACCTCAAACAGGTTGCTTTAAAGGATGAATACATTGTTGCTCGCAATCAACAGGAGTGCAATCGGCTTAAAACTCTCTCCGGAAACGACTGCCGCATTTTGACACCACTCAATTTTACAGGTCCCAGTGTTCTACTGCAGGGCTATGCACTTGAAGAGGCTGTCACCAAATTGCTGCACTATACCAGCCGTATGGTGCCGGAAACCGCTAAAATTACTGTTAAACACCGGGGAAAGCAAACAGTCATCATCCGGGAAAAAGTTCATGAATAACACAAAAATTGCAGTAGGCCTTAGCGGCGGTGTAGACTCTTCGGTCGCCGCGGCCCTGCTGAAACAAAGAGGCTTTGCGGTTACCGGTATTACCATGGAAATCTTTGACGGGTCCATTGCGGTGGAAGAGACCGGACGTCACGCCTGCTACGGGCCCGGTGAAGAAGAAGATGTGGCAGCAGCAACAGCGGTCTGCGAAAAACTTGGTATCCCATATTCGGTCATCGATCTACGCCAGGAATACCGCAATCATGTCATTGACTACTTCAAAAATGAATATCTTGCCGGTCGAACGCCGAATCCGTGCATCGTGTGCAATCGCCGTTTGAAATTCGGCTTTCTGCTTGAAAAAGCCAAAGCCGCCGGCATCGAATTCGAATATTTCGCCACCGGGCATTATGCCCGGATCGAAAACTCTGAAAGCCGCTTTCTTTTAAAAAAAGCAGTCGACCAAACCAAGGACCAGACCTATTTTCTCTACGGTCTCACACAAGAGCAGCTTGCGCATACCATCTTTCCGTTGGGAGGTTACTCAAAGGACCAGGTGCGGGAGATAGCCCGATCCCTGGGACTTGAAACAGCATCCCGCCCGGAAAGCCAGGATTTTATCGCCGGCCGTGACTATACCCCCCTGTTTAATGATGATGAAATCAGGCAAGGCGACATAGTGGATGTGAACGGCTGCTTTCTCGGAAAACATCGAGGAATCATTCATTATACCATTGGTCAACGTCGGGGGATTGGCATTGCATCCGATCGACCGCTCTATGTCATGGATATCGATGCCGAAAAAAATCGAATTATCGTCGGCGAGAAGAAGAATTTATATGCAAAAGGACTGATTGCATCAGATCTGAATTTTCTTGAAATTGAGTCGTTAGACCGGCCATACGAGGTTAAAGCCCGCATCCGTCTGCGGCACACCGCTGCCGCAGCAACCATACATCCGTACCGCAATGACAAAGTCAAAGTTCTGTTCAAAGAACTGCAGGCAGCGGTCACACCGGGTCAGTCTGTGGTTTTTTATCGCGGAGATATCGTTTTCGGTGGCGGGATTATCGAGAAAGCCCTCTAATGTCATGTCTCGTAAATATATTAAAAAAGCCGAAAATATTATCATTATTATACTTTGCGGCTTTGCGACTTTGCGTGATACAATACACAGAACCAATCTTGGTGAGATACCACCGTCTTTCGAAATGTGATTAGTGGAATGAAAACCCTTGAACCTATTATTTGCGGCATCAGCTACGCGGATTTCATCATTCGCGTGGAGGAGTTTCACGGGTACCGGTCACCGGGCATCCTGCTCGGCGGTTTTATGCTCGACGCGGCACTGCAGGATGTGGGAACAACGCCTTACCTCAACGTCGTTACCGAAACGGTGGTCTGCCTGCCGGATGCCGTGCAATTGCTCACGCCCTGCACGGTCGGCAACGGCTTTCTGCAAATTTTCGACTGGGGCAAATTTGCGCTTACCGCCTACGATCGCATGACGCTTTCCGGAATGCGGGTATGGCTAAATTATGACAGCCTTTCCCGCTATGAATTTATCCGCGACTGGTTTGAAAGATCTGACCGCACCAAAGAAAAACCGCATTTTGAAAATTTGGCCCAGGAAATCCTGCAGGCCGGCCGGGAATTGATCTGCCACCGATCCGTGCGACTCCACCGCGCCCTGAAAGATACGCAGCCGGTGCCGACGGGTCGATGCTCAAAATGCGGTGAATTCTACCCGCTGCGCCACGGTGCGACCTGTCCGTCCTGTCAGGGCAACGCTTACTATGATTATCGAGCCGCCGACAGCTAGCCTGCCGGAAGTGACGAATGAAAGGACACGGCTGGATATGGCACTATGTGTCTTTATAGCTAAGATCTCAAAACTTAGGTTAAGTTGTTGTGTCAAATTCTGGTGCTGGTAACATGCCGATGCTAGATGCTGGTCTCTGGCCTCAGGCTCCGCTTCCAGCCCGTAGGGCCTGCAGGCCGGAGGGTAGAGCCTACGCCTCGGAGAGATGCTGGCTGAATAAGGAAACGATCACCTATGCGAGCACCTGTGCCATGGCGTTCTCGCCTGCTGCTATCCGGGCGACACCTTCGGGAATCAGCAGCAGGCTGTCGGCGGCGGCAATACTTTTTAATCGACTGATTCCTTTTCGCGGCCGGAAATAACGAATACCGTTTTCCACTGTCAGGCAGCCGAAAACAGCCTGTGTCCAGCTGCGCTGGCCTTTTACGGTTTCTTTCAGTATTGCCGGACTCTGGGCCAGTTTAAAGTTTCGGATACCGGAGAGTTTCATCAATCCCGGCAGGGCCAGTTGAAGAAAGGCCACCAGGTTGGAGGGCGGGCCGCCGGGCAGTATAAAAACCGGTGTCTGCTCTAGGCGTCCGAAACCGACTGCTTTTCCGGGTCCGAGACGCACCCGGTGGTATATTTTCTGCCATGCCAGTTCGTCCAGCACCATCGCCATCAGATCCCGATCGCCAGACCAGGCACCACCGCTGGTCAAAACCGCGTCATGTGTTTCCAACCCCCGTTTCAGGCACGCTTTAATGGCTTGGGCATTATCTTTGGCAACTTCGAGCCAGGTATCCAGTCCGTATTTCCGGCACCACGCGTTTAAGGTGAGCAGATTGCTGGCATAAACCTGTCCGGCCTTCAGGCTCCGTCCGGGTAAAATCACCTCGTCGCCGGTTGCAATAATCGCCACCCGCGGTTTTCGAAACACCGATACGCGGCTGCAGCCGCCAGCGGCCAGCAAACCGATTTTTCCCGGTGACAGGCACTCGCCGTTCAAAAGAACTGGTTGTCCCCGGGCAATATCACTTCCTTGCGGCAAAATGTTGCGCCTTTTGTCAATCGGCTCGGATATAATAATGGCGTCTCCGCTACGGCGCGCATACTCTTCGGCCACGACTGCATCGGCACCATCCGGTACCCTGGCCCCGGTTAGAATACGAACAGCGGTTTGCGGCAGTACCCGGTCTGTTTCAGAACCACCGGCAGAGGCAGTACCGATACAGTTTAAACGAATGCAATTTTCTGCCGCTGCCCTGGCAATGTCCGCGGCGCGCACCGCAAATCCGTCCTTCAGGGAAGTGTCCACCGAAGGCGCATCTACACGGGCGCGGACATCCTCGGCGGCAGTGTATCCGGTGCAATCGGATAAAGGCAGGTCGACCACATCAAGCGGTGTAATGTGCTTGAGGGTTTTCTTCAGCGCCTCATCGTAGCCAATATACTCTTTGTGCATCGATTTTAATCAGAAATTTACGGTAATCTGGCGGGCGGTGCGAGTACTAGGTGAAATTCAGGCCGGGATTTGCTTGCAGCCGTGCTGCACACTCGCCTCACCCATAAGGCTGGCATTGCTGCCTATTGCCGGCTTCTTGGCCAAATCCCGGTTGAAATCAAACAGCGCATCAATTTCATTTATAAAATAAGTATATAGGGTTCGGTTTAGCCTATCAAGCCGCAAACGGAAGTTTTTATCAACCATGCCGCTTACAATCGCCAGCTCCTGCAGCTGCCGGATTAACTGGCGTCCGTCTACCAGCTGACTGCATGTCTCGGTGCAGCGGCCACAGTCCACGCACAGCCAAATAGATGGAGATCGCAGAAGTTCTTCCAGCATCCCAATATTGGCCATGTGGAAGATATGACGCGGATCGAATACACTGCGTTCACCGGACACAGGACAGGCGCTGCTGCACTCCCCGCAGGTAAAGCAGGCCGCCGCCCGGGAGACATCAACCGAATCCCATAATGTGTTTGATCTGTGGAGAAGATCCTGCTGTAATATTGCCCGGGTTGCGACCGGCACTGGTGTTCCCAGCCATTCACACCATTGGCGCTGGGAGATACTATCAAAATCTCCATGGAGACAGGCTTGTACGGCATGCCAGCGAACCCGCTGGAAACGGGCGAAAAACAAATAATATCGCCGGACAGTACCCAGTGACATCAAACGGTGCCTGACCGCTTCAAATCGTGCATAGCTAATAACTGCGACCGGTTTGACCAGGTTGGGACATACCGCGGCACAGCGACGGCAGGTCAGACAGTACCATAATTCAGGCAGGGAAGTCAGCTCAAGCGCCAATCCAAGGTTTGCCAGCCGCACAATTTTCTGAGGACGCAGCCGGCCGGTGGCAATATTTATGGGGCATTCAAAATCACATGAACCGCAGGTCCAGCAGAGTCTGCTGTCGGCCTGCGCACCGGTTTCGATAATACTGCGGATCTTGGCATTGGGGCTCAGGATCATATCCATTAAACTTTTCCTTTTTTAAACGAAAGTGAAATCAACTGCTCATTTGTTCGATGGCTTCCTATCGATGGCTTGTATAGGTTACAGCGCATTAAAAGTATTGAAATATATATTTGCCGGAAATAATAAAGATAATAATTGCCAGGGTGCACTTGATAATTTTCTCAGGCATGAAGCGCTGCCATTTTGCCCCACAGTACATCCCGATTAAACCACCGACACCA
>Ga0126331_1000452_pt1 | contig 13048 bp, 11 predicted proteins | sample InaspJWI98metaG_FD_96379 | JGI IMG/M metagenome (GOLD analysis project Ga0126331, IMG submission 96379) | Marine gutless worms symbiont microbial communities from Oahu, Hawaii - Inanidrilus sp. 2 OAHU.JWI-98 metaG | ecosystem: Host-associated > Annelida > Digestive system > Unclassified | place... | reverse complement strand
TCGACTTCACCATCCGCAACGCCTGGCAGAAGTAATTAGAGGAGTTAAATTTGTCAATGGTGTCGAAGAAAAACGGATTGCCGCCTAATTTCTTCATACACAACTATTGACTATATCTCTAATTGCTGCTGCCCATTATATGAGGACTAATGGTCGTAGTCCTCACCTCAGCATCTTTCGGCAAGCAAATGGACATTAGATACATGAATGGATTTTATGCCAATCTCGCGGCTTCCCACCCTACAATGGCTTTTTTTCTCTCTGACCCCCAGCGATATTGATGGATCTTGCCAGATTTGGAAATCACACGATGGCACGGAATAAGATACCCAACAGGGTTGATGGCAATCGCATTGGCAACCGCACGAAAGGCTTTGGGATGCCCAATCAGTGCGGCAATATCCTGGTAGCTTACGATGCTTCCTACAGGGATCGTTAATAGCGCTCGCCATACGTTTACTTGAAAGTTTGTACCTTTAAGGTGTAAATGGAAAGGACGTGAATTAGCAGGTTGCTTCAGACGAAATATGCGGCTCACAATTTGACGGATTCGCGTTTCTTCCTCATAGAGGGTCGCTTCAGGGCAGTTCTGCTGCAAATGTTTGAATGCTTCAGCTCTGTTATCTTTATCGACAAACCCAAGATAACAAATACCCCTCTCGGTAACGGCAACCAGACATTGCCCAAACGGGGTATAATCAAATCCGTATGAGATCTCCAAGCCTGCCCCCATTTTTTTAAACTCACCAGGCGTCATTGCTTCGAAGGTAACAAGAAGGTAACAAACAGATCATGCAACCGACCGGGTCCTGAAAGCCCTGCATCTAAAGCGGTATCGAGAAGACTTCTGGAATCGGCCAATCTTTTCTTTACATATTCAAGGGTTAAAATCTGCTGGAACTGAATAGGGCTGATTCCGGCCCAACGCTTAAATAATCGATTAAAATGATATTTGCTCAGATGCACGCTCTCGGAAATTTGATCAAGCGCAGGCTGAGATGTGAAGTTGTTTTCTATAAAGCGAATTGCCTTTTCAATTCGCTGATAAACTTCGGACTGTTGTGAAAAATCGGTAGCACTTATTTCACCCTCCATATTCTTGTTTTCAAATTTATTCTATCTGAATCAATTCCCGATAGCCACCCGAATCTTGCTCAATAATTCAGCAACATTCGGGTGGCCTATGCCATGTTGATATGTTTAATATTAGATAATCAAACCGGGGCATGTTAAATCTTAATTGTCCATAAACATCTTATGGAGGATATGAGAAATGAAATCGAACCATACGATCATGAATTATCGTCATATAAAAGCAGAGACTGACAATCCTACAATTAACAGCGTGATGGGATAAAAGGAATGGGGAGGGGAAAAATGAGTGTAATAAAGACAGTATGCCAAAGGGATTGCCCTGACACCTGCTTTATAGATGTGACCGTTGACAATGGAAGGATCATCTCCACGAAAGGATGCCGGTTGAATCCGGTCACACAGGGATTTCTATGTCCGAGGGGAATGGGCGATCCAAAGCGGGTGTACAGCAAGAATCGCGTTCTATATCCCCACATCAAATCAGGCGGTGACCACGAAGACCGGTTTGTCCGTAAAACTTGGGAAGAATGCATATCGGTTGTGGCGAAAAAACTAAAGAAGACGATTGAAGTTTATGGGAAGGAATCGGTGCTGTTGTATGATTATCCGGGGAATCAGGGATTCCTTACATGGCAGTTTCCGAGAAGACTTTGGTTCGCATTAGGGGCAACCACAACCGATTATTCTCTTTGCGCTAATTCCGGTCACGAGGGAATCGGACTACATTATGGGTTATCATACGGTAAGCAACCGGAAGAATTGACCAAAATGAAAGCCATTATATTCTGGGGCAACAATTCAAAAGTGAGTTCTCCCCATCAATGGGTATTTGCGCTTAAAGCCAGATCTGAAGGAAACGCAACCATCATAAGCATTGATCCGAGGAAGAGTCCAACATCAGAGGCTTCTGATATATGGATCAATCCTCGCCCCGGAAGCGACGTGGCCTTGAGCTACGGCATCGCAAGAAGCCTCATTCGTAGAAATGGTATCGATTCAGAATTTCTTGATAATAGTACAAGCGGCTACAACGACTATCTTGATGAGGCATTGAAATGGACGCCCGAACGAGTGGAGCGGTATACCGGGGTATCAAGGGTTGCCATAGAGAAAATCGGTGACATATTGATTGCCAACCGCCCTGCCGTTTTTATGATCGGCTTAGGTCTTCAAAAATCGATTCAAGGTGCTGAAGTGGCGAGAGCCGTATCTTTGCTTCCCGCATTACTGGGTTACCACAGAGGGTTTCATTACACCGACAGCCCCGGTCGTTTTGTGGACTGGGGATACATCAGCGGCGCCCGCCTGTCCCAGATCGAGGGAAAAGTCGTTAACCAGGTATCCATCGGCGACCGGTTGAAAGCGGGAGAGCTCAAATTTGTCTTTGTTTTCGGGTCAAATCCGGTAGTGACCTTACCGAATCAATCGGCCGTACGAAAAGGATTTAACAGGAAAGATGTTTTCGTTGTGGCGCATGACACACATTGGTCGGAAACTGCTGAGTATACCAATATCGTTTTACCGGCCCCTACGTATCTTGAAAAAAGAGATATCAACCTATCGGACCATCATCTTTACAGCCGCCTATCGGAACAAGCCGTCGAGCCGTTAGGGGAAAGCAAACACGAAATCTGGGTGATGCAGGATCTCGCCAAAAAGCTTGATCGAAAAGAGACGTGGTTGTTTGAAGAACCATGGGAAGCACTTCAGGAAACCCTTGCGGAATCTTATGAGCAGGGCGGATTGCAGGATGTTCTGGAAGGTTCAGTCCTCAAGTTAAAATATAGACCATATAATGAGTATCAAACACCTTCTGGAAAAATCGAGTTTGCTGCTTCAAAAGCAGCGGACATCGGTGTCGGGGCACTACCGATACAAGAGACCTTAAAAAGCAGTGATGATTGGTTCACATTGTTGAATAGCTCAATTCCCAAATATACCCATAGCCAGTTCACAGACGTTTATGGCTCCATCCCGCAGATTGTCTGGATAAATCCTAATGAGGCAACGGATCTTGGAATCCAGGATGGGGATGTCGTTGAGGTTTTTAACGAATTGGGGAGTGTTACGCTCAGAGCCAAACTAACAGAAAAAATATCGGCTTCAACTTTGTGGGCCCCAAGGCCATTGATCGGATTAAACGGTAATCCTCTCAATAGTCTCGCCCCCGGCACATCTCAGAACATCGGTGGAGGACCTGTATTTAACTCAATCAAAGTAAAAATCAAACCTGGGAATTTTAGTGAACGTGTTGATACCGGCACCACAGTTTGATGCCTATTATTGTGCTACGATTTGCGCCTTTATGGCACATCAATATCTTGTGGTTCGCCTCACGGCGATTGGATTTAAGATTTATTGAAAATATCAGGACCGAGGATTTTTTGCCAATAGTCTTTAGTCAGCACCAATTTATCCATTTTACCAGCCACGAGCGCTTCCTTTTTAGCACGGGTCCAGCGTTTTATTTGCGCTTCTCGCTTTCTGGCTTCAGAAAAAGTTAGAAAGGATTCTGAATAGACTAATTTGAGTGGTGGGTCGAATTTTGTGGTTCGGCATGCTTTGCCTGCAATATGATCCTTATACCGTACTTCCAAATTTTTTGTGCTCCCGGGTAAAGTGTACCGGAACGAAGGCGGAGGATATAGAACCAAGCTGTCATGCCTATCTCAATAAATAAATATTAGTGATTGAGGGCCCTTCGACGCTTAAGATAAATTTGCTGAGGCCGAAGGCCATGAGTCCCGCGACTTAGGCCTTTCGACTCGTCCTTCACTTCGTTTCGGACGGCTCAAGGCCATTCGATGCGAACAGGTTTACTATCCAGAAATCCATTGGCCATAGGCCATGAGTAAGAAAAGGGTGTCATCGTATGATGAACACCCTTTTCGCGTCGAAATGGCTCCCCAGCACGGACTCGAACCGCGGACCCAGTGGTTAATCCCGCTATTCAGCGGGACTCTGCCAACTGTGCTTGTAAATAACGGCCGATCCCACGTTTTTTAATTTTTCTTTCAAGTAATACAGCTTCACTCCGAGTCGAACATTCATGGGTCCAAATGATATTCCATGGACCGTGAAAGACTTTTGTTGTGCGGCTTCCACGGTATTCTGGGTCGTTATGTTGGTTTACGCGACGTTCCACATTGTCGCTGCAACCGCAGTGGTATCTGCCGCTTGATTGACTCTGGATTATATAAACCCAATAGGTCATATTTAACCTTTCCAAATAGAAAGGCCCAATCATTTGATTGGGCCTCTTAAATTTGGCTCCCCGGATACTGTTTTCAGAAACTTACTCCATCCATCTGTCCAAGTAGACAGAGACAATTCAATTGGAACCTCTTTGCCGCTCTTCGTTCGCGCAAAGAGCTCCACCTTTGTGCCGATCACCCGGCTTTCACCGCCGGCTGTTACCCGCTGCATGCCTGTGCGATGCGCCTCGTGAAAACGCTCGGGAATAATTAACTCGAGACGCTGGCCGGTCGCTTCCTCAGCTGAGTAACCGAGGATGCGGGTGGCTGCATTGTTCCAACTAACAATATTGCCCGTGTGGTCTGCCGAGATGATTGCGTCGATCGCCGATTCGGTGACCGATTGGAACTTTGCTCGGCCTGTTTGCGCTCGCTGATGTCTCGAATGATGCCGGTATAGTAACGCTTCTTGTCCAGGAACCAAGTCGCCAGCGAAAATTCGACCGGAAACTCACTCCCATTCTTGCGCACAGCGGCGACCTCGACGGTCTTGCCAATCTCACGGCTCGGGCCTCCGGTGCTCACTCTATGCAATCCCTCCCGATGAAGCTTGCGGAAGCGCTCGGGGATAATCAGCTCGATTGGCTGGCCGATTACCTCTTCCTCGGTAAACCCGAACAGTGCCGTGGCCGCGCTGTTCCACGAACGAATCTTTTTTTCTGCAAACAAAGCGATCATACAGAATGACTAGAAACGATCATTGCGTCAGGAACGGGAATTGACGAATCCTGTCTGGATCGGTTTTCAGCTCGTTGAATACCTGAACGTCCATCCAAACGCCTTATATGATGACCTATCAAATGGTGCTGGTTTCACAGAGGTAAGGGTGTGTCAGATGATAGCCTTATGCAGAAGGCTTCCAACAGAGATCACCGATTTCCTGATGAACATCAATGAACCTGAAGTCCTGAAACATTTCACAGAAAGGAGGCTTAGGCCCCTGACCCTGATGGTATCTGACGATGAGAAGATAAATAGATTTAACCAGATGAAGGAGATGATGGAGGTTGAATCATAAACAATTCACATCGATCCATTCACAATATGGACATAGTAGGGACGTTTTAAATATCTCAGAAACCTAATTCACTGGTTCATCTGAGTTAAGTAACTGAGATATTTAAAGACCCTCGCAAAATGAAAAAGGTAACATCCTCTTCCCAGAAAATTCCATACACAAGCCCGACTAACACGCCACACATGAGGCCTAGTGCTTTGAGCGGCTGATGATGTTTGGGATGTTTTGATCTGTATTCCAAAATACTAAGAAAATAATAGCCATTATGACCGACTGAATCCAGAATAATGGTAATTGAGCATAGGTGATCATATTGAAATTACCGGTCATCACCATAATAAATGCTTCCAGGGCATATGTAATAGTAAAAATCATCACTACTTGGGTCCATGATATTTGCTTACTGGTAATCTGTTGAGGAAACCTGATTCCAAACAGCCCGACCTGATAATGATGACCGCCCGCGTACCCTAAAATGGGGGCGGCCAGCAGAGGAAACCACCAAATGCCGCCAAAACGAATCGCATCCGTAAATTGAAAACTGATGACGCATGCGAAAATGCTCCAAATGATTCCGAACTTGAATCCTTGCCGGGGCCCAAACCGATAACCAGCGACGAAGATGATACCGAATGCCAATGCATATCCGGGAAATCGTATCAAGGGACTGAGGGTAAAATCGAATGTCGAAATTATTGCAAAAAATAACCACCGATAATAAGCACCGGTACGTTTCGTATCACGAGATTCTACCGGCCGGCTGCCAAGGATCACGGCAATTGCCAAGCCGAAAAGCAAGGCTGTGACATGGATGCCGTGCATCCGGTTCCCGAATTGTATGAAACCGATGGGAACACTAAACAAAAGCAGCGGCAGACAATACCAGAAAGCTGTCTTGGCTTTTTTGAAGCCATAGTAAAACGCTATTGATAGCATTATCGGGTAAATCAGATCATTGAGATTAAGCCGTAGTATTTCTGTTAGTGCAATCCGTAATGCGGTGATATAGAGCAGGAGAATAAACAAAGGAAGTATTTTGGTCGGCCTGGGAGTTGTCGGTGCCCTAGGCATAAGGCGCAGCTTTAAAACGGCAGCTGCATATCCCATCGACGCAAACAATAGATAACCGATTACACTCAATGCGTCAATCTGCACCTCCCCGTTTCCGACTTGTCCAAATAAAAAGTTTTGCGGATCCGATTCACCAATATAATACAAGATCAGGTTTGGCAGGAATACCAAAATGCCGGAAATCAGGGCAGGTCTTTTCCCGTAAGTATGTCCGATTAAAAATACGATGATGAATTGAAGCAGGTCCAAGTTGACGCTGATGAGGCCAACCTCATAACGGCCAAGCGCAAACCAACCGCTAAAAATCATGCCTACAAAAGCTAGTTTTTTTGCGGGTTTAAACAGCAGGTCTGATGGTTCAGCCTCAACCTGGGGAATAACTTCTTCTTCAACCTCTTCGAGACGCAACCGCTTAAAAAGAGCAACCATCACAATTGCTGTCATGAGCGACATCAACCAATAGATCGGCTTTTCGAGATAAATCTGCATGTTGGTAGCGCCATTTAACAGGCTTATCAGAATTCCCAGTGAATATAGCCCGGCGAAAATACGGGCAATTGCGCTAAATACCTCAGAGTTTCTGCTAACTTGCAGATTGCCTGCCAGATAACCGATGATGGGTGCAGCCAGGGTCGCGAAGTACCCCTCAGAGCCAAAGGAGAGCGTATACGTAATATGGAATCTGATAATTGTAGCAGCGATGGCCCAGCTCAATCCGAAACCAAAGCCGCGGCGCGTCCCAAATAAATAGCCGATGGCAAAGACGATACCTAACGCGATCGGATAGCCATGGATCCTGAACTCCTCCGTCAGCATCCATTGAAATGACATGGAACAGGCCGTTATCAGCATCACAGCATAAAGAATGGATTTTACACCCAGCTTGGTTTTAAGCCTGACGGGAAAACTGCTTGCGATGCAGGTGCTCATCAGGATTAGTAACAGCTCCGGTCCATCCACGGCTCCGCCGTAGGCCGTCGGTCCAAAATTATACTGCCCAAAAGCAATGGGCAGGTATCCCAGCAAGAGCCCGAAAGAACGCTTGAAGCCAAAATGAAACGCGATTGCTAGAAATACAATGCCCGTCAACCCACGCAGGTTGATACCCATCAAGTCGCTTACTTTCAACCAATATCCGAAGATGTAGATGGGTATCAACAGCAGGAACATCAGCGATGAAGATGGGCGGGATTGCAGCCGAGGCGGCGGCACCGCAACTTTGAAAAGACTAGCGGCAAAGCCGAGTCCGGCATGCAACAGGTAACCAATTGGGCTGATGGCCTGCAGGCCCAGCCCTGATTCGAGCAGGATATATCCTTCAAAAATGGTACGATTGTCAATTGCGTTGGGAAGGGCGACATAAAATATTAAGTTTGGTAAAAATAACAGCGCGCCGGCAATCATTCCATTGCGCGGTCCATAGCGATAACCCACCACACAAGCCAACAATATTTGCAAAGGCTGTCCACTGAAGAAGAGAAAATCAGTGCGGATATAAATGACCGAGGCCAATAGCCCCGTGATTATGAAACCAATGGCGGGGCCGATACCAAGTTTTTTGAAACGATCCAGCTGATCGGCAGCACGCGGTACGGAAAGCCGTCGTCCGCGAACGGCTGACGCGCGCAGAGATTGCTGCAACTCTTTTGGAACGCGGACACTAAGCGGGTTCTCCATGAATGTAACAAATATGTGATCGCTTAACGGACCGCGGCGTTGGCTTTGGGAGCGAAGTTTATTAAATACCTGTTTTTGAAAGGACTGCAGCCCTTTTTCTTTAATTTTTGCATACGTCAATTCAAACTTTTCGCCGTCTTCTTCCAGTGCCGTCAACAGCAAGGCGTACAGCAGGTTTCGAATTTCGAGTTCGCGTTGCGCGCTCAACTGAGAAATCAGTCGACGCCGCAGCCAGTCTGGCATATGTCCCTGGCCGAACCAAGGCAGTTGTGCAAGGGCTCTCAGAGTCGGTTCGCTGAAAAGAGGTCGGTCGTTCCGGTGTGTTATGCGCTCGCCCAACAGCATCGTCAACTCATATCGGACTTCAGGGTAAACTGCGCATGCTGCCAACCACTCGAAACCTTCGTTTCCCAGAAAGAGGCGCAATTGATCGAGGAGTGTGGCGACCAATTCCGGCGCGGGCTCATTTCGATCAGTCCAGTGCTCTGGGAGTCGGTGTATGATTTCCGGAAAACGGCCGCCTAAATCTTGGGTGTCGGCCGGTGGGAATCGATCGAGTTGAATTTTCTGAATATATGCTGACATGCCGTCGTCACTCGCCGGCAGCACCATAAAGCCGGCCTGGGATAGCGCGGATTCCAAAGCTATTCGATTATTCTTAGTTTCAAGCGGCATGATGGCGCGATGCGTCCATGGCGCAAAAAGTGCGATCCAGTCGGGAGCCATGCCGGTCACGCCGTCAACCATGCCTTTGCCGTTTGAAAAGATCAGGAGCCGTTGATTTGGATGACGTACCGCCAATTGGTGCAACATCATAGGATCCTGGTCCTGATCCACAGGATAGCATAGCCTCGGATCTTTAAAGAAATAGTACCGGCTGAGAAAAACATCATTGTGTTCCAGACGATCCACGAGTTCGTCGATATAAAAGGTTTGGTGGTCTAAAAATGTCGATCGATCGATTAGTATCAAATATTCGGGAGAAATTTGACGAAAACCCTGAACCGGTGAGAAAAGTCCGCCGTACCGTATGGTTTTTTCAATTGTAGCGGGCATGTTCAAATTGCGGGATTCGATGCGGTAGCGTCTGCGCAGTGCCTGAGACGTACGCAAAAATTTGATGGAGCGAAACAAAGGGCTCTCACTGCGTTGAACCGGAAGCGATTCAAGGTAGGGTTTTTCGGGGTTGCGGCGGTTTTGAAGATAAATATTGACTTGCCGACGCCACCACAGGAACCAGATTATTACAATGGTTCCCAATGCACAAATAATCGGCCAAAAATAGAAGATCAGCAGGTCAGATGCCGGCTGGACGCCCCCGGGATCGATCTTCTGGGCCGGGCTGATAGAGATTCCAACCCAGCTTGAAGCATTATACCAAATAACCGAAAAAACGGTAATAAGCCCTATGGCACTCATCAGCCATATCCATCGTCGGCTGCCTTTGGCCGTCTTATCCAAATCTGCAACCGCTTCGGCTTCTTTTAGTTTGGCTTTATGATCTGTCTTTGGTGGTGGTTGTTGCCATTCCACCCAACTCTCATAGCGCTGTTTGAAATCCTGAAGTTCATCGGCAGTGCTGCAGATTAAAGGGGCCAGATATCTGCCTACGGGGCGCAAATCATTGTCGAGCTGACCGATCGCCGATAAGCGCAACAGTAGATTGTAAACGGAGATATAGTCTCGTATACCGATGTTATATCCGTCGCACCGTAAAAGCTCGAGAAAAGGAATTAGCTGGTCGGCAAACCATTCGATGGGCTGCCGCTCCTCTGACTCTCGTACCATTCAGATACCACTTGGGATGCAGCTTTTAAATCCTCTTTTGATTTAATCAATATTCCGAGGGTGTTTCGTATTTTATCAGAATCATCCACAAATGGGTTTTCAGTCGTTTTGATTTTAGACAGGGCGGTCAGCCAGGCAAGCAATTCGGCCGTGGCTGGTTTCTTTAACAGACCGACCCCCGGATTCCGAAGCCTCTCAAACATTTCCAACGCGTGGTTGAGCATTGGCTGGTTCGAGGCGATCAGTTTGCCCAATCGTGTTTCGACAATCTTTTTCAGCCGTTCAGGCGTTGGAAACTGGATATGATAGAAAACGCAGCGCCGTAAAAAAGCATCCGGCAGGTCTTTTTCAGAATTGCTGGTGATGACGACCACCGGTTCCATTCCGGGGGCTGCCTTGATTAATTCGTTATTGAGTTCGGGGATTCGGAAATAGAGCCATTCGATTTCATTTAATATATCGTTTGGAAAATCACGCGGCGCTTTATCGATTTCATCGATAAGGACCACCGATCGGCGGCAGTCGCCATAGTCAAATTTTTCCGTGAGTAAATGTTTTTGTTTGAAATTTTTCTCACCATGGGAGCGGATAATCGCGATTCCTAATGCGTTATAGGATATAAAATCGGTGGCCTTGCGCGGTTCATCTTCGGTTTGAGCGGCATGAAATTGTGCAAGTGCATTAAAATAGTAGAACAGATCACGCGAGTCGCTATCCGATTTTGTTTCAAATTTAAGCGGTGGGTCAAATCCCAGCTCCCAGGCAATGCGGTAGGCCAGCTGTGTTTTTCCCGTTCCGGGCTCACCTGTCAGTAATAGCGGCTGGCCCATTAGCAAGGCAACATTGACGGCATCAACCAAATCGTCTTCGGTATCATAAAACTCGGGAAGAGTTTCTTGTTCGCGACTTGATGCCGGAAGCCAGGTATAACCATCTTTTGCAGGTGATGAGCGTTTGCCGCTGAAAAACGGATAGTTCATGGTGTGTCCTCCTTTGGGCTATTGACAGCTGGGGAGTATTGTCTTTAACTCCTTATAGGCTTCCTCTGCGAATCCCTCCATATGGTGTTCCTTTACGGTACTGTATAGGGTCTGGATGAAGGGCGTAAAATCATGCGTACCGCAGGTTGTTTTGATGACATCCATTTGCGTCCAATTTTCCGCCATGCGGCGGGTGATACACTTAAGTTCGTCTAAAATTACCACTGGAACATCAGTATTGTTTTTTTCAGAAATGATTTGCAGTTGCTCGCGAATCTGTTTGTTTGTCTCTTCGATACGGTCTTTGAGTTTCAAAAGGCGTTTCCACAGCCTGCCTGTGGCGTGCGCCTTCATGTATTTGATGATAAGACATGCAATTAACACTCTGCCTTTGCGCCTGAGCGGCCAGTTTTTCCAGAATTCAATGAAGTATTCCAAGATTTTCCCATTCACCTGCTGCCATTCATCAGAGCGCAGGCGTAACTGCAGCATAACCGGCTGATTGACGCGACGATTGAATTCTCTCGCAATATCATCGAAGCTTTGGATTCTTTCTATTGGACTGGGGGGGTTGAGTTCGTTCAACAGGCTGTCATGAAATTCCCCATAGTCCTTGAAGTCGATCCTGGGAAGACCGATATCTTGGCATAGTATCGAGGGCTCTTCCGGACCTGTGAAGTGGCGTGCTTCCCAATGGTGTTTTTCTAAGCTGGTAATAAACCGTTCGGGTCGCTGGCACTCTTAACCATGCAAAATAATGATGATGGGAGTGGCGTTGCTTTTCGGCAAATGGCGGCTTACTATTTTACCCAGCTGGTCCAATTGCGCCTTACGGTCCGCCAAGTAGGGAAGCAAATTGCAATTGGCGGTTTCAAAATGACTGATATCCGGCAAGTCATCAAATCCATAGTCGGACCGAAGCACGGAATGGATATGATTCCTTAATTTTTTGTGCTCTTGCTTAAGTTTGCCTGTCAGGCGTAACACGGCCTCGACGGAAATGGCTAAACCGCGCTGGCCAGACTGATCTTCTTTGATACGCACAATACCGACCACCATTTCTTTGGCAGTATCGATAACCGGTGATCCACTATATCCGTGCCGCAGTGCAATTTTTTGAGGAAAGTTTAAATCCCAGGTCTTGGTGACATGTACTTGAATTCCGCGCTTGACCGCTGTTTCGCTTATTAATTTGCCGGCGAGCTTTTTCAGCTTGAACTCTTTTCGACTGATGTACTCATAATATCCGTACACCGAACAAGACATCTCGTCTTTTCCGAAATTTGCCAAAGGCAATGGTTCGGCGTTGTGAAATATTTCAGTGGCTCTATCCACCTGCTCTGATGACAGTTGGATTTCTGGTGAGATATCCTTTGAAATTTCTATGATGGCCAAATCGTCGGTATCTTCAGGAGGTGTGATGGCAATGACGCGTGTGGTAAACGGATAGATCTGTGCCTTGCTATGTTTTTCGATATCACGAATGACATGAGCGCAGGTTAGCAAATAAATGCAGTTTGGCTGCTGGGAGCGATGAAAAACAAATGCTGTGCCAAAGACATTTTTTCTTGGATCCGATCCAATGACCGGGAATATGGATCGTCGGGTGGTAAGTGCCATGATTTTACTCCCTGGGCATAAATACGATCTTAACCATAATGTTTGCCCCCGCTTTGGAACGGGTTACAAAAAGATTGCCTTCTCCTTCAAAACTCAATCCTAATTCGATTTCAGCCTGTTCAATTTTAACACTGCGGTTGAGTTCCTTCCACGCCTCAGTTATCGGTTTGCAAGAGCGAAGTAGAAATGGCTTAATTTTATCAAACGTAGCGTCGACTTTATCTGCTAAACCACCACTGATGAGTTGGGGCTCATCTTCAGAGGATTCGACCTCAACCAGTGTTCCATCTTGGAGTTCAATAAGCTTAGTTCCCATCTATTCCTCCTTTCAGTAAAAAGTAATTTAGTGTCTGAACGGTAAAACAAGAACACACATTATCGGAAACTTATAGTATTTTTAGGAGGAGATGATTTTCCGGGTTTGTGAAGAGTTATATTTAAAAGTTGTGTTTAAAGGAAAAGGCGGTGTATCCACCGGTAGATTGTTAGCAGCAGTCAACCGGCCACACTAAAAAGGAAAGGATACACCACCCATGAACCAGGAT
>Ga0126331_1000448_pt1 | contig 13134 bp, 13 predicted proteins | sample InaspJWI98metaG_FD_96379 | JGI IMG/M metagenome (GOLD analysis project Ga0126331, IMG submission 96379) | Marine gutless worms symbiont microbial communities from Oahu, Hawaii - Inanidrilus sp. 2 OAHU.JWI-98 metaG | ecosystem: Host-associated > Annelida > Digestive system > Unclassified | place... | reverse complement strand
GGAAAAGATAAATAGACACCGGTGAGCGGGAAGCCGGGAGATAATGTGACTCGGTATTAGTTTCTGAAATTGCGGATTTTTTTACAGACTCATTTTATCCTATTAATTCTTTTAAAAAAATTATAAAATGCCAAAAAATTAAAGGTGGGGGAAATATAAAAAGACATGACGACAACCCGCAGTCGCAAACCGAAGATTTACCTTGTTAATCCAAAAAATCCTGATAACTTCTGGGCCATGCAAAGCTCTGTCGATGCTGTGGGTGTAAAAACCCTGATGCCGAATGCAGCCCTCGCAATACTGATAGCCCTGACTCCGCCTGACATTGAGATTGAATATATATACTGTGATGAAAACGTTTCGAAACTAGACCCCAAAATCGACTGTGACCTTGTTGCGATCACAGGTTATACACTCCATTCCAGCAGAATCCGGGAAATCAGCAGAATATTCAAAAGTAGAAATATCCCCGTGGCCCTGGGCGGCGTATTTGCAACCATTCACCCCGACCGGGCACGTGAATATGCCGACTATCTTTTTACCGGCGAGGCGGAATTCACATGGCCCCGATTTCTCAGAGAGTGGTTGTCAGGCAGGGCCAACCGCCTGTATCATCAGGCAGATCACATTAAAATGACAGATAGCCCACCACCAGAATGGTCACACATCAAGGCCAAGGATTACCTCTATTTTTCTGTGCAGACAAGTCGCGGGTGCCCCAATAACTGCGACTTTTGTGATGCTGTCCAGCTGGTGGGGAGGAAGTACAGGACCAAGACAATCGAACAGATCATGGTCGAGATAAAAAACGCCTTTGAAGCCGGTGCTGAAACTGTGTTCTTTTCCGAAGATAACTTTTTTGTAAACCAGTCGTTTACCAAAAAACTTCTAACAGAAATCATACGCTGGAACACTGCTCAAAAAACGCCGCTTTCCTTTGCCGCCCAGGCCACCCTCAAAATAGGCGATAATGAGGAAATCGTGAAGATGCTTGCTGATGCCCGTTTCTCTGTAATCTTCCTTGGCATTGAAAGTATTAATAAAGCTTGCCTGGATGAGATAAACAAAGGCCATATTTTTAAATATAATCCAAAGAAGGTGGTTTCTAGGCTGTCTGAGTACGGGATACTACCATTTATCGGTTTTATCGTGGGGTTTGACCATGACGACAAGGCCACCTTTGATGAACTCGAACAATTCATGAATGAAACAGCAAGCCCCATTACGTCTCTAAGCATCCTCAATGCCCCGGAAAATACAGCCCTGTATGAAAGGATGAAAAGCCAGGGACGGCTGAATGATAATTTCGGGGGAACATGGCATTTTTCAACAAATATTACACCGATATCCATGACCATGGAGGAGCTTATTTCGCATCATAGAAAACTCTTTGTAAAGCTTTATGAACCCGCACTTTTTGGGAAAAGGGCAATTGAGTGGCTTAAAAATATAAAGTATTTAACCCAGCTTTATCCTAACTCCAAGATGAAATTTTCCAAGTTCATCAAGTTTTTTTATATTCTAAAGTATTACCTGCTGTATAAACCACTGCCCGTAAAGCTTCTTTTTTTCCGCATTCTCTTCAAGACATGGAAAATCAATCCGCGTCTGTTTAAAAAAGCTATTACCATAATGTCCCAGTACTGCCACTATTATGATTTCGCCAACAATATGAAAGTCAAGTAGGTCGGTTTCTCCCAGTGCTGCGGGAAGAAATGTGAATAGCAAGATGCAATCAAACAAAATCATTGTCGTAATGCCGGCGTACAATGCTGAATCGACGCTCGAGAAAACATTCAATGATATCCCCGAAGGATCTGTAGATGAGATATTACTCATCGACGACGGGAGCAGCGATCGGACGGTTGAAATCGCCAGACGACTCGGGATTACGGTCATTTGCCACAATGAAAACAGGGGATATGGCGCAAATCAGAAAACCTGTTATGAGGCGGCCTTAGAACGGGGTGCTACTGCAGTGATAATGATCCACCCGGATTATCAATATGACAGTCGACTGATTCCCCATGCGCTGGGATTTCTGGCTGATGGGATCTGCGATGTTATTATCGGCTCACGTATAAGAACGCGCCGCGAAGCACTTGATGGTGGCATGCCGCTTTACAAATATCTCGCCAACCGATTTTTGACATTGACCGAAAATATTATTCTGGGCCAGAATTTGGGTGATTTTCATTCCGGTTTTCGGGCCTATTCCCGCAAAGTAATTGAAACAATTCCTTTCCGGCAAAACTCGAATGATTATGTATTCGATACCGAATTTCTGGTCCAGGCCGTTTATTTTGGGTTTCGTATCGGTGACGTGCCGGTACCGACACGCTATTTTAAAGAAGCATCTTCGATTAATTTCACCAGGAGTGTAAAATATGGGATTCAAACGCTGTGGGTCATGCTCAAGTATATTATTCAAAAAACAGGATTGTATAGATTTAAGATATTCAAGCCATCGTCTTTAGAAAAATCAACAGATGGGTAACAGAAGCAGGGCGGGATATTTAGAGTGGTTGTCAGAATAATATTCCGTTATTCAGGGTTGGTCTATCAGCTAAGGGCTCACTCAAAAATAAATTCACATTTTATGCGCCGATGCATCCCGTCTGGCAGCGTTGCGAAAACTCGGAATATCTCGATATTCCTACGTTTTCGCGCCTCGTCCGACGGGCGCCTCAACGCCTAAAATTGTGAATTTATTTCTTCGTGAACCCTAAGATTTTAATTATTAGATGCTTGATGCCAGATTCAGGATACCAGATTCAGAATCACAGTATTGCTCCCGGCCGTCGTAGCCATAGGCTACTATGGCGGAGTCTGCTCGCTCTTACTTTTCATATAAGAGTAAAAATTATAGTATTTAATTTGAATCCTGAACAATTTATTTTCCTCAAACGAAACGAAATTTTGAAAATCGCTATAATATAAAAGAACGTTATTAATTTTACGAATTAAACCACCTAGTCTTACTCTATTTCCAATCAAGAACTAATCCGGTTTCGGTGAGGTTGCGTCCTCGGGGCTTGGTGAGGATCGGGCATGGGATGACTTGCGAGGCTGGACATACACCATCGGCGGTTTGCCGACACGGAAGATCATTACACGGCTCGGGGATTGGGTATAAAGCACCCGCGCCAGTTCATTGGGCCAAAAATACTTATCCTCCAAGGTCATGATATCTGTGGCAAAGCGCCCCAGGAAATCGCTGATTGCCGTGCTACAGAAAAGACCAGGCGTATTCGCACTGAAACGACCCGCCGGATGATCCGCATTGGTTCCATTCCAAAGCACATCATATAGCCTTATGGCCTGGGCGGTAGTGATATCCCATTCAAAGACCTCGACCGCGTCATCATAATGGGTGCTTTTTCGAAATTCCAGATAGGTTCTTAAATCTGGTGGATCCTCGATTATCAGGTCATTCCAGCGGGTGTGCGGTGCTGTTTCAACATTATAACCGCCGCCCGGATCCCAGAATATATCCTGTCGGCCCGGACAAACCAGCCGCAAGGCGGCATGGTTGTCCATAAAGATGCCATAGCCGATGATGACCTGGATCCGGGCCTGACCGGGTCTGTCTATGGTAACATCCATGTCGGTCGGCGTGCCGTTCCAGGTGTTCGGCAGGTGCGGTACCGACGCATGAATACAGCCAGAAAGCAGATACAAACATCCGCAAATGGTCAGGTATAAAATTATTCGCATGGCTGTAACATATCGGACTGAAATAGTCGCTGCTATCATAGGTTGAATTCTGCCTGATAATAGAAATAGAACCGATTGAATATCATGAACTGCTTGCAGATCTTCAATGCTAATACCGTAACTTAGCGAGTATCCTCACCGTTAACAATTAGGGATTACGGTATTTGCCGCAATCCCCTTTGCAAATGCCTTTATCAAATATGAGTGAGAAAGTGAACTAAAATTCAATATGCGGCGTTCAGGTGAGAACAAAATAAAGCGATCCGACAATGATGACACTCAAAACCCGAAAACCCTGGCCCATCAGCAGCAGCTGGGCCCCCATTTTGGGTGAATAGATACCCATGTAATGCGGCAGTTGATGGCGCAGGGCGCGGATGGGAAAAGCCACGACGTTTCCAATCAGCAGGGCCATGACTGTCTGTTTGGTGGTCAATACGCCGGCATCCAAAAGAGCGCCGGCAGCGGCAAATCCGGACGTAAATTCGGCTGCAAAGCTAAGGATCACAACCGAAAGAGATTCGATTGGTATAAAGGTTGTCGCCACATAGTTGGCCAACCATCTGCGAACCACGTCGAAAAAACCCATGCTGTTGAGAATAAAGACGGCGATATAAATCGGCACGACATAAACGGCGATATTCGTGAGTCGGGTCGGCAGTCTGGATTTTATGGCCTGCCAGACGCTTGTGTTACGCTTTTTGAGCGAAGCTAAATTCTCATCGCCAGCCCTCATCTCGCTGCCCTTCTCCGCCGGTGGCACCAGGCGAACGTGTCCGTAGAGCAAAAAAAAGAAGGTTCTGAATAAGGTTGCAAGAAAGGTGAGGAGGAAATACAGAGCGCCCGCCCATTTTGTCAGGGGGATCACGATGAAAAAAGTGGTCGGCAGGTGCAGAAAAAATCCGGGCAGCTGATTGGCAAAGTTGGAAAGAAACAATTGTTGACGCGAAATTTTACCTTCCTTGTAAAATTCTAGTAACATGGCATTGGCGGCCACACCCGAAAAAAAAGCGGTGGTGAACGCCGCGCTGCAGCGGTGGCCGAGATTGCTGAAACGGAAAGCCGGCATGGCCAGCGCGGCCATCGCCCGCGTCCATCCCGATGCTTCGATAAGCTGTCCGGCCGCAAGACCGATTCCGATAAAGCCCATCAGGCGCAAAAGGGGCCAGAAAAGTCTGGCGACCAAAGTCTGGGCGTCGAGCGCTTCAATTGAAGGGATCCCGATCGACAGAACGACAGCGGATACAACAAGCGAAATGAATAAGGCACGATACTTCGGTTTAGCTTTTTGGCGGCTCATCAAATATTTTTCTGCTTTGCCAGAACAAGGGTCCAGTAATTCGGGGGACAGTCTTTCAGGGATTCCAAATCCTTTACGATTTCCTGGTCCGGAAGACCGCAATTTTTAATCGCCACGCTATTGTCTTTAAGCCCGGCTTCATCGAGTGCGGCGGTGATATCTTGTATGTTGCGATAGGCCTTCATAAAGACAAGATTATCCGGTTTAACGGCGTACTTGCGGAAAGTATCGCCGCCCTTGACACCGGACACGACCAACAGCGCTTCTTCACCTTCCACCAGTGGTTCGTTCAGACAGGCGGCTGCTGCCTGATAAGCTGAGATGCCCGGTACACTGATGACCGGTATTTGCGGCGCCAGTTTCTGAACGTGCTGCAGTACATAGCCGTAGGTCGAATAGATCATTGAATCACCAAGGGTCAGAAAGGCGACGGTTTTTTCCTGTTCCAGTTCGTCGATGAGTGTCAGGGCATTTTCTTTCCAGGCTTTTTTCTTGATCTCCTGATCGCTGGTCATTGGAAAATGCAGCATTTTCACGGGGGTCAAATCCGGAATATGGGGCCGGGCAATGCCCACCGCCAGGCTGTAGCTGTTTTTCGTGGATGCAGCGGCATAGACCACATCTGCGCTGTTCAATATTCTGGCCGCTTTGAGGGTTATCAACTCCGGATCGCCGGGTCCGACCCCCAGTCCATATAACACGCCTGTCTTTGGTTTCATGTAAATCCTTTCCTAATCTAATTGTATTGTAGTTTTAATCTGCGGGGTAAAAATATCCGGATACAACTTGCTGCCGATTTCGTAAATCCCGGTCAACAACCTCATGGTCGGCCGGGATACGATCATTTCGTCGATGATGTATATTTCGTTGTTTTTTACAGCCCGGATTGCTCTGAAGCCGGGTTCTTTTTTTATCATCTCCACCGTCGGCCGGTTCATGGCGCCGTACTGCGCCAGGTAAACGTCAATCCGATCGGCTTTCGCCAGGATACGCTCCTTGCCGTAGGCGGCGATGTTTGTCCGCCGCACCTGTTTTGCATCCCCGGCTACATTGACGCCGCCGGCCGTCTCGAGGGCGAAAATGGCCATCGAATCCGGCGTGAAAGTTTTCATCTTGCTGTGGATGGCCTCAAAATATACTTGTTTCTTGACCGGAAGATTCTCCGTCAGCGATCGGAAATCAGCAGCGGTTTTTTTGAAATTGACGATTATCCGTTCTGCCTGGGCCCTTTTGCCGGTCAATACGCCCAGTATCTGCCAGTAGACATACATTTCGCGCACATTCGCCGGCTGCAGGGATATAACGGTGATATTGCTTTTTTCAAGCCGCTGCACAAACTGCGGATAGCCCCGGGCGATCATCGGCCGGATCAGCACCAGATCCGGTCGGGCAGCTAAAAACTTCTCCAGATCGTCGCGATAGGAAAAAACTTTTTTTGTCACAACGGCTGAGGGATAGGCTTCGTAGCGGGACACACCGATTATTTCAGCCTCTAGGCCCAACGAAAACAGGTTTTCCGTATGCGCGCCGTACAAAGAAATTATCCGCTGAAACGGCTGATTGACACTGATTACCCGACCGCCCTGATCCCTTACCGTGTGTCCGTTTTCCAGGGTAAACGAATCGGCACGGCTGTCCACGCTGAAGGTGAGCCCAATAAGCGCAATGACCGCTGAAACCACAGCGATATACGGCATGTTCCGATCAGTCTTAATGCCTGAACACCACGAGTTTTGATTGTGAAAACGAGTCGTCATTGACTTGGGTCTCCACGTTGAACACGCTGCGGATCGTTTCCGGGCTCAGCACGTCCTCGGTCGGTCCGTGAGCGACGATTTTTCCGTGTTTCATAAATATCAGGTTGTTACAGAATAAAGCCGCCAGGTTGATGTCCTGCATAACGGCTATCACTGTTTTCCCGGTCTGCTTTACCTTGTCGGCCGTTGCTTTCAGCAGGCTCAAGGAATGATTGATATCCAGATTCGAGGTGGCCTCATCCAGCAACAGAACCGGCGTTTCCTGAGCCAGGGCCCTGGCAAACACTACGCGCTGCCTTTCCCCGCCGCTGAGCTCTGTAACATAGCGATTTTCGAATTCGGTTATCTCTGTTTCGGCCATTATCTCCGCTACGATCCGGTGATCTTCGGTCGACGGGGCGCTGAAGCGCGGAATGTGCGGGTAGCGCCCCATCATCACAACCTCAAGGGCCGTAAACGGAAAGTTGATATAAAAGTTTTGAGGCACCAGCGCCATTTCGCGGGCAAGCTTCTTGCTCGAGTACCGTGCCAGATCCTTACTGTTGTAGATGATCGTTCCCGCAGCCGGTGTTTTATGTTTCACCAGCAGATCCAAAAGGGTGGTTTTTCCACAGCCATTGGGTCCGATGATGCCGTAAAATCTTCCGCTGTCCAGATTCAGCGAGATCTCATCGATTATTTTTGTATCCCCGTAGAAAAAGGCGATGTTGTTCAACTCAAAGGACACAATTATTCACCTTTTAGCGCTTTTTGCCGCCGCCGGAAAATATAACAAAAAAAGGGCCCGCCGATCAGGGCCGTCAACACGCCGATTGGAATTTCAGTCGGCAGAATAGCCCGTGTGATCGTATCGGCCACCAGCAGCAAAATAGCGCCTGCCAGCAGTGTTACCGGTATGAGCTTGCGATGGTCGGGGCCAGTGATAAAGCGAATCAGATGCGGAACCAGAAGCCCGACAAATCCAATGATTCCGGAAACCGAGACGCAAATAGCGGCAACCAGCGAGGCGGTTACCAAAAGGATCAGCGGGACTCTTTTTGCATCCACTCCCATGGTGGATGCTGTCCGCCGACCCAGCGAAATGAGGTTCAAATCCCGGGCAAAATAGATGAATATCAAAAAGCCGACGGTAACCAGGGCCAAAGTTAAAGCGACATCGGTCCAGGTTTTTGATCCGAAGCTGCCCATCAACCAGAAGATGATGACCGATACCTGTTCATCGGCGACATATTTTAAAAAACTGATGCCGGCCGATAAGATGGCGGCAACGATGATACCGGAAAGAACCAGGTTGTTGGATGACAGGCCCTCGCCCGAGGATGAAAGATAAATAACGAAAAAAAGCGTACTGGTGGCGCCGACAAAGGCGAACAGCGGCACCGAGGATACCCCCAGAAACGCGACATTCAGTAAAATCGCCAGGGAAGCACCGAAGGCGGCACCGGCAGAAACCCCCAGCGTGTAGGGATCTGCCAGAGGATTCAGCAGGATGCCTTGAAAGACCGCCCCGGATACGGCCAACCCGCCACCGACGATCGTCGCCGTTAATATGCGCGGCAGTCTTACGTCAACCACCACTACCGGCAACAGAGCGTCGATATCGGCGACCAAAGATTGTGTGCCCGAGATTTTGGCTAAAATAATTTTCAGTACATCCATGAAACTGATGGACAGGTATCCCAGGCGGCTGGAAATTACGATGGAAAAAAATAAAATGACCCCCAGCAGTAAAATTTGAAGGCCGATGGCCCCCTGGAGGCGATGGATATATTTCCCTGTTTTTGACACCGCCGGGAATCTCCCTGAAAATTTCAGATTGAGCAATAGCCACTAAGGCACCAAGCCACAAAGGTTATAATATTATTCTTTTGAAATTTTAGTTCGCGCTTGGACGGCTGATGAAAAAAACAAACTTCATATTCATTCTTCGTGTCTTCGTGTCTTTGTGGCAGAACCTATACTACATTGATATTAAAAATGAGCCAGTGCAACCTTTAGATGGTCCAACCAGATGTCTACAAAGACATCGTATTCGGCCGTTCCTTTCAGAACGACGTTGCACAGGATCCCCTCCCTGGCCAGGATGGACTTCCATGAATCTTCATCATCTCCGGCAAGATCGTTGCGGGCATGGTCTCCGGCAACCGACATCAACGGCAACAACCATGCTTTATTAATCCTTCTTTTTTTCAGCATTGGCAGGATGTCGTCAATTTCAGGATAGCCTTCCACCGTCCCAACAAAAATGTTGGGGTCTTTCTGCTGCAAGCGAAACATCAAGGCCGCATAAAAGGCATTGCTGGGGTGGTGAGTTCCATGTCCCATCCAAATGACGGCTTCTTCTTTTTTCCGTTCTTTGGGAACGATATTCAATATGGCTTCCGATACCCTAACAATATCTTCATCCAGTGACAGCAGCGGGTAGCCCACCAGAATACGATCAAAACCGTCGGCCATGTTTTGAAACGCATGAGCATTCCGGAGCAAATCGTGAAATTCCGCACCGGCGATCGTGTGCAGCGACTGTACCGCAACATGGGTAAATTTCTGATCCATCATTTTGGCCAGGGCGACTTCCGGAGAATCGTAATATATTCCTTTTTTAGCCAGTTTGTGACGGATGATAGTAGAGGTATAGGCCCAGCGAACCGGTATGGTAGGGTTTTCCGCTTTTACTTTTTTATCGATGTTATTAAATGCGATCCGCGCTTCAGGAATGCTGGTTCCAAAAGCCACCAGTAATATACCTTTTTTCATCGGGCGTTGATGTCCGTGTCCGCCCGCCATGGCAGCCGCACCCAGGCCGATGGCCACAACCACTATCGTTGCCGAAGTCAACCAAGTCTTTTTCATCGGTTGTACCTCCTTTCGTGAGCATTGCTATTATTAAAATTCGTGCCTGTCCAGGCGCAGCGCCAAATTAGAGCATCCCTTATTGATACCGGTTATCGGTTCCAAAATTGTACCGCCGGCCGTCGCAACGAAAAAACCCTTCAAACCGTTTCGGCTTGAAGGGTTGCACCCAGTTTACTTGGCCCTTTTGGTTGCCGGCTCTTTGTTTCCCTTGCAAAGATCAGGCGAAATGTCCAGGCAGGTCTTCTGGCTCTCGGATCAACCTACTATCTGCACCTTCCCGTACCGTTTGGTGGCGTCACAGTGGCAGCATTGCAGATTTCGTCCCCGATTACAGCGGCGGGACCGCTCCCGACTTCAACGGGATTCCCTATTAAGCCTTCGCACCTGTAACATTGGTTGTATTATGAAAATCGGAAGGAAGTGTCAAGGGATCTTTTTTGTCCGTTGAGCCCGTTGAGCCCGTTAGGCCGGTTGAGCCCGTTGATAGATGATCTAATCCATTTTAACCGGCTAAACGGGCATAACCGGCTCAACCGGCTAAACCGACTCATGCTTATGGGGCTGCTTGCCGTAGGGATGGGCGTGAACGTGCTCGTGCAATTGCAGTTCGGTGTCCAGGCGGATTTTACCGTCTTGCAAAGTGAAAACCGAATCCGCCAGCTCTTTGAGAAAATCGAGTTCATGTGAAACAATGATGTAGCTGATTTTCAGCGCCTTGAGAACATTGACCAGGTGCACTCTGGTGGCTTCATCCAGCCCGGCGCTGGGCTCATCCAGAAGCAGTACTTCCGGTTCCATGGCCAGTACCGTGGCCAGTGCGACCAGCCGTTTTTCGCCGCCGGACAGTTTGAAAGTAATCCGATCCTCAAAGCCGTTCAATCCTAAAAACGACAAGGTACTGCGCGAAACCGCTATGGCCTCGTCCCTTGTTTTACCCTGGTTCAACGGGCCGAAGGCGACATCCTCCATAACGGTTGGACTGAAGAGTTGATCGTCCGCATCCTGGAAAAGAAGACCGATTCGGTGGCGCACTTGCAAATAGTCCTTTTCGGTTGCGAGCGGCCGACCAAATATCTCGATGCGACCTGCCGCGGGTTTCAGCAATCCCATGATGATATGGAACAGGGTTGTTTTCCCGCTGCCATTGGGTGCGATCAGGCCGATTCGGTCATCCCGATATAATTTGAATTCTAGTTTGTCGAAGACAGTCTTACCGTCCGGGTATGAAAATGTGATGTCTTCCAGGTTTATGATCGGATTTTTCTGACTCATATTGTTTATGTTTGTGCCTTTGTGTCTTTATAGTTGAACTGATGAATAAAAACCATTTTAAATGCGCCACTCCAGCAGTACTAGGGTGATGCCGAAAAATGCCATCAGTATCGAAAAGATCCAGTTCCGCGGATGGGATGGGAAATCGCTCAGGCAGTAAAACCTGCCCTTAAATCCTCGGCAGCGCATGGCGCGATAGACCTGGTCGGCTCGCTCTGATGCTCGGATGAAAAGCATTCCGACTAGATAGGCGTATGTCTTATAAGTATGAATATTTGTCGTGGGCCGGAAGCCGCGGATTTTGACGGCCCGCCACAGACGCTGGTATTCCTGCTCGATCACGAAAATATATCGATAGGTCATCAGCAGCAGATGAACGATCTTGGCGGGGATCCGCAGCCTATCGAGGGCATGGCCCAGGGTGGCTAAGTTCATTGTCGAGATGAGTGCAATCAGCAGTAGTAAAATCGATGTGGATTTTAAAGTAATTTGGGCTGCAAGAACCACTCCCGGGTGATTCAATGTCAGGGGGCCGATGCGGGCTATTGGATAACCTTCGAATGTCAGCGGCAGCACCACCCAAAGGAGAAGTAAAAACCCGAATACGACCATAAGTCTTTTTCCGACTTCTTTGAGATCGAGCTGGGCCAGCAAGACAATGAGCACTGAGGCCGTCAACGCTGTGATGAGCGGTAGAAACCGGTGAGAAACAGCGATTAAAGCCGAAGCCATGGCTGCAAAGACAATCTTGACGCGTGGATCGATGCGGTGGATGATTGAATTTCCAATTGCAAAGGGTTCACTGATCATAAAAAATTCGTAGAAATTAAATTTTGAACACTATTGAAATACTAAGACCTATCGGTTACTTTTTTACGATAATGAAAGTAAGCGGCAACGCCTATCAGACCAAGGATGTAGCCGATTCCGCCCAGGATTTCCGCAGCCCTTGGACCTTTTTCGCTGGATTCGGCCAGCATTTTCATAATCGGTTTCAATTTTCGGTCCAGAGCTTTTTCAACCACTATTTGAATCTCTTCGGCTGTCAATGCCTCTCTGGAATCGGGTGATTTACTGGCTTCAGATTTTTGTCCCCCTGCTCCAAAGTGTATTGCGTGATCAGGTACTTTGGTGTTTGAATTTAAAGGTTTTTTAGTTTGCATTTTTTCGACACCCGCTGCGGCCAAGTCCGCCTCAGTTATGAGCCATTCTGCTTGGTGTCCCGGCCCGGCCACAAGGACGATTCGCAACTCAGTTTTTTGCGGTATTTTGAATGAGAACTCGCCGCTTGCATTTGTTTTGCCCTTTAAGAGAAGTTTTGCCTGTGAGTTGTACACTTTCACCGGTGCGTTTTTAGGTTTTCTGCCGCCACTGATTTTGCTTTCCACATGCACCGTGTCTCCGGCTAACCATGCAAAAACACTGACGTTATGCGCATATGCTGCTGAGGGGCTGATAACGAATAAGATAATAACAGCCGGTACGAGCGAATATTTTTCTATCCGTGGAAAAAGTTTTATCAAGCTTTTGAATGCCATAGGATTCTCCAAATTCTATGCTCTAAATCCCGATAACATAGCCGGTTGAACTTTTTTAAGAAAAGCCACGCAAAACGCCGTTACGATGCCCTCGATAATCATTATCGGAATATGGGCCGCCGACACCAGGATTGCCACTTCCAGAAAATTTGTTTCGGTAAACATGAGTGCCGCGCCGACGATAACGGCGCTGAAAAACACCGCGCAAAAACCGGTGCCGAATGCACCTAGAAGACCGGTGGTTTGATTTTTCCACAACAACGGGCGAAACAAATAATAGCTGGTCACAGCCGGAAGCGCCATGATAATTGTGTTTACACCAAGGGTTGTAATGCCGCCGAATTGGAAAAAAACGCCCTGCAGCAGCAGCGCCACAAGAATGGCCGGAAAGGCTGCCCAACCAAGAAGAAGACCGACGAAACCGTTCATTATCAAATGTGCATTTGCCGGACCGATGGGAACGTGAACCAGCGATGCCACGAAAAACGATGCCGACAGAATACCTACTTGTGCAATGTGATCGTAATCAATCTTCTTTAGACCGATCATTGTCCCAGCAGCTGCAAGTACGCCACCGGTTATCAGAACCGGGGCTGAAAGTACGCCTTCAGAAATGTGCATGATCGAATTTTATTTTGTCTGTTGCTTAAAATCATAATAATGCGAAAAAACTTTATTGCCACTTCTCGAAATG
>Ga0126331_1000447_pt1 | contig 13157 bp, 6 predicted proteins | sample InaspJWI98metaG_FD_96379 | JGI IMG/M metagenome (GOLD analysis project Ga0126331, IMG submission 96379) | Marine gutless worms symbiont microbial communities from Oahu, Hawaii - Inanidrilus sp. 2 OAHU.JWI-98 metaG | ecosystem: Host-associated > Annelida > Digestive system > Unclassified | place... | reverse complement strand
CCGGCACTAGGCGGTACGGAGTACCGGCTGATGCCATCAGCGTGCCGACTGATAGTGCGAGCGAAATTGTGAAATTTACAATTTCGATACCTCGTGAGTCGTGCACCAATGCGAAGGCGAAGTATAGTAGTAGTGTAGTGTTACCTGATCCTTCGGTCCACTTTTACCACTGCCGAGCAGAGGCGGAGTCTGATGTCTATGACTGACTTTTACAAGGCAGCGACGTAGCGCGACCACGTTTTTATTAACTGGCTTCCTGTTAGCGACGACTGCGACGTGTTTCAAGAGCGACGTGATTATTGAATTGGTGAACGAGCACCGGCCATTACAAACTTATTTACTGCCGAGTCTCATGTTGATTGTTGAAAGAATTGTGGAGAAACGATCAACATTAGAACACATCTAAAACGTTGTGATTTTATCGATGTGCTTCATAAACACGGATCACAGTTTCACGGGTAGAAATCTGATCAACGAATGTTTCTCGGAAGTTTAGGCACAGAATTGCTCATATTGCGGATTGCCTATGAGACCCCGTCCAATACAGAATGACAGCCTTTTGTCCTATTCAAGAGCTACCACAATAAACACAATAGTCTGCTAGAAGGCCATGCAGTCGGCCACTAACTAAGGAAGATGGCCTTCCTTCCCCCCTCCTTCCCTTCCCCTCCTCCCTTCCGTCACCTACCTCTCCTTAAGTAGGCCCCAATTGTGGCTAAGGGGTCTGGGCAGAGACTGGCCACCAAACGTATTTTGGTGTATTTTCGGCACAAATGTGCACCTCTTGATTGCTTTCTAATAATTGTTACGAGCTCTAGTCCCCGATCCTCACTAAGCCTATGTGAGGCGTCTGTAGCAACTCGACCGTCTGGACACAAACGATCGAGGTTTTAGGCCTGGCTGAAGGCGTTAAGGGGAGGTGATGGAGAGGGTGTCCCACTGTCAGTCCGTCACCTCCCCAGCCGACTGCTATTTTAACAGTTAGGCCTACTTTGAATTAAAAGCTGTGCAACGACACGCAGGCCTAGAATTGTGGATGGTGATCATAGATCTGACAGCTTTGGATTTTAGAAAATAACTTTTAAAACAGTAAATGATTTTGTTTGCAGTTAGGGCTATATATTACGATGTTGCTGACCTATATCTGGGGCCTCCAGATTGTGCTGAGGCCTCGTCGGTCACTGCACAGTGCACAAGTGGCCGTCCGTTAAATCCGCCACTGATGCAGTGCTGGGTCTATGTAGGCCTAACGATCGGCTGTGCATGTGTCCCGTGATCGATAGCGGCCGTTTGCCACAGCCAGGGCGCGGGCAGCAGATACTGATCGACAATTGCCGGTGCTGCGTTCCGGCAATGCTACTGATCTACCAGCAGTTGGATACCTGCTTCCGAGAGTGGAACTGTGGAGTTTATAGTAAAGTTTCGCTATGTAGAATATTTATTTGTTTATTTTTAATTGTGTCAGTTGCTTGAATCTTTATATATTATTCAGTTTTGATTGTTTAGTGAGTGTTTATTATATTATTTGCGGTTAAGGAAATGTTCAGCGGTAAGCACGCCATTTCACGTATCATTTGTGCAGTTCTTAGGTTAATGCAAATAAACTGTTTGGCAATACTAACGGTAGAACTTCGGTAGTTGTCCCCGTCTGTACAAACTCTGGAACAGACGGCCTGATTACTCGAGGCGTTGTTACCATATTTGTGATCAAGGCTAATCATCAGTACCAGGTTTTAGTACCATACTCAGATTTATCTTAGCCACCAGCATGGTGGCCGCCCTTGTACAGATGTTTTGTGTAAAGCACCATTATTGGGAACTGGACGTAGAAGTTATTCATAGTGTGACTACGATACAATATGATAATTGTTAGCGTCCTGGGGCTAGTCTAGTTTCACACATCCGTGGCTGAATAAAGTAAGGTCTAGGGTTAGTGGGGTTAAGATTAGGGTAATTGATGTTGGCGGGCGCCGTCAACTACGTTCTGCTAGCCAGGAGTTTTGAATTTTCCTCGCTACAACATGTCAAACTATGGCTGACTTGCATTCTGTTTCGCCAGTCCTCACGTCTAAAACTCAGTTCATGAGCACATCCGGCAATCCACATCAATAGCTGTCTTCAAGTGCTCGCTGAAGACATTTCTACTCCAGCAGATATCGTACCTAGTGCGTTAGAGACAATAATATTTGATTGTTTTATGGGATATATAAGTGCACTGACCTAGTACTTATAATTAATGTATTAGGGATGTGCAAAAGTAGGCAGTGAATGCTGTAGTTAGTGCAAAGTTCATCAATAAATGCCAGGCTACTAAGTGCCTAGTCATTGTGCTCATCTTATCATTCATTTAATGTCGATAATTTTCTGTGAACAATGAACGTTAATTATTTAATAGCCTAACGTTGTGTATTGAAGTGTTGCTTGCTTGTGGCTTTGCAGGCAGAAAACTATGTTCATTTAGCCGCTATTTCCATATAAGTGTTCACTGTGCTGGAGCTGACAAACAGCTTCTTAGTAAGCTGCGTAAAACTACTGGATTTCCTTTTGTTAACTGTCGAAAGGCACTTGAGCAATCAAACAATGATCTGAAGCAGGTAACAGAGTGTGCTGTTTGTACATATTAACACTTTCTTTAAGAACTGATGGCAGCCAAGACAGAGTATTGAAGCTCATTGTCATTCATTGGAGGTAGGCCTAATTACGTAATGAACAAGATCTCAGCAGCTGGGATAGCTGATTGCCGTATGACGAACTATGAGCTGCTTTGCTGACAGGTCGAAACGCCATCACGTGACGTTGAGCATTATCATTGTTCACCGCTTCACGGTCACCTGGGGTGACATTATAATGTCACCCGGGTGACATTGTCGTCTTTCTTGTCTGATGTTTCCGTTTATTTTATGGAGGTCGTCTACAGTTATTATAACTGGGAAATTTATTTGCAGGCTCAAGCTTGGTTGAGAGAACAAGCTCAGAAAGAGGGATGGTCCAAGGCAACCAAACTGCATTCACGGCCAATGTCTCAGGGTCTTGTTGGAGTTGCAGTAAATGACAAGTCAGCTGCAGTTGTCGAGGTTCCTATGATTGTCCTGTGTGTCTTTCTGATGTTAACAAATGATATATGGCTCACAGGGAAGAAGCTTCAGTTATTTATTTGCATTGGATGGCAGTTATTTATTGGATTTGTACAGGGTGTGCTAAAAATCCTGGTCTACTTTGAAGTTCTGTATCTCACAATTTTTGAAATAGAAAGAAATAAAAATATCAGAACAAAATGCACTTACATGACAATGAAGTCACATGAAAATAATGACAACAAATGGTGATTTCTTTGATACTGGCTTTTTATCTGTTATTCTGGAATCATGGCTTGCATGGTAGTACAAGCCAGCTTGTATGTTACTACAAGCTGTTGCAAAAGACAATGCAATGGGATACAGCAGATTTGACCTACACAGTTCTGAAACCACATAACTGATTTTGATGAAACTTGTAAGTGAACTAAGGGCTACAGTTGTGATGTCTGTTGTTTTAAGCTCATTTAACTGTTTTTCAGTTCAGTTTGTGTTGTGAAGGTGAACTGTGAGACGGACTTTGTTGCCAGAAATTCAAAATTCCATAACCTTGTTTCAACGGTTGCAAATGCTTGCCTTCAGTTTGGCATGTCGAGTAGTCAATACAAGGTAGGATTACACCTTTCGAAGACATAATAATGTGTTTTAATTGATTATAATTATACCGGTTTTGATTAGATAAATATCGAGAGCAATAACACACACTTTAGTACTTGTTATACAAAGTGAAAAGTGATCACAGATGTGGTTGTTGTATTTGGCCACTATGTTACTGTTATCTTGGTGTATCACAAGAACAATGTTAACTAGAGGGAAAGTACTCTCTTGAGAGTACAGATCCCCGCAAAAGCGAAACTCGCGCCCACCTCATCCATAATTGAGTGAGTTGAGAATGTATTACTTATTTATTATGCGTTGGTTTGTTTACATTGGAAAAAATCACAGGTTTACGGCGTTTTTGGACAGTAACCTCCACACCCGGCTAGCGATCGTAACTGTTGCTTTTCCCCCTAGGAACCTTCCCAAAAAATTGCGTCCAGATCCGTCTACGTTTTATTTAGTTATCGTGGTAACAAACAGACAGCCGGACAGACAAACGTACGCCGGTGATTCCATAATCCCTCGCGAAAGCTTTCGTGGGGAAAAAAATATGTAACTTAAGACAACTAGGGATAGCAGACTTTGCTCCTAACTTTTACACTGTATACTGCACTGCCAGTGGCAACAACCAATGGCAGTTCATTACGTTTTCCTGCCAAATAATAGCCTGCAACCACTGACCCTCCAACCACTGGCAGCTTTGCAGTCACTGGGGCACCTTGGATTCTGCGAGACATGCATTTAAACTGATAAGTACTGTAAGATAACATGATCTATAAAACAGAACCATAATGTATATCACAGGAGGACCTAACCACAGTTAACTTTCTTGAAGTATGGACAATGGACATGCATGTCTGAGATAGGTGAGTGAGCAGACATACAGACACGCCGATTGCAATACTAAGTAGGAGGCAGGTGAAGTAAACAGCATGTTCTTTTTTGAATTTTTAGGCTGCATCGCACGCATAACATAGATATGGCCAATTGCTGTAGATGGAGTACCATGCCACACAAACAGTGACTGGCATGCTGTTTTGGATGTGGACCGAAGGAACGATGAGGTGCATACTGGCGCTACCAGGCGAATGTGATGGATCGATTCTAGCGGTGGTGATGCAGCCTTACACCAATTTCTTTGACCACTTGTTTGATACGGTTATTCAGTGTCACTTAATGTTTACTTGTGCTTGCATTGTACAGCAATTTGCAATTGATCGACAGACAGTTGGGTCATTAGTCGTTAATGACAAGACGATTGCTGACATCACAGCACTGGAGATTGGTAACGTTGGTGAAAATATAGCTGTTCGAAGGGCATTTTACCTACGTGCTGCGAATGAAAGACAGCTTATAGCCAGCTACGTCCATTCTACCGGTATGTGTTATTTAAGTTTCATACGTATAGGAAATATCAGGAATCAGATGAATCCACCCAAAAAATCTTAATAGCTCTTAGTCTTGATGGAGAGGAGAACATTAAATGTTCTAATTATCTGGTCCAGAAATCTCACTTTTTGGAGACCCAGCAAATAACGGTAATAAAACAAGTAAAGTACCGCAATGGTCTGCATTGCTGCAAACACAGACTTTGTGGTGCCGTGGAGCTGTACTCATCTCGGTTTCACTGGTCTTCAGCTGGCGGCATTGACAGTAGATCGCACCTCTTCCACAACCTGCTGTTACCTGCCCTGGCTTTTACGCTGATACCACACTATACAGCTTGGTGTCTAACAGGGCACATAGGTGTGAACAGCTACTCAGCCATGCCTTGAACAGTCTATCATCTCTTGATCGCAAGTCCAATGGTGCACCGTTGCGTCACCACGCCACTGTAAACCGTCATAAAATTATATGCTGCAAATATCGTGTACTGTATTATCTTGTATGGCAAAAGATGTGTCAAGTCAGTGGTGCTATTGTTTCTAGAGTAGGCATGGGCCAGATGCAGACCCTTTAGACGAGGCCATGGGCATCCTTTAGATGAGGCTGCAGATATGGCTTTTGGGTTGTCTTTGTCTCTGCATGCATGCGTACCATGCTGGAGCCATTCAAGAAAACTTCTAGTTAATGTACTACTGTGATACTGTGTGCTGTTTTCAGGTCCGGTGTCAAATTTGCATGGAATGTGTGCACTGGGCAAGTACGGCTCACTGGTGCTATACGAGGCCGATGGTTCTCAAATGTCGTCGATGTCTGATGGAATTGTGTCGCTCGATGAGCTGGGTCGGCGACTGTGCCAGCATGTTGTCGGCATGAACCCACACTGCATCGGCTCACTGGAGGACGAAGTGCCACCTGGCGACCCAGCGGAAGAAACCAGACTGATATTTCAGGAGTACATGCTCGACATAACGCTGACAGTGCAGGAAGTGCTGGAGCAGTGTGGTGCCAGTGTGCTCGACTTCGTGCGATTTGAATGTGGAGAAACGCTTGCTGGTGAAGAAACATAGTTAATCATTCTTCTGTTGTGGCAAACTCTATTCAGTTTACACATTCACTGGAATTTAATAAAAAATATGGTTTTCTTATATAATATTCCGGTAAATGCGTAGCCACTGAACAGTATTAAAGTTTGTAAGAATAGGCCCACAACATTTTCATGCTCTATTTTGCACAAGGCGACCAAACCTGGCCTTATTGTGATGATTCTTTAGTGTAATAGTATCTCTGCAATTACTGGTGAACTGGTAGGCCCCTAAACATCTACCTGTCTAATTGGCAAGGAAGACATGACCTAACTCGTGTTGAAAGATATAAAACCTTAATTTAAAAAGTGCAGCTATTTTGTTTTACACCACAAACAATATAAACCTACAACAACACAGTCTAAGCAAACATTATTTGTAGAAAATCTGATGCATTAGTTCTACAGCGATGTGAAGTGGAAGTTTCTCAGACTTAACAGTGTTGGAACGAACTGAGATATTGTCTGACAATCAGTACAGTCTGCGGCTAGTTAAACAGTCTGTAAATTAACAACGATGGTGAATTTCATTTCTCTTTCTTCAGCAAAAGCCACTAGTAACTAAATCCTCGCCCTGGTCGTCTGCCTCTGCCAGCAGTCCCAGGACCTCTAAAGTGACCCGGGAACTGACCAGTATCAAAATCTCCTACTTTGGGTTCAAAACTTCCATAGGAATTATCCCCAGGCATCATGAAATCCGCAGGTGATGTTTTTGGATACCAGGCCTGAGCACCGGGCACCTCTCCCCAAGGGTCATGAAACTGACTAGCAGCAGCAGTTTCCATCTTGTGTTCGAAACTTAGAAAGTTAGTGTCCTCGAATGTTGTAAAATCAACGGATGGTGTCTGTGTCTGCCAGCTCTGGTTACTGGGCACTCCTCGGCCCCTGAATCCTGGCATTCGAGCACCTCGAACTCGAGCTCCTCTGGCTGCTGTCGCTAGGCCTCCTCGTGTTGTAACAGCTCTGCCTGCCCTGGCAGTTGGAGCTTGGCCCACTCTTGCAGTTGGACGTCCACGCTGCATTCTGGCTGGTCCTGCGGCTGCACCAGCTTGTGACTGAACAGTAGCATGATACTGCCCCTGCACAGCACGTTTCTGTGACATGAACGATGCCTTGTCAGCCAGACGTTTCTGCAACATACCAGAAGCTTTCAGATGCTCTACAGCTGCTGTGGCAGCATTCAGTTTAGCATCCTTCTTCTGAACACCAGTGCCATACACAGTTATACCATCCACAGTAAGAGTACAAGTGGACAAACCTGTGTTTCCTTCCCCCAGTTGTTCACCATCTGGTGAAAACTCAAACACTGCAGCTGAATAATAGACTTCATTCAACAACATAATCGGATTCTTGTCCTCTGGAATTTCCATAGGTGCGGCAGCAACGTAAGCTGCACCACCGCGACCTCTTGTTCCTCTGCTCAACATACCCGAACCTCTTGCACGGGAAGCTGGTCCTCTGCCACGACTAGGCTGAGCAAAACCTGTATATGGAAAACCAGGAGTCTGACTGCCGAAGAATGACCCTCTGCCTTGCATGGCGCCTCTGCCGGGCACAGGCCCTCTATAAGCCATACCTCTGGCACGAAAAACCGGCGCTCCACGAACACCGCGACTGCTACTGAATGCACGATTGCTACCAAATCCACGCTGAGGTGCTGATGGCTGGAAGTCACTTGACATCTTCAAAGCAGCTTTTGCAGCTAACCAAGCCTTCTTTTTAGCATCATCATCCTCAGCAGTCCACAGATTGAATGCTCGCAGTGCACTTTCTGACGCAGCAAGACGTGCAACCTTCTTAGATTTGCCAGTGCCAGTGAAATTCTGGCCATTCACACTGACGTTGACTGTAAATGAGTACAGCCCAGTCTCCACAGAAAATGAACCAGTAGCCTTGTAGCTTAGTGGACCATATAGACGGTTCAACTTTGCGACAGCATTGTCTGCGACAGCTGAACACACTGTCAGCCTGTACGGAACTGGTTTCTCAGAAGCTGAACTATTTTCAGCAGCTCTCCTTTGAGCACTGACAGATTCTTTTTTAGCCACCCGCTTCTCCAATAATCCAATACATCTGAGCTGCTCCACAGCAGCACGGGCCGCATTGAGCTTGGCCTCCTTCTTTGTTTTTCCACGGCCGTATGCAGTTATACCATCAACAGTAACACTAATAAGACTTGAAGAAGACAATAGCTCACTAGTCTCTTCAACGTCAGCATAGACTGCACCTTCATAGTACAGTTCATTCAAAATGCAAATTGCATTCTTCTCTTCGTCTAATGTTTTAATTGGATCAGACGGTCGAAAATGCATGTAAGCTTCGGGATCGCCAACATAAATTGGAAACCCACCTGCAACAGGAACCACACAGCTGCAGTATTACTGATATGTCTACCGAATATGTACTGCATTACACTACTACATGTACTAGACCCGTTTAACGGCCCCTTTTCGATGACAACCTGGGTAAACTGGTACCAGAAAAGTAAAACCATTCTGGATTTATAAAATTTTATATGAGGCAATAGATGATGGGGTTTTGAGATGGAGTGGCATCAGCTAGACCATATGCAAACAATCTGCACCTCTCTCCAGACAGAAACCACACCAACACCTCATCACTCAGATTTTACAGGCCAGATGCTCTTCCTGACGCCCAACCGTGTCAAAGCACTGGAAGGCACTATATACTGTACCGAATATGTACAAACATACTATGTTGTAAAAATAACATCATCATAGACAAATGATGACTACATGGCTAACACGAATTTCAGTTATGCAAATCATACGTTTGACATATAGTTTGAGTGTCAAAGAATCTAAAACTGAGCAAGAACCAATGAAACAAAACACTTCATCCCTGTTTGAGGGCCAATATGTCCACATGAAATGTATTTATTTCTGCACCTTGCTTCAGAAATCAAACACATTTCACTCTTACGTCATCTGCATCAATCTATCACAGTTACTTTTCTTTTAGCAATGATAAATTACACTACTTCAGCTTACTGCACAACTACACTGTGTCCCAATAAAAAGAAACACCACTCTTGGTCACAACTTCGGCAAATGTAAACCAATTTCAAATTCATTCACTGAGAGATTTGCCACAAAACTTTCTATGTTTCCATGACTCCCACCCTTCTCCACTCTGTTGCTGCAGTATAGAAATAAGCTTATCTATCTATCTAATCTATCCTTCTACTTTGTGAAATTCAAAAATTAAAAATGCCAAAATTTTACACACATACCATTAAAATTAACCTTTTTAAGTGAAACTTCAACTAAAATTAACGACATTCAGATGACATGTCATTATGTCATTAAAGTATCACAGTAAGTAAAGTAAAGTAACAAGTGTACAGCAGTTCACAAGGTTGCCACACCATTTCAGGAACCCACATGCCATATGGCATCACACTATTACCTGCCACCCGGTAGAGGTGATATTCCTACTTTCAGCAAGGCTGGTACTCGATTTAGTGACCCCAGAGGGATGCAAAGCTGAGTTGACCTAGATGGCTGGTTACATACTGAGATGATATAACTGCCTGAAGACAGTCACCCATCCAAGCACTAACGTGTTCTAACCTTGTTCATGCTATGAACGCTGCTAACCACTATGCCATGCTGCCAACAGTAATGATATTTACATGTACCTAATGTCGGCACAGTGTAAGAAATGCATAATGCAGAAAACTTGACAATGTTCAAAATATGGTATGATGCCAAAATTCATGAAGTTATGCAAGAAAGGACTTTCACATTGTTAGAAGGTGACAACATTTGTAACTCATGCCTATTACAGTCCAACTACTTGCTAAATAGGTAAACAGTTAAATCAAGTGTGCTCAAAATATCCATCTCTAGTACAGACACAAGCTCACAGAGGTTTGTGTCATTCACTGACAGCTCAGTGAATGAAAGTCTGCTGCATTCTGTGCAATGCTTCAGTCAGTCAGTACTTCATTTCACTGACACTGTCAGACGGCAGGGGCGGATCCAGGAATTTGCATCAGGGGGGCCGTCCCCTCCCCTGCCGGCCGAAAAAGAATTTGGTGCACTCTAAAGCAACGAGAAAGCCACTGGTGGCAATCATTTTGAGTATTCTGAAGTGCATGTTTTACAGTTGTCACTTGTCAGGAGTACCGTGACAGCGTCAGTCCGTCGCCCGAAGGGGGGGGGGGCAGAGCCAGCTTGCCCCCTCTATATCCACCACTGGACGGCCATGTATCAGATCAAACGAATTCTGAGATCTGACGTGTGAAGATGCTAATGAAACTGGCATAATTAGAAATCTGGAACTATTAAGTTTCATCAGGTAGTGTAGAGACAACCGAGATGTGGTGGAAAATTGCACGTGTAAAGAAAGTTTCTTGGGCATCTGCCGGTGAAAATCTGTTTAAATTTACTGAAGTTATGACCAAGAATTGCACGTTTTGCTTTTTACTGCAACATGATCTAAGGTACCGGTACTCTCCGTCTAGTACTGGGTAATTGGTCTTATTCACTTCACTAAAAAGCAACTGAACATCAAATTCTTACGTGGAGTGAATTCAAAGGATATGTTGAAGATACTGCTGAGAGCCAATGCTGCAGCAACCGATTTTGCAAGTGCCAGTGAATAACCCTGACCTTCAAATTTAACCCCATCAACTTCAACTTGTGCCTCATATCCATCTGGTGCAATGGAATTTTCCTTCTGTGTACAGGCAACATGTGGCCTGATTTGCTTCAGAACTTTGAGTGCTGGTATACCCTTTATGCGTGGTTTTGTCTCTTCAGCAGCTGCATCGCCATTTCCTTTATCACTACTGCCTGCAACTGTACCTCCAAGAGCAGTAGCATTTGTTTGTGAGCTCTGTTTGATGACCCCATGAGCATTACCATCAATGATCTTATCTTGACTTTCTTTTCCCATGTCATCTTCCACTTCCTCTTGCTTAAGACGTTCCTCTCGTTCAGCTTTCTTTGCTTCCAACTTCTGCTCTTTTTCAACTTTTCGACGCTCGAATTCAGCTTCTATTATAGGACGTAACACATCTACAGCTTTCTGTGCAACATTGTTGCGGGCTGCTGCCTTGCTTTCTCCCATTGCCCGAAACACCTGAACATATCACAGTATCTCTGACTATCAAGATAACATACAGATAATAATGACATGTATTTGACAATATGAAGGTTGCTTTAATTTTGTTTTTGTACATTTTAACTACAGTCTAGTAACAGGCACAAAGTACTGCAATTAGTACTTTTTGTTTTTAACTGGTATAGTTTCTGGTTAGGATAGGCATGGTCTCCAAAAAGTGAAGATGGAGCACATTTTCACACGCCAGATGTGGTCTGCATGTGGTCTGTGAAAATGTCATTCCTCCATTCCTGTCACCCAACTAATAGTAACAAAAGCACAGTCTAGTTCAAGTTTCATGAGGCCAGTCTGTATAAAACTTCAGCTGTCAAGAAGTGGCACTATAAAAAGAAACTATTCCAACTTGTTAGCATTAGCAACTTATCAGCCATGACAAATTGACTGCTGTTAAAAACTTCACAGTTTAAAGCTGTATATAAAGACTGACTACATCATGTAAGTTGACAGCAAGTCAGTCGGAGAATGCCTCCACCAGAGCAGGCGCATGTACAAACAGACAGATAGATAATGCAAAAACTATGCCTGTAGAACAGCAAAAAGGGTGATATTACTTTACAGCACATTACCCACTGAGAATGTGCTGCTATGTAACATACCTCTATGATTTTTGCTGTTCTACCTGTGTGACATAGCCAATGTTGTCCTTTAAACAGTTTTAAACTGTGAAGTTGTTTTTCAATAATATTTGTGGTTTAAAGCTCTCTAAGTTTCGTTAATCTGCATAATATGAAAACATTACGTCTTGCTGTAACAATGCAATTTACCGAAGGTTAAAACAGCAATTTATTGTAATGTAATCAATAGCTAATTTTTGTGCAAATTCACCCACTTGACTGCTGCTGATTTTCACTGAATTAGATTTCCTGTGAAAAAAACTGATATTTTGGAGCAAGAGACATTCAGGATATTTTGCCACATTTTCACAATTATGAACGAGTAAAAATTCTAACACAGACATCTGATCAAGCAATCCTGACTTCTTACGAGATGTGGATGTTTCGTTAATAAGGAGACAGCTGTTTGTGTTTTTGATCACTTGTCAACATGCATGCAATTTTGACCTTTGGATGCAAATCTGCAGTCACCTTCATTCTCGGTAAGGTAGATTTTGCATTTTTCAGTAAGACTGAATTTCAGACACTGGGCTGAAATACACCCAACAATTTTGCAACAGCGGGTATTATTTTCAACTGTAGTTTACACTTCGTGTGCAGAAGAGCCTTTAATTTTAGGACCAAAATGTGCTGCTACCATAGTTCTCAGAAATCAATTTCAGACCAGAAGGTTGAAATTTTGGTAATTTAGCAGTTCATTTCGTTACTTTTGGCTGTACCGTCAAACCCACTTAAGTGGATAGCATCGGAACATGATTATGACTATCCACTTAGGAAGTGTTTCCATTTATCCATGTTTTTTTACTTTACACTGTGTCTAAATGGGACCAGACAAATGATAGATTCATGCAGGTTATCCACTTAGGGAGGTTTGACTGTACTTTCATAGTGCATGCAGGAGCTACTTGTAAGATTCCTGTGAAAACTGACACCACCTATTACTTTGTAGAAAATCTGGAAAGTTCATGAGTCAAGTTAGATAGTTTAGCATAATTTTCACAGTAAGTGCCCAGACATTGTACACCCCAAAGCAATTTTCAGCTTAACATTGCTGACAGAGATAACTACTTTTTGAAAGATAATATAACAACAACAACAACAACGACCGTTTAACGGCCTTTGATCCGAGACAACCCGGGTAGGCCGGTACCAGAAGGAAATTTCACCCACTCACACCTATCCGAATCAACGTGCTTCCTTTATCATCTTTCTCCATTTGCAACGATCCATGGCATCCTCTTTATTCAGCTT